>JFJP01040003.1_pt1 | contig 12091 bp, 9 predicted proteins | sample 431651 | NCBI WGS metagenome assembly JFJP01 (sample SAMN02602958, study PRJNA72255) | Microbial mat metagenome, whole genome shotgun sequencing project. | biome: fresh water; feature: sink hole; material: water; isolation source: purple microbial (photo- and chemosynthetic) mats found in... | reverse complement strand
GCAAACACCTATCGAATTCCTCAAAGGGGTTGGCCCCAGAAGAGGGGAACTGCTCCGAAAGGATGCTGGTGTTAGTACTTATTATGATATGCTAACCTATTACCCTTTCAGACATGTTGACCGCAGCCGTTTTTTGCCCATTGCTGAAATCAATTCGGAAAACATTTATCTTCAAATTCGCGGCAAGGTTGTTGATATTCAATTGCTTGGACAAGGAAGGGCGTCACGTTTGGTTGTTAAGGTAAACGATAATTCTGGTTCTATTGACTTAATCTGGTTCCAGGGCATAAGCTGGGTTAAAGATAAATTTACTATTGGAAGTGAGTGGGTAATTTTTGGTAAGCCTACCCTGTTCAACGGACGATATAATATTTCACATCCCGAAACTGAATCAATTGCCGAGTTTACGGCTCAACCTTCTGACCCACTACATCCTATTTACAATTCATCCGAAAAGATGAAGCTTAATGGATTGGCCACACGCGCATTGTCCAAAATAATGCATTCACTTATTGCCCAATTGAAAGGAATTTTACCCGAAACTTTAAGCAATACGATCATCAACGACCTAAAACTGATGGGGCGCGAGGATGCATTGCTGAATATCCATTTTCCTAATGATTCCGAAATATTGGAAAAAGCCAGGGCCAGGCTAAAATTTGATGAACTTTTTTTTATACAACTTCGCTTGTTGAGGTATAAAAATAATAGGGAACAAACGGTAAGAGGAAACATTTTTGCACATATTGGCGGCAATTTTAACCTGTTTTACAAGCAATTTCTACCTTTTGAGCTTACCAATGCACAAAAAAGGGTAATCCGCGAAATCCGCTTTGATATGGGTTCAGGAAAGCAGATGAACCGTTTATTGCAAGGCGATGTCGGTAGCGGAAAAACATTGGTCGCCTTGATGTGCATGTTGATCGCACTCGATAACGGTTTTCAGGCTTGCCTTATGGCCCCTACCGAGATACTTGCAAACCAGCATTATGCCACCATCTCAAAATTGTTGAATGGGATGGAAATAAAAGTTGACTTGCTGACAGGCAGCACAAAAAAGTCGAGGAGGAAAGAAATCCACCCCATGCTTCAATCGGGGGAATTGCATATTATTATTGGCACTCATGCCCTTATCGAGGATGCTGTTAAATTCAACAACCTTGGCCTTGTGGTTGTGGACGAACAGCATCGCTTTGGTGTGGCTCAGCGGGCAAAAATGTGGAGCAAGAGTGAAATCCCACCCCATGTTTTGGTAATGACAGCCACTCCAATCCCTCGTACACTTGCCATGACAGTTTATGGCGACCTTGATGTTTCTGTTATTGATGAACTGCCGCCAGGCCGAAAAGCTATAAAAACCTACCATTTTTATGAATCAGGCCGCGAAAAGGTTTATAATTTCATGCGGCAGCAAATTGCCCTTGGCCGACAAATTTATGTTGTATATCCCTTAATAGAGGAATCAGAAACCCTGGACCTTAAAAACCTCACTGAAGGCTATGAACATCTTCAGCAGATTTTCCGTTCGCCGCAATATACCTTAAGTATGGTTCATGGCCGCATGAAAGCTGAGGAAAAGGATGCAGAAATGCTTAGGTTTAAAAATGGTGAAACCCAAATACTTGTTGCAACTACTGTAATTGAGGTTGGTGTTGACGTGCCAAATGCATCGGTTATGGTTATTGAAAACTCCGAAAGATTTGGGTTATCGCAATTGCATCAGCTTAGGGGAAGGGTCGGACGGGGAGCAGACCAATCACATTGCATTTTGCTCACGGGTTTTAAGCTTTCTGCCGATGGCCGCACACGGATTGAAACAATGGTGCGCACAACTGATGGATTTGAAATATCGGATGTTGACCTGAAACTTCGTGGGCCTGGCGATCTTGAAGGCACAAAACAAAGTGGAGTACTCGACCTTAAATTGGCAGATATCGTTAAAGATGAACACTTGTTGCGCATAGCTAGAAATGTCGCACAAAAACTTCTGAACGAAGATCCCAGGCTTGAAAAATCAGAAAATCAAAGGATTATCCGCTATTTGCAATATTTAAACAACAAAAAATCCGATTGGGCAATGATCAGTTAACGTCTCTAATTGATTGCCTAATTTAATTAAAAGGGATGCAATATTTTGCGTCTCTAATTGATTGCCTAATTTAATTAAAAGAGATGCAATATATTGCGTATCCAATTGATTTGCAAGTATAATCATATTCGCTTAATCAAATTTCACCTGAGTCAACATTCTGATTATCTAATACTTTGAACAATCCACTTACTTTCCAGTTGAATAAACCATCTTTTTTACCTGTATAAATTTCCCGGTATTCAAAACCAAATAGTACAAACCAGATGAGACTGTATCAGGAACCCATGTAAAGGTTTGGTTTCCTGCTGATAATGGTTTATCTATAAGCGTTGCAACTGTTGAACCATTAATATCGCGTACCTGCAACAATACTTTAGAGTTTTCTTTAAGCGTGAAATTTATATTCGTTGAAGCAACAAATGGGTTTGGATAGTTTTGTTCCAAAATAGCATTGCTGATACTTATTGGACCCTGTATTTCAGAAGCACTTAACGAAGGACTTCCAGCTTGTATCCATGCTGTATAAATCAAATCTGCCAAAGCATTTGAAGCTCTTTTGAACAATGGGACGGTGAAATTCTTGCTCTTCTCCCAAAGCGCATTTTTATAAGCAGCTGACGAATAAGTACTTGATTGTGTTTTAGCATAATTGTCGGCAATAAGTATCGAATCACAATAAATGTAATTTGCATACAGATAATCGAAAATGTATTGGTTTACATTGGCAATTTCAGTTGCATCTTCGCCAGAATATATGATCTCTCCAATACGGGCATTAATCATGGTTGATTCGAAACGTGAATGTATGCCAGTATTGCCAGTTAACTGACCATTATAATTTTTGGTAATGTGCAATGGCATGTGGCCATCGGCAACATAATGGCCCAAATCGGCAGCAAATATCTGTGCTTTTGCAAAATCGAGGCGTTGCATACAGTTGCGTAATGAGTCGAAAGTGCGTTCGATCGCCCAAGGCAAAATACCATTGTCCTCAACAAAAGCAAGCCCATGAAGCGCTATTGCCGAATCCAGGGTTTGTGGAATGGTTCCAGTGGCAATAAACTCAGGATAACTGTCAACATCCAAATAATGTTTCATCCCTTCGGTTGGGTCAGTATCCTTCCGGTAATCGGCATCTGAGGCATGGTCTCGAAGAAAGTCAACCCAAGCCAGAAAATCCTGCATTTGTGAATTAAAAGAAAGTGAAGAAGATTCGCTGATTTTTTTATGTCCTACGGCACCCCAACTACTTAATAGCAACAACAAGGAAAACAAGAGAAAACCGGATAAGATAGTTTTTTTCAAAATGCAGTTTTTAGTTTGGTGAAATTTGTGGCAAAATTAAGCATTTATCAATTTGGTTATCCGAAAATTACCAAAATCGGCAAGGGCTCCAAATCCAAAGAAAAATTACGGAAAGAATTTGGAAATTGCATTGCAGGCTTTCACTTCTTTACTAATCATAAGCACTTTAAAAGCAAATTATCCCTAATTTTGCACCTACCTAAAGAATTTAAGATGAAGATTTCCTATAAATGGCTGAAAGAATATGTGAATGTTAGCCTTCCACCTGTTGAAGTAGCCCGCATACTTACTGATTGTGGCCTCGAAGTTGAAGGTATTGAAGAGTTTGAATCGGTAAAAGGCGGTTTAAAAGGTATTGTGATTGGCTACGTGCTTTCTGCACAACAGCATCCAAATGCAGATAAACTAACCTGCTGCAAAGTTGATGTTGGCGATGGCAAAGTGCTTGATATTGTGTGTGGTGCGCCTAATGTAGCCGCCGGGCAAAAGGTTCCGGTAGCCACTATTGGAGCAGTCCTGTATAAAGGCGACGAGTCGTTTACCATTAAAGCTGGTAAGCTTCGCGGCGAACCAAGCAATGGTATGATTTGCGCCGAAGATGAGCTTGGCCTTGGAAATTCACATGCCGGAATTATGGTGCTCGATACTAATGCAGTTGTGGGATCTTCGGCAGCCGAATATTTCGGAGTTGATTCCGATGTTGTATTTGAAGTTGCCATTACACCAAACCGCGCCGATGCCACTTCGCACATTGGTGTTGCCCGGGACTTGGTTGCAGCCATCAATAACCGCGAAACACATCACACGCGAGTTTCTTTATTGCGCCCATCTGTCGAAGGGTTTAAAATTGATAACACTTCCTTGCCTATTTCGGTAAATATACAAAACACTGAAGCCTGTTTGCGCTATTCAGGAATTACCATAAGCGGAATACAGGTAAAGGAATCGCCTGAATGGCTTTGCAATAGGTTAAAAGCGGTTGGACTGCGCCCCATTAATAACATTGTTGATGTTACAAATTATGTGCTTATGGAAACAGGACAGCCACTTCATGCGTTTGATGCTGGCCAAATTTCCGGGAATAAAGTTGTTGTAAAAAAAATGTCGGCAGGTTCAAAATTTGTTACCCTCGATGATGTAGAACGCAATTTGGGAGCTGACGACCTTATGATTTGCAACGCCACCGAACCCATGTGCATTGCCGGTGTTTTTGGAGGGGCAAAATCAGGAGTGACAGAAAAAACCACTTCTATTTTTATTGAAAGTGCTTATTTTGATGGCACTCATGTTCGTAAAACATCAAAACTTCACGGATTAAAAACTGATGCATCTTTCCGTTTTGAGCGCGGTGCAGACCCAAACATTACCATTTATGCGTTGAAACGTGCCTCAATGCTCATCAAGGAAATTGCTGGTGGAACCATTTCGTCCGAAATTGTAGATGTGTATCCCAAACCTGTTGAAAATTTTGTAGTGGAAGTTTCGTATCGCCGCATAAACACTTTGATAGGCAAACAAATTGACAACCAAACCATTAAAAACATACTGACCTCCCTTGATATTGAAATACTTTCGGAAAATGAATCCGGCTTGCAACTTTCCATCCCACCATTTAAGGTTGATGTAACCCGCGAGGCTGATGTGGTTGAAGAAATCCTTCGCATTTATGGCTATAACAATATTGACCTTAGTGATTCATTGCACTCATCACTTTCTTACAGCCGAAAACCAGATCCAGAGAGGCTTCAGCAGAAAATAGCCGATTTTTTAAGCAATAATGGGTTTAACGAAATACTTACAAATTCGTTGAGCAGTTCTGCCTATTATGAAAAATCAGAAGTGTTCAGTTTCGAGGAATCGGTAAAAATACTGAACCCTTTGAGCAGCGAACTTGGGGTTATGCGCCAAACCTTGCTTTTTAGTGGCCTCGAAAGTGTTTCCTATAATATAAACCGGCGTATGCCCGACCTCAAATTCTTTGAGTTTGGTAATGTTTATTCCTATCTTCCTGCAAACGCCGAAAGCAAAGATGTTACTCGAAAATACTCGGAAAGGAAAAAAATATCCATTTTCGTAACTGGCAACCAACAAAACGAAAGTTGGTATATGGCTTCGCAAAAAACTGATTATCATTTTCTTAAATCTCTGGTTTTTTCAACCCTGCGCAAAACCGGAATCAACATACAGAAACTGATAGCATCTGAAACCGATGCACGGTTGTTTGCTATGGGAGAATCTTATACCCTCAACAGCAAGCCTCTTTTCAATTTAGGAAAGCTCAATAACGGAATCCTCAAGCAGTTTGACATAAAACAAGAAGTTTTTTACGCAGAAATTGACTGGACAAACCTATTGCGCGAAGTAAAGCCCGACAGTGTGAAATTTGCCGAAATATCCCGTTACCCTGAAGTGCGCCGCGACCTTGCCCTTTTGTTGGATAAAACTGTAAAGTTCTCCGAAATCGCGGCATTGGCTAACCGGAATAGCAAAGGTATTTTGCGTTCAGTCAACCTTTTTGATGTGTACGAAGGTGAAAAGATTGAAGCCGGCAAAAAATCGTATGCAGTAAGTTTTACCATGCAGGATGATCAAAAAACATTGACCGATAATGATATAGAGAAATTAATGAAACGCCTTTCCGAAGTATTTGAAAAAGAATTAGGAGCTGTAATCAGAAAATAATTTACCAAATTCTATGGGTGAAAAAAGCTGGAATTTGTTCCGGCTTTTTTTGTTTGAACAGAATCAATTTTCAACAAATGTATCTAAATTGTCATTTTGTCAGCAATACTGCCAAAAATCGTTAAAGGTTTGAATAACGTCTCAATAATAGCATTAACTTTGCCATTTAAAAAGCAATAGAGGCTCAATTTAAGATGGATATAATTTCTGTAAAGCAGCGTTTTGGGATTATTGGCAATTCACCTTTGCTCGACAGGGCGATAGATATTGCCCGGCAAGTGGCACCCACCGATTTGAGCGTTTTAATTACCGGCGAAAGCGGGGTTGGCAAGGAAATATTTCCACAAATTATCCACCACCTCAGTGCCCGTAAACATGGCGCATACATTGCAGTTAATTGTGGTGCAATTCCCGAAGGCACAATAGATTCAGAACTTTTTGGCCACGAAAAAGGCTCATTTACCGGTGCCCACGAAGCCCGTAAAGGATATTTTGAGGTTGCAAATGGTGGGACGATTTTTCTGGACGAAGTGGCCGAATTGCCATTATCGACTCAAGTTCGTTTGTTAAGGGTGCTTGAATCGGGCGAGTTTTTTAAAGTGGGTTCATCCAAAAGCCAGAAAACTGATGTTCGGGTAGTAGCTGCAACAAATGTTGATGTTCCGGTTGCTGTCGATCAGGGGAAGTTCCGGCAGGATTTGTTTTACAGATTAAGTTCGGTGCCAATTGCAGTTCCAGCTTTACGCGAACGAAAAGAAGATATTTTCCTCCTATTCAGGAAGTTTGCTTCCGATTTTGCAGAAAAATACAGGATGCCAGTCCTTGAACTCGATGAGGAAGCAAAGCAATTGCTGACCAACTACCGCTGGACCGGAAATATCAGGCAACTAAAAAATTTCACCGAACAAATATCAATAATCGAGCGAAACCGTAATGTTTCGGCCGAAACTTTGCAACGTTACCTGCCCGAAACTACCCGCCGCGATTTGCCGGTGCTGTTTAAAGATGCTAATAAAGGCAACGAAATGACAGAAAGGGAGTTGCTTTACAAAGTGCTTTTTGATATGCGCCGCGACATTACCGATCTAAAAAAATTAGTTGGTGAGATTATAGGCCACGATGAAGTTGCGAACCATTTTAATGATTCAACGCCCCACATTCCCGACCATTATTCAGGCGAACCTCAACGTCAGGAAGTGAGCCGTGTATTTGTTCAGGATAGGAATCAACCTATTGATGATGAAGCCTTTGTGCATGGTGAAATTATGGAGGAATCGCTTTCGTTACAAGAGCGCGAGCTTGAACTTATACGCCGCGCACTCGACAAAAACGAAGGCCGCCGCCGCAATGCTGCAAGGGAACTCGGAATTTCGGAACGTACATTGTACCGTAAGATCAAAGAATATGGAATCAAAGGTTAATTCACCACAGATTGATGCCAAACGCTTACCAATCTTCATCAGTTGGCTTTTTCTGCTTGCCATGGCCCTGACTTTTCAGGCATGTAGCTATTCGTTTACAGGTGCTAGTATATCGCCAAGCGTTAAGTCAATTTCTATAAAATACCTCCCAAACAATGCCCTTTTGGTTCAGCCAACGCTAAGCCGCAAACTTACCGAAGCGATACGGGATAAATTCACCAACCAATCGAACCTCACGCTTGTAAGTTCAAAAGGCGACCTTAATATTGAAGGTGAAATTACGGGCTATACAACTGAGCCTGTGGCTATTTCGGGGGAACAGCAATCCCAGTTGCAACGGCTTAAGATCACTGTTAATATACGGTTTACCAATACTCAAGACTCCAAACAAGATTTTGAAACCAGTTTTTCGCGTTTCTACGACTATGATGCACAAAAAAGGCTTGCTGATGTTGAAGAAACTCTTATAGATTTGATTAACGAAGAATTGGCCCAGGATATTTTTAATAAAGCGGTTGTGAATTGGTAGGGTTAATTTGAAAATGTGAAAATAAGAGAATTTGAAGATGCGGGAATTTGAGGATGTGAAAATTAGGGGACTTGCAAATTTTGAAGCCATAAAGCAGTTTAGTTTTAAATAACGATAATACATTAGAGACTGATTATCTAATTGATGACCATATAATCAACCACCGAATGACCACCGAATCAACCACTAATGACCACCGAATCAACCACTAATGACCACTGAATCAACCACTGAATGACCACTGAATCAACCACTAATGACCACTGAATCAACCACTGAATGACCACCGAATGACAACTGGATCAACCACTGAATGAAAACTGAATCAACCACTGAATGACCACCGAATGACAACTGAATCAACCACTGAGTGACCACGAATGACCAATGAATAACCACCAAATGACCACCGAATCAACCACCACATGACCACTGAATCTTTTAACCGGTATTTAAAAAACCCATCGCTTTTGAATAACAGCACCGTAAATGCGCTGTCGTTGTTGGTTAATGAGTATCCGTATTTTCAGGTTGCCCACATGCTGCTGGCAAGGAATTTGTTTAATATTGGTCACGCAAATTACACACAATCCTTACATTCAGCGGCGGCTTATGCATGTGATAGGGGAAAATTAAAAGAACTTATCGAGTACACTCCTTTGGCAATAGAGGAAAATCCAGAAAATGAAAATGCCCCGATTTTTTTTTCACACAATACTGAACTAACTGACAATAATCTAGTTGAGCCAGATATTGATTCTAATATCGAATTTACGAGCCTCCCAACAACTGAAAGAGAAAAAGTTTTAGCAGATCAATCGGAGACAGTACTAGAAGTTGTTGCCCTTGAGGAAATGGCTTCAATACCTACTGAAAATGCTGCTCTTACAAATATAATCGAACCAGAAGTTGGGAAAGCACCCGAAATACTTGAAACTTCTATTCCACTAATAAATAATACTGTACCAACATTTGGGAACCAACTGATTGATAATATTTTTCTGCGCTTGAGCGAGGTTGACATTTTAGAATCAGAAATTGAAAACCTAAATGAACCTGAACTGGAAATAGGCACACAATTTGCAATAAAAGTCAAAACAACAGCACATAACGATTTGGTTGATAGATTTATACGCGAGGAACCCCGTATTGGCGCCCCAAAGCGTGAATTTTTCAACCCTGAAGATAATGCCCGGCAAAGTGCAAGCCTGCCTGACGATTTGGTAAGTGAAACTTTGGCAATCATATACGAGAAACAAGCACTATATTCAATGGCAATAAAAATTTATGAAAAACTGATGTTGCGTATTCCCGAAAAAAGTAGTTACTTTGCAGCCCGAATAAAAGAAATAGAGAATAATCGTAAGTAACACATTTATAATTACATAAAACAAGAGAGTATGAATGCTTTTATTTTTGTATCGGTTTTGATCCTCATCGCATGTGTATTGATGATCTTGGTCGTTTTGGTTCAAAATTCAAAGGGTGGCGGTTTGGCATCAAACTTTTCATCTTCAAACCAGTATATGGGTGTCCGCAAGACTGCCGATTTTCTCGAAAAATTTACCTGGGGATTAGCTGTTGCCTTATTGGTTCTAAGCCTTCTGTCAATAGTTGTTATCCCACGTGGTGGTGGCAAACAAGGCTCAGGCGATACCGAACTTCGTCAAAACATTGATGAAAACGCACAACCCGTGCAGGATTTTCAGGCAGCACCCAAGGAAGGAAAATAGGTATTTGTCGAAAAAATATTTGGAATGTCAGAATGTCGCACACATTCTGACATTCTTTTTTTTTGTCAGGTTGCAAACCTATCCATTTTGGGCCTCAACAATTATCTATTGATGTTATACTATTCATTATCAATATATTGATGGAAATAATTTTGTTTACAAGCATATATTTTATTTCAGTTTGGCATGAATTATGACAATGAGGCAACCATAGAAAACAAAATCAATTAATCACTTAACATAAAAATCAAATACAAACATGGCACAGGTAAATGTAAAACCTTTGGCCGACCGAGTACTGGTTGAGCCGGCAGCAGCCGAACTAAAAACAGCAGGTGGTATTATTATCCCCGACACCGCTAAAGAAAAACCACAAAAAGGCATAGTAGTTGCCATTGGAAATGGTAAAAAAGACGAGCCACTCACAGTGAAAGTTGGCGATCAGGTATTGTATGGCAAATACTCCGGAACCGAAATCAATTTCGAAGGCAAGGACTACCTGATTATGCGCGAAAGCGATATATTGGCTGTAATTTAATTTTAACCTAAAAAAACTTCAGATATGAAAGGGAAAGAAATAATTTTTGAAAGCGAAGCACGCGACCGCATGAAAAAAGGCGTTGACGCCTTGGCAAATGCAGTAAAAGTAACCTTAGGTCCAAAAGGCCGTAATGTTATTATCGAAAAAACGTATGGCGCACCACAAATCACTAAAGATGGTGTTTCGGTAGCCAAAGAAATTGAAATGAAAGACCCTGTTGAAAACATGGGTGCCCAAATGGTAAAGGAAGTTGCTTCCAAAACTGCTGACATTGCTGGCGACGGTACAACCACTGCTACCATACTTGCTCAGTCAATTATTACCACAGGCTTAAAAAATGTAACCGCAGGCGCAAACCCAATGGATTTGAAACGCGGAATTGATAAGGCTGTTGCACTTGTTGTTGCCGACCTTAAAAAACAGTCGAAAGAAGTTGGCGACAGCAATGAAAAAATAAAACAAGTTGCTACCATTTCGGGAAATAACGATCTTTTCATCGGCGAAAAAATAGCTGAAGCTATGAAAGCTGTTACCAAAGAAGGAGTTATTACTATAGAAGAAGCTAAAGGTTTCGAAACAACGGTAAAAGTTGTTGAAGGAATGCAGTTCGATCGTGGATACATTTCACCTTACTTCGTTACTGATGGTGAAAAAATGGAAGTTGTTTACGAAAATCCATTTATCCTTATTCACGACAAGAAAATCAGCAGCATGAAGGATCTTCTTCCAGTTTTGGAAAAAGTAGTTCAAACAGGCCGCCCGCTGCTTATTATTTCAGAAGATGTTGATGGAGAAGCACTTGCAACATTAGTTGTTAATAAAATCCGAGGATCTCTCAAAATTGTTGCAGTAAAAGCTCCTGGTTTTGGTGATCGTCGTAAAGAAATGCTTCAGGATATAGCTATCCTCACCGGTGGAACAGTTGTTTCGGAAGAGCAAGGTTACCGTTTGGAAGATGCTGACCTGAGTTACCTCGGCCAAGCAGAAAAAATCAACATTGACAAGGACAACACTACCATAGTTAGTGGCAAAGGCGCAAAAGAAGGTATTGTTGCACGCGTTAACCAAATCAAATCGCAAATTGAAACTACCACTTCCGATTACGATCGCGAAAAACTTCAGGAGCGTTTGGCCAAATTAAGCGGTGGTGTTGCTGTAATTTACGTAGGCGCAGCAAGCGAAATGGAAATGAAAGAAAAGAAAGACCGTTTTGTTGATGCACTTCACGCAACCCGCGCTGCTATTGAAGAAGGAACTATCCCTGGTGGTGGTGTTGCATACATACGTGCTATCAGTGTCCTCGAAAACGTTAAAACTGATAACCAAGACGAAGAACTTGGATTCAAAATTATCAAACGCGCTTTGGAAGAACCACTTCGCCAGATTGTTGCCAATGCAGGTTTCGAAGGCTCCATCATTGTTCAGAAAGTGAAAGATGGTAAGGATGATTTCGGATTCAACGCACGTACCGAAGTTTACGAAAATCTCTACAATTCAGGTGTAATCGATCCAGCTAAAGTAGCCCGCGTTGCCCTTGAAAACGCAGCTTCAATTGCAGGTATGATGCTTACTACCGAGTGTGTGATTTTTGAAAACAAAGACGATAAGGAACCAACTATGCCAAATCCAGGCATGGGCGGAATGGGTGGAATGTACTAAATAATGTTTGCCCCGATTTATATATTCGTTCAAAGCCCTGCTTCGGTGGGGCTTTGGCGTTTATAATGAAAAGGTCAAAAGGAAAAGGTCAAAAGGAAAAGGTCAAAAGGAAAAGGTCAAAAGGAAAAG
>JFJP01032464.1_pt1 | contig 12092 bp, 9 predicted proteins | sample 431651 | NCBI WGS metagenome assembly JFJP01 (sample SAMN02602958, study PRJNA72255) | Microbial mat metagenome, whole genome shotgun sequencing project. | biome: fresh water; feature: sink hole; material: water; isolation source: purple microbial (photo- and chemosynthetic) mats found in... | reverse complement strand
CAACGCATTCTCGCACGCTTGCACAGTGAATAATCCTCATGGCAAATAATTACAAACTCATCTTCACGGGACCCTCAGGTGCTGGAAAATCCACGGCAATTGCTTCCCTCAGCGACATTCCGGTGGTGACGACTGAAGAAAAATCCACCGATTTGATCCCCGGCGTTTACAAAAAAACGATCACCGTTGCATTAGATTATGGCATGATTCGGTTAAAAAATGATGATAAAATTCACCTCTACGGCACACCGGGGCAGGAACGTTTTAACTTCATGTGGGATATTTTGACAGAAGGCGGATTGGGGTTGATATTATTGGTCGATAATGCACGCACCGATCCCATTGAAGATATGCAATTCTTTTTAAAAGCATTTGCCGAATTTATTCAAAAAACCAAGGTGGTCATCGGCGTGACGCGTACCGATATGGCTCCCCGACCAAAATTAAAAGAATATCATCGCAAACTCAAAGAGATGGGATTAAATTTACCAATATTTGCCGTCGATGCCCGGAGTCAACGTGAAGTTTCTTTGTTATTACAAGCCTTACTGTATTCGCTCGACCCTGGATTATAAAAGTCAATTTGTTGGACAGCTTTAAAATTTCACAATAAATACAAGGAGGCAGTTGTGCAAAAGGCATTTTTCATCAAACGGCTGAACGACCATATTCAATATATGAAAAAGATTAACGCAACTTTGTCCGGAGAAGGCGACTTTTACGGCACCAAACATACCGAATGCAAATTGGGACAGTGGTTGTATGGGGATGGCGTTAAAGAAGTTGAAGCCCTTAACAATGACCGGGCGAAAGTCATTTTTAATAGCATTTTTGACCCGCATGAACGCTTTCATAACGTGAGTAAACGTGCCTTAGAATGTAAATCTAGCAAGGATGAAGATGGAATTCAAGCTGCGGTGACGGAAATGCACGTTTTGTCGAACACCATTTCACAAAAGCTTTTAGAATTAGACGATATCGCACTTAAATGTTAAATATCGCGTATTTAGCGTTTATTCTGGTGATTTATTGCGTTGGGCAAGAGGTGCACGCGGTTGAATATGAAGGAATTGTTGAATCAGTGAATGAAAGCACCCTCTCCTTTGTCGAACCGGGAGTCATTGCCGCGATCAAGGTGAAAGTGGGTGACCGCGTCAAAAAAGGGCAAATATTGGTTACCCAAGAAAGTAAAACTTTAGAACGTGAGCTTGCTGTGGCGAAGTATCAAAAACAGATGACGGCAAAATTATCGTTGGCTCAAGCGGTACAAAAACAGAAAAAACAACAACTTGATCGATTATTAGCATTGCAAACGGAAGGCGTGGTCAAAGTTTTTGAAGTGGAGCAGGCAGAAAATGAGCTTGCCATCACAACCGCAGAAATCCAAGTTATTCAAGAACAACAACAATTGAATGAATTAGCGTATAAACAATTACAAGCCAAACTTGAAGAGCGCGCTTTACGCAGTCCGATAGAAGGGGTCGTGACACGAATTCATAAATCAGTTGCTGAATGGGTAGGGAATAATGATGCACCCGTGTTGACTGTGGCAAATATGAATAAATTGAAAGTTGTGGTACATATTCCCACCACTCAAGCCTTGTCTCTCAACCAATCTCAAGCGGTCGATGTGCGTTTTCCCAATCTCAAATTCGCAGCGATGACGGCTAAAATTGCGGCACTTGCCCCCACTGTTGATGCAAGCAGTGATACGATGGCTGTCACCGTACAGTTTGATAATCCAGATAAAAAATTGCGCAGTGGGATTAAATGCTTGGTTTATATCACATCAATACAGTAACAACGGTCGAAAAATCATGATTTTTTTGCATATTAATTGCCGAGTGACTGGAATCATTCTTTCGATAAATTTGAGCGCGCACCAAAATTTTTTTGAATCCCAAGTTTCGTGTACAATTATCTGTTAGATTCTAGTTTGCAACAGCTTGAACAGTTTTAAAATTTCATTTAGATTTCAATTGGTTAGTAAATCAACTCTATATTTTCAATCCATTAATTTTGCAAATGATTATAAAAAAATTCTCCGAACGATTGATCTCGTAGAATGCGTCTTTATAACACCCACCAAAAATACTTAACATGGTGATCCTCATGACACGTCTATTTCGTATCCTATTAATTTTATTTGGATATCTTCTAATTCTCCCGACTCACGCACAAGACACATTAAAAATTGTTGCCAGTGACGAATGGGGCGTTGAATTGGAATTGCAACTTGCCGTACCTCAAGTACAACTTGCTGAATTAACAGGCGATGATCAACAATCTTATTTACGGTTGCAGATCGCTGACTGGTTTACGACGGATAAAGTGGGTTTTCCGGAACTGCCGCGCATTGCCACCTTGTTGCAAGTGCCTGAATCGGGTGAATTACACGCCACTGTGTTGACGCAACAGGAACATCTGGCATCTGTCCCCGCCATTTATCCCGTGCCAACCGTGACGCAACAGTCTGGACAAAGTGTTGAACAATTTACCAAAAATACTTCCGCGTATGCGATGCCTCAGTTCTATCCAGAACAATTGATTGAAATTGAACCACGAGAAATATGGCGAAATGTCCCGGTGGCGCGGATTAAAGTTCACCCATTTCGCTGGAATCCCCAAACGCATGAATTGCGCTATCTCACGCAACTGCGCTTTCGGATTAATTTTTCTCAGGCATTGCCGCCAACCGTTGAAAATCAACATGAACCGCTGACTCCGCTGTTGCGCCGCGCCATTAACGGTTACACGCCGCGTCAAACCACGGTCAGAGAAAATGCCACTGCGCCGCCCACTTCAAGCCTTTATCCGCAACGCTACAGTGTGCAAATGACGATTGAGGACACCGGCATGATTCGCCTCAGTTATGCCGATTTACTTGCCGCCGGACTGCCAGAGGCTTGCTTGCAACAAGGGCAATTTGTGATTCATTCTCAAGGGCAACAGCTTATTCCGCAAATAGTGATGAATAACGGACGCACGTTTGGCACAACCGACAATTTAGAATTTTACGCATCCAGTTTGACAAATTCCTTTACTGACAGTAACTTGTATAACTTAGATTGTTGGCAATTTTCCGCCGCCACCGCGCAACCGACTTCGGCAAGTTTAACTCCAACCCGTTGGGGTAATTTTGTCAATGGCGGTTTAACAGGCACATTTCCTCAAATTACCACGTTTAATGAAACGATTCGCTTGGAAAAAGATTTAGAATTGTGGGAAGAAACGCCCGGCGCACCGTCGAAAGATTTTGTATTTTGGAAAAAAATCACTGCCCCCGCGGTCCGCGCCCGTCACCACTTCCACCTTGCCCGTCACCGTGAAAGTGATGCAACAAGGACGTACCACCGCCGAACCGTATCCCAATCATCACACTGCGGTTTTGTTGAATGGGCAGACATTGGGTGATTTTTTCTGGCACGCTGACGGAGCAGTTTTACAAACTTTATCCACCACGGCTAATAAATTAATCAATGGAAACAACAAGCTGACGATTCAATCGGTGGGTGATACCGGCGCGACGGTCGATGTGGTTTATTCCAATTGGGCTGAATTAACGTATGAACGTCAATTGGTTGCCAACAAATTACCGCTGACATTTACCTTGCAAGGCGAGGGCAGACGACAAATCATTCTCAGTCAAATCAGTGCACCAGCAGTACGTTTGTTTGATATCACCGACCCGGCACATTTTAAAGAAGTGATTAATTACGGTTGGAATCCTGCGGAGAAGACTTTAATTTTTGAAGATGATATCACTGTCAAAAAAACTTATTACTTGTTAGCAAATACGCAATTTGCCCAAGCGACCAATTTAAAAACCTTGACAACCAACCAGTTACGTCGAGTTAATCACGCTGCCGATTACATTTTAATCACGCCAAAAGCCTTTGCTGCCGCTGCCGAGCTGTTGGTGACTCATCGCAGAAATCAAGGGTTGCGTGCGCAATTGGTGATATTAGAAGACATTTACGACGAGTTTGGTTACGGTTTGCCCGTGCCACAAGCGATCAAAAATTTCCTCAGTTACGCCTATCAAAATTGGCAAGCTCCCGCCCCCAGTTACGTGGTGTTATTTGGCAATGCCTCATTAGATTATAAAAATGTGGGGAAACATTCCAAAACTAACCTACTCCCGCCTTATGTGATTGCGACGGAATTTGGCTTGGCAGCGAATGAAAATTGGTACGTGAATGGAAACGACCGCTTGCCGGAAATGATGATCGGACGGTTGCCGGCGGGAACTGCCAAGGATGTCAGCACGATTGTAGAGAAAATCATCATCTATGAAACCACGCCCGCATTGCCAGATAAAATGCTATTTATTGCCGATAGTTACCCTGAATTTGACGATGCCAACAATCAAGTCGCGGCACTCGTTCCACCGGAAATTACGGTCAATAAAGTCTATTTGGGGAAATATCCACAAACGACGGATGGTGTTACGCAAGCCACCAATGACATTATTTCGTATTTTGATCAGGGCATGAGCATGGTGCAATACATGGGGCATGGCACGACAACCTTGTGGGCAAATACCAAACATCAACGCTTGTTTGAACCCAGTTCCATTGAAAAATTGCGAGCGAATAATCAACCCAGTTTTATTTCGGTACTGAATTGTTTAAACGGTAATTTCATGGATCCCGTCAATCAAGCCTTGAGCGCGCAATTTGTTCTGGCAGAGAAAAAGGGGGCAATAGGGGTTTTTGCTCCAACCAGTTTGGGTTATTTGCGGCAATATCAAATTGTGGATAGAGAATTGTTTAAATTATTGTTTACTGACAATGTGCGCGGGATTGGGGAATTGACCACGCAATCGAAAGTACGTGCATTTACCCAAGGTGCGCCGGCGCATTTGTTGGATACTTTAGTGTTGATTGGGGATCCCGCCACCAAATTGAAATTGGGTGTATTGCCGAAATAGTTGGTAAATCATCAAAAACAGTTTGACGATGGCAGGTATAAAGTTACGTGTCATACACCATTGAATTTTCAATATTTCTGGTGCATGACACTGCATCCTGTCAAGGCAAGCAGGACGCAACTCGTTAACGATTGATTCGTTGATTTGCTGTAGGAAATTGGACAATAAATCGACATCCCTCAGTGTATTGTGGATCAACATTGATAGAACCCGCGTGAGAATTGACAATTTCTTGCACTGTTGCCAAGCCCATACCGCTACCCCCGCGTTTCTTGGTGGTGAAAAACGGCTCAAATACTCGAAATCGCAAATGTTCTGGAATACCGTGTCCGGTGTCTTCAATCGTCACAGTCACCGTATCTTCTGCATGTTGAGTGATGATGCGTAATTCTCTGTTTTTATTGCGATTTTCTCCCATTGAATCAATGGCATTACTCACTAATTGTTTAAACATGTTGCGTAATCGCTTCATTTGCCCCAACACGGTTGGCAATATCAACGCCGGATGCCAATCCACCACAATTCCTTCGCTGAGTAAACGATCCGTAAATACGCCCAGTGCATCTCGCACTAATTCGTTTAAATTCAACGGTACCATCGCTTCATTCACTTCCATCGGCACACAATGACGCAACTTATCTAACGCTCGATGTCCCGAATTAGAGGCTTGTTGCAAGGCTTCATACAGGGCTTGATCTTGCGCATCGGTTGCCCGACGTTCCAATACTCCGAGTGCTGCGGTGATTAAATTGATGGGCACTTGCAATTCATGAATCGCCCCTTCCAATGTTTCACGCATTCTATCGACCAATTCCCCTTCAGCCAACAGTGCACGCAACGCATTCATTCGCACTTCTTCTTGTTGCCGTTTTAATTCAGTGATTTCATTGGCAACGAGGAGCAAATAATCGCGTTTACGGGGTTGAAAAAAATCATCCGCGCCATCTTCGTGTTCTTCAAACCAAGTTCCCGAACACACAAACCAACGGGGTTGATGTCGCCCACCCAAATCGAGCCGCACTTCCTGATCTTCAAAATGGGTCTTCGCGGCATAACATTCTTCCCAACGGTTTGCCCCCAAAGTATTTTTAATCACTTCTAAAAAAACATTGGCAGGTTCGCGGTCACATAGATCACGCGCTAATTTTTTATACTCTTGATTATTGAGCACTACTTGGCTAGAATCATCCAACAAAGCAATGACCACCGGCGCGGAATCAACGACGGATTCAATCACCGCTTTTTGATTTTTGACTTGGGTGCATTCCCAAATAATAAACCGTGTCACCTTGTTCATCAACCATCGGTGCAATACTGACTTCCGCCAAATAGCGCGACCCATCCTTATGCCGATTTAACAACACGCCAGACCACGTTTTTTGTTGCCGCAAACATTCCCATAATTCATCGTACATGGCGCGTGGGGTATGCTTATCTGACAAAAACGACTCATTTTCGCCCTGAATTTCGCTGCCATTGTAACCAGTAACCCGCTGAAATGCAGGATTTGTATAGAGAATATTGGCGTTTAAATCAGTGATCGATATCGCAACATGGGATTGTTCAACCGCTTCATAAAAAAGTTGTGGCGGTAAAATACTGCGACCTGATAACATAGTATCCCCGTAAATTGTTGATTTGGTTGTGTCAGCAGTTTTGAATAAATGATTCAATGACATAACATCCGATAATTAATTGATTATAATATTATTTTTAATAAAATTTGATATACCAATGTGAACAATTGAGAGATTTTGTGCTTAGATTTCAACCGGTTCGCTAACCAAAATTAATTTTTATAACTCTCTGATTTTATGCTAAACGTTAGATTTAGGTGATTCATTCAACGCAAGATTGAAACGACATCACCGACATAAAAATTTCAAACACCAAACTATTCTTAAATATGGGACATTATCCGCGGTCAACAAGAATCCGCCATTGCATATTCTACAATATCTTTTCGTTTACCGCTGAACAATGAAGTCAACGAAGGTTAAATGGATTTAAACCCAAGTTTTGGAAACACGATACAATACCGTCGCCAATTTTTTTGAAGAATCCATTTTTTTGCTATACTGATTAGCCATTAGGGTACGCTTTTTAGCGAGCCGTTGTGTTGAATTTCAAAATACAATGAACTGATTTTACTTGTTATTTATAACTGACCTTCCCTTATGGTGAACAACATGATGAAAAACCTCAGCATTGCAAAAAAGTTCCTGATTCTGTCATTGGTTGCCATTTCCGCCCTCGTTTTGATCGGATTATATGGGCTGTTCAACACGTATTCAACTTTTCACTGGGTTGGCAAAGTTTACGAAACAGTCGGCAAAATTGAGAACATTAACCAAAAAATTGCCTATCCATTAAACGAGTTGCGTCAAACATCTCTTTCTTTGGTTACTGCCCCCAGCCAAAAATTGCGTGAAGCATTTCAGCAACAAGAAGTTAAATTAATCAACCAATTAGAGGAGACTCTGACTCAATGGCAACAAACACTGGTTGATCAAGAAAAGTTAGAATTTGAGAAATTAACCGCAACATGGCAGCAATACAAGAAATTACTGCTTTATACCAATGAGCAAGCGTTAGCCGGGTATCGAGAAGCGGCGTTTATCAACGTGACAGGGGCAGAAAAACAGCAATTTGATGTCTTATTTCAACAATTTTCCGATTGGATGAAACTCAATGTGACTCAAGCAGAAGGTTTATATACCTTAGCAAAACAAAACTTTTCATCCATGCAATGGGTATTTGTCGGAGCATTTATGGTGTTTACCTTGACCGTCATCTTGCTTAGTTTGTATTTGTCGCGTGGCATTATTGGTTCGTTGAGTCAAGCCGTGCGCGTGGCAAATACGGTAAGTAAAGGAAATTTAACGATAATCACCGAATCAAATTATCCTACGGATGAAGCAGGACAAATGCTCACCGCGATGCACGAAATGGTTGATAATCTGCGCGAAATTGTCATTCAGCTACGCCACACCGTGAAATCCATTACCACCACCACCAGTCAACTCATTGTCACCAATGCTAAAATTTCCACTGGCGCGCAACAACAGGTATCCGCGACCGAATTAACTTTTAAAGCTATTGCTCAAGTTGATGATTCTATTGAACAAGTTTCCACAAATGCTCAATCCTTGCTCAATAATGTAGAAAATACTGCCAATTCGATAGAGACGATGAACCAAGTCATTCAATCTATTGCGGGCAATATCGCCAAACTCACGCAAGCGGTTAATGAAACGTTTAGCAGCATCGAACAAATGGCGGGATCGATAGAACATATTGCGAATAATACTCGTGACGTTGGACAATCTTCCAAAATCGCAGTGCAAGAAGTGGCTGAAGGACGAATTGCGGTGAAGGAAACCATTACCGAGATGTATGAAATTTCGAGTACGATGCAAGATATTGTTGCAGTGATTGAGCGGCTGGATGCAAATAATCGTAAAATCAATGGGATCGTCGATATTATCAGCGATATTGCCGAGCAAACTAATTTACTTGCCCTCAATGCAGCAATTGAAGCAGCGCGCGCGGGGGAACATGGACGAGGTTTTGCTGTGGTTGCACAAGAGGTGCGTAAATTAGCCGAACGCTCTGGCGGTTTATCGAAAGAAATCATTCATTTAACTGATGATGTCCAAAAAGATACCCACAGTGCCAGACAAGTGACACAATTGGGTACGTCGAAGGCAGAAAAGGGCGTGCAATTGGCGACTCAGGCAGGTGAAGTGTTAGAGCAAATTATGGGGACAATCGCCAAGGTCAATCAGATGGTGGCAGAAATCGAGAAAACGACTAAAAATCAAGCAAAATCTTCTGAAAAAGTGGTTAATGCTATCGACAGTATTTGGCAGATTGCACAGGAAGTTGACACGGCAACGAAGGATCAAGCGATCAGCAGCCAACAGATGATTGTGGCAGTGAGCATGATGAGTCAGATGACGCGGCAGGTTTCGGAGGAAATGGGGGGGCAAAAACAAGGAACGAGTCGAGTGGTGATGGAAGTGAAAAATATTGCCTCTATTTCGCAACAAAATCTCGAAACGGTGAGCCAAATTACTGAAATTACAGATAGTCTGAATGAGCAAACTCATGAATTACAAAAACTGACAAACTTTTTCAATTACCAGCGTTCCTAAATGTTTTCTGGTCATTTATTGCAACACCCGTTCGGACAATTTTTGTAATCATTCGCAAAATCAACAGTTGAAAACATGAATTCGATTTAGTTTGAATTTAATGGCGAAGTGGCACTCTCAACCTGCCAACATCTTTATCCCCAACTGATTTCATTACCAGTCACGAAAAATGTGTGATCTATGAAAAAAAATACTCCTGGTTCATTAGGTAGTTACTACTCACTCACTGGAAAAACGTTATGGATATTGATTTTATGGGGATTAATCATCACCGTTGGCTTCATCGGATTGGTGAATCATCAATTGGCAAAAGTGTTTGATGAACAAAAGTTTAACCACGCGCAACAAATTGCTCGCAGTTTTAATGCGTTAATTCAAACGTTACCGACCAATCATTCATTACAACCGATGATGAAAAATCTGAGTCAAGAAAGCGAAATTAAACTGATTGCCGTATTAGGAGATAATCCATTACAAATTGTCGCCTCCACTGCCACCGAATGGATCAATAAATCCATCGCTCGCGTGCATGATTCGTATTTGATGCAAGGGCTACGCGAAACACTCGAAACCAAACTACCTTATCGCGTCTATCGTAAAGATATTCAACAATATTGTTTTAGTTTTCCGATTCAACTTAATCGAACCGACATGGCAGAAGATGCAATATTGCTAGTGTATTTAGACGCGCTACCCACTCGCCAAATTATTCATGATTTTAGCTTGAAAATGGGAGTATGGATTTTAGGGCTGATCAGCACACTGATTGGATTTACTTATATTTTGTTATATTACTTTCTATTGCGTCCACTGCACAGTTTACACCACCTGATGGACTCACGTTTATCTGGAAAAACAGAAACTTATGCCGTAAAATTTGCCAATGATGAGATGGGGGAGTTTGCCGATAAATTGAATCAATGGTTACATCAGACCGAGCAAGATTTTAAACAAACTCGGAAAATTGCTGCCATTGCTGATACACATCACGCTGTTGTTATTACCGATGCTGACGGTTTTATTGAATGGGTGAATGCCGGATTTACCTTTCTTACAGAATACACTTTAGACGAAGTGAAGGGCAAAAAACCGGGATCATTTTTACGGGGACCAGAAACGGATTATCGTACAGCAACTCAGATGCGTGAAGCATTTCAACAACATCGAGCGTTTGACGTAGAAATTATTAATTACAGCAAAACCTATCGACAGTATTGGGTTGAAATTCATGCGCAACCTATATTTGATGAACAAGGACGGCTGGTTTCTTACTTTTCGATAGAAATCGATATTACTACGCGAAAACGTACCGAAAATATGTTACAAAAGAATGCGATACATTTACGTCATCTGATAGAAAAGCCCGCGGACAGTCTGATTGTGATGGACAAGCAAGGCAGTATGCACTATGTGGATACGATTTCGGACATGATTTTAGGGCAGCAGGCGAAGAGCTTGATTAATATGATTTTTAGCTTGCCGCTCAAAGATGAAGATGCAATGGAACATCTGGTAACACCTCATTCCTTGATTGCTGAAGTACGCACGGTAGAAACGGATTGGGAAGGCGAAACTTTCTATTTTGCTTCATTGCGTAACATTACGGACAAACACAACGAAATTATCAAATATGAGAATGATATACGTTATCGGGCTGCGATTGAAGCGACTGATACGGGATTAGTGATTGTGGATATAAACGGCGTGGTGTTGGAGGCAAATGTGGAATATCTGCGGTTAACCGGTCGCAAAAAAATGGAAGATGTCATTGGAAACAATATATTAGATTGGACTACGATTTATGATCAAGAAAGAAACGCGCTCGCCATCCGAACTTGTCTTGATAAAGGCTTTTTGAAAAATTTTGATGTGGATTATCTCACGCCCGACGGCAAGGTGACACCGATAGAAGTGAACGCTAAGGTCATCAATGTTAAGGGAGAAATCCGAATCTTGGCATTATGTTGGGAGATAGGAGAGTACACGCATACCCGTCGCCCATTTTATCAAACGACTGATTTTTTATACAGTGTTATCAATGCGTTACCTGTATTTGTGTTTGTGAAAGAAGTGCCATCTCATCATTTTGTGTTATGGAATGCGTTGGGGGAACAATTGTTTCAACGGTCGGCAATTGATTTGCTGGGGAAAGCCGATTATGAGGTATTTTCGGAGCAGCAACAGTTGGATTTTTTCTGGCAGCATGACGCTGAAATTGTGACGTATCGCAAACCATTTGAATTTCCAGAATATTTATTTCTTGAAACGGCAACAGGCAAGCGATATTTTCATGTTGTGAAATTGCCAATGTTGGATCAACAGGAAAATCCTCAGTTTATTTTAGGGGTGTTACGAGAAGTTACGCCGGAACACAGTGAGTCGAGCGACAGAATAACTTTTGCAGTCAGTACACTGTCGCAGTTGAATTGACATAAGTGTTTGATATACGAGCGTCTTGAGTAGTAAAACGCCATCAGATGAGTTTTGAATATTGGTTGCAAAAGTTCAAGATTTATGGTGATCTAACCACATTTTCAACTCTTTTTCCAAGATATCACACATTCCACAATGCCGACACGCAGCCCCCTGTTTTGCCGGCAAGGGTAATTCTGAGGTCAAAATTTCTTGCACATCGTGTTCATATTGCTGCAATTGCTGTTCTAAATTGGTAGAAAACTGAGTTTCTTCAATCAACAATGTTTCGGTGCGTGCGGTCAAGTGAGCGTATAATTCGTTCAAATCTTGGCAATGTTCCGTATGTTCACCTTCCACCGCAGTGTCATTCAGCAACGAAACCACCTGTTGTTGCCGTGCATCAATTTCTGTCACTCCCGTAATATATTTCTTTTTCCAACGCATCGGACGCATGGCAACTCTTCACTTTCAATTTTAAGATGAACGATCATTATCGCGTAATTAAGCGAATAATTGACAACTTTGACACTTTTGTGAGGCAACATCATGATTTTTCCAACACTTGAACAATTTGTGGGCAACACGCC
>JFJP01040002.1_pt1 | contig 12093 bp, 10 predicted proteins | sample 431651 | NCBI WGS metagenome assembly JFJP01 (sample SAMN02602958, study PRJNA72255) | Microbial mat metagenome, whole genome shotgun sequencing project. | biome: fresh water; feature: sink hole; material: water; isolation source: purple microbial (photo- and chemosynthetic) mats found in... | reverse complement strand
TGGCACACTTCGGCGTTGCCCTGCACAAAATAATCCTCACCGTACATTCTAGTACGACTCGTCATATTTTGTTTGGTCGCCTTGAATTGTATTCATCTGTGTAGGTTCTACTAATTAAGAAGGTTTCTTTTTTGGTGGTAGTGGAAAAAATATACTGACATTTTTTTTATAATCAGCAAAGTCTTTATTTTCAGCCAGTTTTTCTTCCAACATTGGGATACCTGATACTTTTAAAATCAAGAAAGTGATAGTAATTGGTCCAATAATACTAATCCAGCCATTTGGAATAGAGAGAGTCATAAGCCACAACCCCCACCATTGGGTTACTTCACCAAAATAATTTGGGTGTCGAGAATAAGACCAAAGACCAGTTGTAAGAAGCTTACCTTTGTTTATAGGGTTTCTTATGAATTTGGCTAGTTCTGCATCTCCAATTACCTCAAAATAAAAACCAAACAACCAAATTGTTAAACCAAGAAAGTCGAGTGCATTAAGTGTTGCACCGGTACTTTTATTAATTATTAAGATCGGCAAGACAATTAAAAATAATAAGAGACCTTGCAAAATATAAATCTGAAAATATGAACGTAGATAAAACCATTTACCCCATTCTTGTCGCCAAGTTAAATAGCGATAGTCTTCAGTTTTACCTATGTGACGAGCGTGAATATGCCCAGTTAGTCGTAAACCCCAGATACTGACCAGAATACAAATTAATAGACTTTTAATGGCATATTCCTCTGATAAAAAGAAAGAAACCCAAGACAAAATCACAAATCCTAATCCCCAAGCAACGTCAGCTACATCGTTTCGTTTTTTGAGTAGAGAAATGAGAAACCATAAACTCATATAGATGAGTAATGTCAGACTTAGAATTAAATAGTAGTTCATAGACCAATTTTACTAGCAATGAAGAAGGTTATGGTAGAAACGGAGGCTGCTAGTACTGTGCCCCAAATCAAATCTACAATAGTAACCATAAGTGGCCAGTCTTTAAGGGTGGCGAGATTGGTAAGGTCGTAAGTAGCATACGTAAAAAATCCAAAAAGAGCACCAAATATAAAAGCGTGTTGCCAAGAGTTATTAGTGACGGCAGGAGTAATGACAAATATTATTAAACCCATAATAAATAATAGGTAAAAAATAATGGCAGCGATCCAGTTGATGTCATTTTTCATCAATAAACCAATTTGCTCACGGTAGAAATTTTTGGCAATAAGACCAAGCCAAATCATATCGATAGCAAAGAAGACAGGGAGGGCAATGAGGTAAAGTTTTATAAACATATTTATTAATGTATTAATTTATTTTTTTAATTAGCAACCGTCCAATAAAAAAACCGAAACTACACAGACATAAAGTAACGACAATGATAATGCTTTGGTATTGTCCATTAAAACCAGCTATTGATAAATGTTTTAGCAGTATACCAAGATAAGCCCAAATTAGTACTAAGCCATAGATAACGTTTTTGTCTTTGTTCATTCTGGCTATTCCGATTAAGGCTCCGATAAACAAGATAATATTTGTCCAAATAAAATCCGTGATACCGAATCCGTTCCAATCTATACTAACTAAAAATACAGTAATGTTAGCGATTGTTGCTACTGTAATCCAACCGAAATACATACTGAAAGGTGTTTTAATAAAAAGTATTTCAGCTCGGGAAAATTGCTCAAGTTGTATAATATTTGCAATTTTGATCAAGGAGTAGAGTAGAATACCTATAATAAAAACCGAAAGGCCAATATAATCGTAATGCCAAGAAAAAACCCACAAAATGTTGGCTAGGGAAGAGGTTATAAATAATGGATTAATTTTTTTAAACAAACCTTCTCGGCTTTTATCACTCTTCATAAATTGATACAACACGTAGCCACCTAAAAATAAATAGATAAGACCCCAAATAGAGAAAGTAACACCGGCTGGAGCAAATAGATTGGGATAATCTGCTGAAATTTCACCTGTTGAACGGTTGTTTATTGGTAGTCCGTTGGCTAAAAAGTTTACCACTACCATTGCTACATAAGCGGAACCGGCAAATATCTTTAGGTAAATATCTTTCATATCTTTATATTTTTATGCATTAATGATTAATCGAGTTGAACTGTTTTTCATCGTAAGATAATGATAACATTTTTATTTGCAGTTAAGCAGAAAATCACGTTATTTTGTATTGTAAAAAAGTGAGGGTGTGGTCTTATTAATCCACATTTTGGCAAGTATGAAGTGGTAGGGTATACTCTCGAGTAATGACTAAAGAAACACTCGTTTTTGTACTAGGAATTTTTCTCTCAATTGTGCCTTTTTTAGGTATACCTGAACTCTGGAAGCAGTATATAGTAGTCGGAGTAGGGGCGTTATTAATTTTGATTGGTTATATGCTACGTCGCTCATTGTATTTTACTCGAATTGATCAAGGTAACGGTGAGAGAAGTGATGATTCTTTTGTGGAGACAACTAGACCATTGTTTGGAGAAAAAGAGGTACAATAAAGGATATATGAAAATGTATGTTGCATACGCTGGTCTTTGCACTATTGCCCTTGGAGCTGGTTTTAGTTTTTTATCCTTACCAGAAAAAGATTTGGTGTACGAAAAAAATGCAGACAGTAATACAACTACATTGCTCAATCAAGTAAATACAGTTAAAGAAGAATTAGAACCTGTTGACACTCGGCTAATAGTAAATCATACACCATTGCCAGAAGTAGTGAAGGCTATTTATATGACTTCGTGTGTAGCTGGGACTCCAAGTTTCCGTGACAAACTTGTAAAGTTGATAGATGAAACGGAGATAAATTCAGTAATAATTGATATTAAAGACTATTCCGGTACGATTTCTTTTCCACCCGAAAATACTGCCTGGCTCCCAGCTTGGAAGGATGCCCGCTGTGGTACAAAAGATATGCGAGAGTTTATAGTATCGTTACACGAGTCAGGGGTTTTTGTAATCGGTCGAATCACTGTTTTTCAAGATCCTTTTGAAGCAGTACGTTCGCCACATTTGGCTGTTAAACGTCTTTCTAGTGATACTGTCTGGAAAGATGGAAAAGGTTTGTCTTTCATTGATGTGGCTGCTAAAGAATATTGGGATCATATCATTGATTTGTCTGTTGATAGTTATAATCTTGGTTTTGATGAAGTAAATTTCGATTATGTTCGTTATCCAAGTGATGGTAATATGCAGGACATTTTTTTCCCACATACTACCTCTAGTGAATGGCCTAAAGATAAGCCTGCCAATCTCGAAGCTTTCTTTAAGTATCTAAATGCAAAATTGGACGAGGAAGATAAATTTTCTTCTTATATTCATAAAAATACCGGTCGTACAACAAATACTCCTTGGACTTCAGCAGATTTATTTGGTATGACAACAACCAATTTTGATGATCTTTCAATCGGTCAGGTACAAGAACGAGCAGCACCGTATTTTGATTTTTTAGCACCAATGGTTTATCCGTCACATTATCCATCAAATTATTTAGGGTTAGGTGATCCAAATGATCATCCTTACGAAGTCGTTTACTATGCTATGAAAACCGGTGTTGATCGTATGAAAGCTACTACTACGCCAATGGCAGGATTTTTAAATGAAAGAATTGGTACTTCAACGCCAGCTATCTATACTAAACCAACTTTTGATGGCAATAGATTCCGGACTTGGATTCAAGATTTTGATTATGGTGGAACTTATGATATTGCTGAAGTGCAAGCACAGATTAAAGCAAGTAATGATGCTGGAGTAAATTCGTGGATGATCTGGGCACCATCTAATATTTATACCAGAGGAGCTTTAAAAGATGAATCTTTTTAAAACTGTGGCAAAATACCTTTTTAAATATTTAAATGAAGTATAATAAGTAGATGGAAGAAGATGAAATTAAACAGCGTCGTTTTTTTGCTGTTCGTTTTGAAGATGATATCCCAAAAAATGGTAAGGGTATGTTTATACCGTATTTGCCAAAAAAACCATTACCACTAGCCCTACCAAGTGCACGTGGACTATCACTATATAGAAAGAACAGAGCTTTATTAATAGTACCTACTTTTGTTGGTATATTTTGTTTTGTTTTTGGAATGAGTTTTGTGTCTAAGATAACTCTACCAAGTGTTATGACTGCAAATGTCAGTAATATCGACTCAGACATTGATGTGCTACCATTAAATTACGGGGTACAAGTAGCAGTGTCACGACCAAATGTTTTTTCTGAAACAAGAGATGCTTTAATTGAAAAAGCTGAAACATTTATTGATATCGATTTAAATACAAAGATAATTCGTTTTTTTGATAATGGAGTATTAACATTAAGTGCACCAATAATATCAAAAGGAGAAGTTGGCTCTTTATGGCAAACACAAGCTGGTTTATATACAGTTGAAAATAAACAAGAGAATTACTTTTCAAATATAGGACAAATCTATTTACCGTGGGCAATTGTTTTTCAAGGGAATCTGATGATTCATGGTTCACCTATTACGTCCGAAGGTCAGCTTGTTGAAGATAATTTTGCTCAAGGTGGTATACGAATTGATAACGCAATAGCAAAGAGTCTGTATGAGGCAATTGATAAAGGTGAGAACGTCTTAGTGTATGAGACGCCACTTCATAATGAATATTTTTTGTATGAACCAAAGATACCAGAATTAAAGACACCACATTATCTTATAGCTGACATTAAAAGTAATACAGTTCTGGCTTCAAGCGACTTGGAAGCAATAGCCCCAATTGCTTCAGTAACTAAGCTTATGACTGCTCTGGTGACTGTTGAACATATTAATCTTGATAAAACTATTTATGCAAGTGAACCAACTTTTATTCAGGAACTAATTCCGCGACTTGGTGAACTTAGTCAAGTGTCTGTTTATAATCTACTTCAATTGCTGTTAGTTGAATCGTCTAATGAAGCATCAGAAATGATTGCTGTTCAATTAGGTCGTGATGAATTTATTAGATTAATGAACGAAAAAGCTAAAAGTCTAGGTATGCTAAATACTCACTTTGTAGACCCATCAGGTTTAGCTTCTGAGAACACTTCAAGCCCCGCTGACTTGCTACGTCTGACTGAATATTTATATACAAATCACAGTTTCATTTTTGATATAACTGCTAGTAAATTCAATAATAAAGCGACAGTCAATGATTTTAGTGATCTGAGAAACTATAATCAGGTAGAAAATCTGACTAATTTTATTGGTGGTAAGGTAGGCGAAACAACTATTGCGAAACAAACTTCAGTAACTCTTCATAAAATTAGTGTCAAGGAAGAAGAACGAGTATTGGCGATTATCATCCTCGGTTCCGAAAATCGGAATGACGATGTTAAACAATTACTTTTATATGTTGAAGAAAGATTTGGCGAATCACAAAAAGTCCAACATTAATAAGTTGTTGGGGATTTTATTTGCTATACTATGATGAATAAATTGTATGTCATTTGATCCAGAAAGAATTACTTTTTTTGCCAAAACTGATGCCAGAGGCAAACAGGTTCCTTTTGGTATTAAGGCTAAAGATCGTCAACGTCATATGTATGTCGTAGGTAAGACAGGAATGGGAAAGTCAACTTTACTTGAAAATATGGCTGCTCAAGATATTCAAAACGGCGAAGGAATGGCTTTTATTGACCCCCACGGTTCAGCAGCTGAGACTTTGCTTGATTATGTTCCTGAACACCGTATTAATGACGTGATTTATTTTGCTCCATTTGATTTATCTAACCCGATTTCATTTAATGTAATGGAAGACGTGGGTCCTGATAAAAGACATTTAGTGGTATCTGGTTTAATGTCTACTTTCAAGAAAATTTGGGTTGATGCTTGGAGTGCTCGTATGGAGTATATTCTCACCAATGCCTTATTGGCGTTAATTGAATATCCAGACACAACACTATTGTCAGCTAATCGTCTTTTTTCTGATAAAGCATATCGTAATCAAGTAGTTGATTATATTAAAGATCCAGCTGTTAAAGCTTTTTGGACTGAAGAATTTGCCAACTATACTGATAGATTTGCTGCAGAAGCTTTGCCTGCTATTCAAAATAAAATTGGTCAATTTACCGGTAATCCTTTAATCCGAAATATTATCGGACAACCACATTCTAGTTTTGATATACGTAAAATAATGGATGAAAAGAAGATTCTGATTATGAACCTTTCTAAAGGTTTAGTAGGTGAGACTAATGCAAATTTGCTTGGTTCAATGCTTACTACACGTATCTATCTAGGAGCTATGAGTCGAGCTGATTTGCCAGTAGCACAAATGAAGACAATGCCCAATTTTTATTTTTATGTCGACGAGTTTCAGTCTTTTGCTAATGCTACTTTTGCTAACATTCTTTCTGAAGCACGTAAATATCACTTGAATTTGATTATTGCTCATCAATACATTGAACAGATGGAAGAAGATGTTCGAAATGCTGTTTTTGGTAACGTTGGTACAACTATCTCTTTTAGAGTTGGGCCTTTTGATGCTGAGGTTCTGGAAACAGTTTTTTCTCCACGTTTTTTAGCAACAGATTTAGTTAATTTAGGTTTTGCTCAAGTATATTTAACACTGATGATAGACGGTATTGGTTCGCAACCTTTTTCAGCAATCACTTTACCGCCAGTTGAACGTCCTCATACTTCGTGCAAAGATATGGTAGTGGCAGCTAGTCGCAAAAATTACACTAAAACTCGCGAGGTGGTAGAACAACAAGTATTTGAATTACATACTCCGAAAAAAGCTGAACCAAAAACATCTCCTAAACCAGTAGGAGGGAACGAAGATCCACGTGAAAAACTTAGAGCTATTGCCAATTCACACAAACCAAAAATCGAAAATACCACAGTTACAGCCACAGTGGTTCGTAAAGATTTAAAAAAGGATATTCATTTACCACAAACCGATCAAGAAAAACGCAATGCAGAAGCTGCTAAAAACCGCATCGAATCACGTGGAAAATTTCCAAAAGAAACTAATAATGAATTTAAGAAATTGGATGTAAAAAATTCTAATGATAAAAATTTTGGCGATAAAAAAGTAGTGACCACAAAATCAGTTATTGATTTAAAGAAAGTTTTAACAAAAATCAGTGTCGAAGAAAAAAATAAAAATAATAGACAAGAATCAGAGTCAACTAATGTGATTGATTTAAAAGGTGCTTTACGGGCGGTTTTGGAACAACTACCAAAATCAGAAGAATTAAACCCTTCAATTGTGAATAGAGAACAAATACAACCTATTATCTTAATTAAAGATGAAAAGGAAGAGATAGAAAAAAAATTAGTGTCTGTAGAGGAAGATGTTTCGACTATAGTGACAAAAAATGCTGAATCAATAGAATCAGATCCACGTTCTGAGCTTGAGCGTTTAGCAAATGAGGCTGAAAAAGCTTTTTTAGAACTTGAACAAGAATCTGGTAAACCATTAGTAGTAGAAGATCCGTTGGCGCCAAAAAAGATTGAAAAACTATTTAAGCAGGGTGGTCACGAGCGTTCGCCGTTTGCTTCCTAGTTGGGTATGAAACTATTACTTTTGTGCATTTGTTTTTTAATTTTTACAAGCACAGAAGTTTTAGCTGTTAGTATAAATGAAGTGGCTTGGATGGGTGATTCAATATCAGCTAATTACGAATGGATTGAACTTTATAATGACGCTGAGACGGTTGATATTTCTGGTTGGACATTGAGTGATGGTATGAATCTCAATATTGAATTAATTGGTGAATTGAAAGCCAATACGTATGTACTTTTGGAGCGTAAACGGACTGATGAAAAATATTTAACTACTCCGCCTTTTTTTATTTATACAGGTGCCCTTGTCAATACAGGTGCAACTTTGGTTTTAAAAAATGCTGTAGGTGAGATAATAGATCAGGTAGCTGGTGGAGAAAATTGGGAAAATATTGGTGGCGATAATGTAACAAAAGAAACAGCACAGTATAGTTTAGGAGGGTGGGTGACAGGTGTTGGTACTCCGAGATTAAATAACGTTCAGGGTCGTGTACCGGTTGAAGCTGGTGTGGATACTAAAGGAATCGAAACAATAAGAGAAAAATCACGAACTGTAAAAAATCAAACCACTATTGTAATTCCACCTAATGTCCTTAATTTACAATTTAATATCGAATATCAAAAAGTAGCGTATGTCGGGCAAGAGGTTCGTTTTTTAGCTAGACCAAAATCAATAGTTGGTAAATCAACACAGTTACGTTTTAAATGGAATTTTGGTGATACATATTCTTCTTCAGGAACAGAAGTTCAGCACGTCTATCAACATCCTGGAGAATACGTAGTTACAACTTATGTACAAAAAGGTCTAGAAGAACAACTTGTTTTAAGTGAAATTACTGTAGTTCCTATTTCTTTGTCAGTTTCATTTGATCAAGGAGTTGTTCATCTTAATAATAATTCACCTTATGATATTGATGTTTCTGGGTACAGTGTGGTGGCAGAAAAAACGGTAGAATTTCCAGAGCGGAGTATTATAAAAAATGGTGGTACTATAACTTTGAGTGAATCGGAGCTAGGTTCTTTCAAAGATAATGTTCAGGTATTTAATACAAAGGGTGTTGTGGTTCATAAAATAAAATTTGAAGAAGATAGTGATTTATCAGAAGAAATAAACGTTTCTCAAATAATTGAACAAGAAAAAGAAGAACTTGTAGTAGATTTCAAAAACGATCAGATTATTCCTGAAATTACTTATCCAGTTGAATTATCGAGACCGACAAGTAATGGTTTGAAAAAAATTTATATTGCTCCTGAAAATTCAAATTCTGATAAGAAAGAAAATAGAGTTTATTCTTTGTATTTAGCAATATTAATATTTTTTATGTTTGGATTTTATTTATTTAAATTTAAAGTTTAATTTTAAAGTCGACTATGAAAATATGTTTTGTAAAGTCACAAAAGTCATTTTTTAATGGTTATATGTGGTATGTATAAAAAACGAGTGGTTGTGGTCGGTGGTGGAACTGGAACACATACAGTATTACGTGGTCTGCGAGAATCTGAGTCCATACTTGATATTTCTGCTGTTGTTAGTATGGCTGATTCTGGAGGTTCGACCGGTCTTTTGCGAGATGAGTTTGGTTATTTACCAATTGGTGATGTCCGTAATGCCTTGACGGCTCTAGCTGCTAATGGTGACACTCAAGAAACTTTATTACGACAACTATTTTTGTATCGTTTTGATAAAGGTGTCGGTTTATCGGGGCATAATTTTGGTAATTTATTTTTAACTGCCTTAACTGATATTTTAGGGAGTGAAGTATTGGCAATAAAAGCTACTTCTGAAATTTTGAAAGTAGCAGGAAGAGTGATACCTGTCACAACAGATAATGTTGAATTAGTAGCCGGTTATGATGATGGTACGGTAGTGGTTGGAGAGTATGGGATCGATGAAGCGTTGTTTGCAAAACCTTCATCACGAATCATTTCACTTACGCTTACCCCGGTTGCAAAATTACATTGTGAAGCTCGAGAAGCTATTGTAGGGGCTGATTTGTTAGTGTTAGGTCCAGGAGATTTATATACCAGTATTTTAGCCAACTGTGTAGTGAATGGTTTTAGTCAGGCTGTAATGAATACAAAAGCCAAAATTGTATATGTGTGTAATTTGATGTCAAAACGAGGACAAACTACCGGTATGCACGCAATGGAACATATTGCAGAAATTACCAAGTATATTGGTCGTAGCCCAGATGTTGTTTTAGTCAATACAGATTTATTTCAAAAAGAATTAATTGCAAAATATCAAGCTGAAGGTGAACATCCAGTTTTAAATAATTGTGTTGACAATTTGTACCAAATTAAAGCTTTGCCATTTGTAGCTAAAGAAGAAGTACGACTTCAGTCGGGAGATATTATGAAGAGAAGTCTTATTCGTCACGATTCAAACATCTTAGCTAAAACTTTAATAAATTTATTGTGATAACATTTCACCACTTTTTATTTTAATAAACTAAAATTGTTTTTAAACAATGTATACTATTGTTATATGGCAAGGAAAAATCTTTCACGTCTTGATGCAACTGATCTTGAACGATCTAATTTGGAATATGTTTTAAAAAAAGAAAGCGAAGTTAAAGACAATACAAAATATATATCAGTAGAAGACGCTTTAGATGAAGAGGCTGTTTTTGAAATATCTTCGGATAGAAATATTACTCGAGTTCTATTTATTTCTAAAGATGATTCATTGCTTAATCCTATGAAGCAGTCTTTAGATGGATATATAAACTTAACAGATCTTTTTGATGAAGTGCATATTTTGATATTAAGACAGGGTATAAAGGCAAAAAATCCTGTTCTTAGAGTTGCAAAAAATTTATGGTTGTATACAGCTACTGCTAAAGATTGGTGGCAGACCCCAACAGTAGGTGCTTCTTTAATAGAACAAGAACTAATTTTTGCTGGTGGTTTTAGACCAGATATAATTATTGCTCGTGATCCTTTTGAAAGTGCTTACCTTGGAAAAAAAATAGCAAAAAAATATGGTAGACCGTTTCAGGTTCATATACTTGAAGATTATACAATACCTGATTTTGTAAAGAAAAATCAACATAATAAGTGGCGTAAATACTTGCCTTATTTTACAATGCGTGGAGTAAGAAGTGTGCGAACTGCTACAAAACAACTTATGGATTTAGTGTACAAGAAGTTTTCACCTGAAAATTTAGCAATTTTACCTAAGTTTAATAATTTTGAAGCTATAATGAAGGCTGAGGCTACTCTTGATTTACGAGATAAATATCGACCTTTTGTTTTTATTATACTCTATATAGGAAAACTAAATCATAGTAGTGCTTTGCATTTTTTAATTGATGCTGCACGTTTTGGTTTACATAATACGCATATTGGTTTATTGGTATTAGGAGATGGCCCGACTAAAAAAGAGTTTCAGGAACGAGCAAAAATATTAGGTGTCTTAGAGCAGGTAGTTTTTATTTCAGATGTAAAAGACAACACACCATATTTAAAATCTGCCAACGTTCTGGTTGTTCCTGATACCAACGAAGAGAGTGAAGATGTGGTTTTACGTGGAGCAGCGGCTGGTATTCCTCTTGTATTAGCAAGAACTGATCGTCGTGAAGATGTCTTTAAAGATGGAGAATCAGCTTTATTATATGATCAAGGGGCGGTTGACGATCTTAGTGTTAAGTTAAATATGTTAATGAATGATGTACCATTAAGACGACATTTAACCGAAACTGCTTCTTTGATTATGCGTACAAAGTTTTACGAAGATCCAGTATCTTACAGAATTGCTTATCGTGAAAGCATTGAGGAAGTGCTTTTTTTACCTGATCTTGATGAAAATGAAGTGATTGATGATGTACAATAGTATAATATGCAAACAGCACGCAAAAAAGTTTCGTTTATTGGTATTGGAGCAGGAATGGCACCATCTCTATTATATTCGTATATTAAACTTCATCCTGAAATTTGTTTTCCAAAAGAAGAAACAAATTTTTTTAATAATACTGAAGTTTATGCACGTGGCTTAAAATGGTATGAAAATCAATTTATTAAATCAAAAAAACATCTAGTTTGTGGAGAATTAGTTGAAAATTATTTGCAATATGCTCCAACCGCAGGTCTTATTGCTAAAACCCTTCCTGATGCACGTTTGATAGTGGTTATAGAAAATCCACTTCTAGCTGTACGTGTGTCTTATGTTGAAGCAAGACGTAATAATTTAATATCTAAAACTGTTAGTTTGGCACAATTCTTAAAAAATAATCCAGAAATACTACAAAGTATTTGTCACGGAAAACAACTAGCCAAATATTTTAGTTATTATTCACCTACTGATTTATTGGTATTGACAGCTGATGAAGTGAGAGATGAGCCTTTGCGAGTTTTAAAAGAAGTTTATGATCATATTGGAGTTAATAATCAATTTATACCAACGGAACTAAAATATTTGTTAGTTGACGAGGAAGCGGAAAAAAAGAAAAAACCTTGGTTCGTGACTCGATTGATTAAAAAAATAATAAATAGCTTCATTTTTATTTATAAAAATTTAAAATCAAAAGTACAACCACTGAAATTGCCTGTAGAAATTGCTTTTACTGTTGCTAGGCAAATTCCGCTTTCACCAGAA
>JFJP01040001.1_pt1 | contig 12093 bp, 11 predicted proteins | sample 431651 | NCBI WGS metagenome assembly JFJP01 (sample SAMN02602958, study PRJNA72255) | Microbial mat metagenome, whole genome shotgun sequencing project. | biome: fresh water; feature: sink hole; material: water; isolation source: purple microbial (photo- and chemosynthetic) mats found in... | reverse complement strand
AATGAAAAGAACAAATATATTGCTTGACAATGAACTTGTGCGCGAAGGACTGAAACTCACTGGCATTAAAACTCAGAAGGATTTGATCCATCACGCATTACAACAGTTGGTGCGGCGTGAAAGTCAAGTGGGGCTACTAAATCTCAAGGGAAAGATATCTTGGGAAGGAGATTTGGATGTAATGCGGAAAGGTAGATTTTCATGAAGGTTCTCGTTGATTCTACGGTTTGGATTGATTTTTTATGTGACAAGTCAACGCCACTCACAAAACAAATTGTAGAGCTGATTCAGAATAGAGAAGATTTGTGTATTTGTGGTTTTGTCCTTACTGAAGTCCTGCAGGGCATTCGAGATGAGAAGCAATATGTAGCAACCAAGCAACAGTTCAATAATCTGATATATTTAGATGACGATTACTCTACATTTGAACTTGGTGCGACAATATACCGTAATTTGAGAAAACAAGGTGTTACGATCAGAAATTCAATAGATTGTTTGATTGCAGCGGTTGTGATTCAGAATGATGTGATGCTACTTGAATCAGATCGTGATTACGCATTTATTGATCAGTATTTTCCACTTAATCGAATATTAACTTAAAAATAACAAGGCCGAACAAGGCACTGCAGTTAACCGCTATAGGTGGCCGAGTAAGGAAACTCAGCCCCAGCCACCATCGCTTATTTTAAGGTGCTTTTGGCCGAAGATTGGAGTCCACCTCAGTATTTTGGGGTAAGGATCACTTCTTGATTGGCATTCTCATTTCCGTGGCCTGAATCGGTCAGTGAAAAGCAGAAGGATGCCATCAAGCTGGCTGTGCAGGATATTTTGCGGCTGAGAGTTGGGCGCGGGCTTGACCGCGCCGTGTACAAAGCCTATTGCAAAGAGCCCTTCACCAGCGAATGCGAGGGGGTGGAATATTTTTTTGCCCTCTACGAAAAGCACGAGCTACACGAAAAAATCATGCGCATAATGCACACGATTTGATCGGTAATGGACTAATTCAAAATCTGTGTTGAAGGCGTGAAGTGGGGCGTTTTTTACACGCCCACTTCTTTGCGTGCTTCGTCGGCCAGCATGGTGCTGATGTATCGTTCGCCTGTGCTGCAGGCAAAGGTGACGATTTGTTTGCCTTTGTTTTCTGGTCGTGCCGCCAACTGGAGTGCCGCGTGAACATTGGCACCAGTCGAGATGCCGACTAGCAACCCTTCTTCTTTGCAAAGGCGTCTCGCCATGGAAAATGCGTCATCGTTGCTTACTGTCACGACTTCATCCACAAGATTGAGGTTGAGGTTGCCGGGGACAAAGCCTGCGCCAGTCCCTTGGATTTTATGAGGTCCTGGTTTGACTGGTTGCCCAGCGATGGTTTGGGATATGACGGGCGAATCTTTGGGCTCTACTGCGATTGCTTTCAATGCTGGGGTTTTGCCTTTGAGCATCTCGGCGCACCCAGAAAGTGTCCCGCCCGTGCCAACGGCTGAGACGAGCATGTCAATCTTCCCGCCCGTATCTCTCCAAATTTCTTCTGCCGTAGTTTTTTTATGGATGGCCGGGTTGGCCGGGTTGGAAAACTGCTGTGGCATGAAAGCTTTGGGCGTCTCTTTCAAAATGGCTTCGGCTCTAGCGAGTGCCCCTTTCATCCCTTCTGCCGCTGGTGTTAGAACCAGTTTTGCGCCGAGCATGGCTAGGAGGACGCGCCGCTCGCTGCTCATGCTTTCGGGCATGGTCAGAATGAGCTTGTAGCCTTTTGCCGCGCAGACGAATGCCAAGGCGATGCCCGTATTACCCGATGTCGGTTCCACAATAATGGTTTCAGGGGTTATTTTGCCTTCTTTTTCTGCGGCATCTATCATAGCGGCACCAATGCGATCTTTGACGCTGCCGAGTGGGTTAAAAAATTCGCATTTCAGGAGGATTGTTGCGTCTAGCCCACCTGTCACGCGGTTCAGCCTGACCAGTGGTGTGTTTCCAACAGTTTCGATAATATTTTTGAAAGAGGCCATGAGCTAATAGTGATTGCTTTTGGCTGTTCGTCAAGGAAAGGGTTTCACTTTTCTGATGGGTTAGCCTATTGTTTCGTTCTGTGGGACGGCGGATGTGTCGTCTCCAATAAACAAAAAACAGGAAAGCGAGGCAGGGATGAAGGCGATGATTTTGGCGGCAGGCCGCGGCACGAGGATGAAGGATTTGACCAAAGATGTTCCGAAACCGATGCTCCCCGTGGCGGGCAAACCAGTTTTGGAGCGCATAATGGAAGGTTTATCTACGCACGCCAGAGTGAAGTCATTTTTCCTTCTTGTAGGGTATCGCGAAGATGTGATCCGCGACTATTTCGGGGACGGTTCTAGCCGTGGCTGGGAGATCACCTACGCGACGCAGACCACGCAGGACGGGACAGGTCGTGCGGTGGCATACTCCCGCGACTGGGTGGGTGGAGATCGTTTTTTTCTAGCTTATGGAGACATTCTTATTTCGCCACCCGAATACGCCACCTGTTTGCAGCAGTTCGATTTGGACGGTCTCGTGGCCGTCAAAAAAGCACCAGAATCTGAACTGGCCAAGGGCGGGGCGGTGAGTGTGGACGGAGATTTTATTTTCAAAAGAGTCGTGGAAAAGGCGCGCCCGGAAGAACTCCGTTCTTCGTGGTATAACGCCGGTTTCTACGGTTTTACACCAGCAGTCTTTTCATTTATAGACAAGCTGGAAAAATCGCCACGCGGCGAATACGAACTTACAGACGCCCTCAACGGCATGGCTGGAGCAGGGCTGAAACTCCGCTGCTGCGAACTCAAAGAGCCGTGGGCAGATGTCCGTGACCCGGAGGTGCTGGACAGCCTGAACGCGTCTTCCCAGTGGGTGTGAGCGTTGCTGTGGGCAGATTACTTTTTGGCGGATGTTTGCGCTGCGGCAGGAACCGCCAACATTTCATCTAGCGGCAAGAACGCGGGGAATGGGCGCCCCCACAGCATGAGCCGCCGCTGCGGTGCAGGCGATGCGTCACCCAAGAAAAATCTATAAAAAACCTGGAACGGTATGGAACAATATATCCGCCGTTGTTCGGTATTGATGACGGGAAAAATATCCATGCCGCCCGTGAGTGGACGAATGGATGTGATTTCTTTCCCCACTATTTGTTGTGCTGCATCAATGGCACCTGTTTTGGCAATGGCTTGGAGGCGCATCATGTCATTGGTTTTCAATGTGCCCCATAGCTGATGCCAGCGCTCTGGTATTACAGTGATTTGGTGGAGGGCAACTACTTTGAGAGATTTGCCGTTTTTTTCTGGCTCATAAAAGCCCACTATAAACTCGAAGTCTTCCGCCAACTTGATCTGATCCAAAGCTTCGCCGAGATAGATTGGCGTACCCCATTTTTGGAATCTCACGAGTGCTGGTGTGCCAGGGTTTGCGCGGTTGGCTTCACCTGGAATAGTCCAGAGTGAGGTGGGCTTTTTCCCCATCATTTGACCGAGGACACGGTTTTCAAACAGCACACCAACGCCGTATGAAGTTTGGGCGGGTGGCTGCTGCGTTTCGGCCAGAAGCGAAACTGCAAATGTGACTAGGCAGAGGTGGAGGATGAGTTTCATACGCTCTTTTTTGGGATAATCATGGCGCAAAGGACATAGAATAATATGCCCAAAATGCCGCCTGTGAAAAATGTGGCCAGGACATACAGGACGCGAATAACTGTGGCATCCATGCCGATGTATTCAGCCAAGCCGCCGCAGACGCCGGATAATTTTTTATTTTCTGAAGAGAGAGTCAATTTCTTGTCATTCATTTTGTCTATGTTTTCAAAACCACGGACAAAGACAAGCTCGTAATGAACCAAAAATGCAGAGGTGCATTCAAAAATCAAAATAAGACGCCAAGAGCCTGCCGGACTTTACAATCCCAAACTGGGACCGCTGGCGTTCCCAGCAGCAAATTGATCCAACCCCTTCAGAGTTGAGATCGTTGTTGAGAAAACCCAGCGTAGCCGCTAGCGCGGCAACACTGGGCTGGTTGATGAATCCCTTTCAGGGATTGCTTTTCATTCGTGACCTCACCCACTTTTAATCGCACCCAGAGATGTCAGCCGTTCGCCGAAAAATTTGAAAAATTTGGTCATTCTGGTTGCATGAGCATTACAGAAGCAGAAAAGATGAGCACAGGAGAACAAATTGATGCCATGGAAAAGCTTTGGAGTGCATTAAGCCGAAATGAAACTAGCGTTAATCTGGATGAAGTGAAAGCACCTCGCCGTATGCAAATTTAATTTGCTGGAGCCAAAAAGAGCGAATATTGAATGGATAAACTAAACCGCTGAAGATGCGTTGCGCGATAAATGCAGAGCCAACTACTTCACCAAAGATTTCAGAATATGGCTCAAACAGTCACAAATGTCAGCCTGACCCCGATCCCCCGTGAGTTTCTGAAAATGCCGACGATAGCGGGCAACGAGTTTTTGAACCCGCTGACACTCACCGGAGTAATAAACAAGTGTCAGTTCGGGGTAAAACACCTGCGCTAGTCCGTCGCGAAGGCGCTTTGCGAAATGGTCCAGCGGCAATCGCCTCCCATCCACCGTTACGGAGGTCCGGCGGCCTTCCCGTTGCAGCACGACCACCCGATTCTGCGCTTCAAATTCCAGTTTGAATTCAAATCGCGGTGCTTTCTCGAAATAGCAGCCAACGAGGATCTCTAGGATCGCCTCGATAAGGTTGGATTTCCCGCTGCCGTTGCTGCCGATGACGGCGTTAATCAGAGGCGACTGCGTGAACTCGAGATCGCACGCATTTACATTCTTGTAGCCCTCAATTTGCAGACGCCTAAGTTTCATCGCCGCTTCCATATTGAGTGGTGAGAGCGGAAACTGGGCAGGAGCGGAAGTTTTTCATAGCGACTTGCGGGGGCGACCGCGGCGGCCAGTGCCGGAGGTGGGCGAAGGGGAAACTTTGCGGTCGTTGGCGGTGCCGGTGAGTTCGGCGACGAGGGCGGAGAGGAGGTTTGCGGCGGTGGCGCGGAAGGCGGCGAGCTGCGTCTCCAACTCGTCCACCAAGGCCATCAGTTGCTCCACTTTGGCCACTATCCGGCGTTGTTCGGCGAGGGGTGGGAGTGGAACGAGGAAGTTCCGAATCAGTGAAAGGTTGAGGTTCCCCTGCGAGACGCCTTTGCCGTAGGTGTTTCGGCTGCTCTTTTCAGTGCCGTCCGGAGAATTGAGCCAGAGAGTGATGTAATCCGAGAACACGAAACCTCGCACGGGCCGAACCAAGCCGAGGCTGACGTAAATCGCGAAGTCCAAGTCTTGGTCTATGGTCGCAGCTTCGCCGATGCCCGCGCCAACTCGCGTTAGAAGCACGTCACCTCTCTCCGGCTTCCGATTCTTGACGTAGCCTTGGTAGTGCTCCTCGGAAACGAAGCGGTGCTTGGTCGGCATGAACTTGAACGGCTTCACGTTTTGAGCGGAGAGGAACATTCGCCCCGATTCCGTGTATTTGGGCGTTAAGTGGGTTCCATCGGTGATAAGTTCGCAGATTTCCACGAGACGAACCCACGCCCATGAATCTGGGATGTCATGATCGACCTCGTCCGGATCAACCAGGCGCGAGGGATCGGACTTTTTGATTACCTGCTTCCGGACGAGTTCAGCCTTCCTCACCTGAATAGTTTCAAGCTGCTGCGCAGCCGGTTCGTCGTTATGGTCTTGGGAGATGAGTTTGCCTTGGACGGCAAGGGTGAGGATGGACTGGCGTAAGGATGAAGGATGAATGTTGAAGGATGAATGGAAGAGGAAGTTGAGGTTGGCGGGGGTGGGCGCGTCGGCAAAGCGGGCCAGCGACGCGCGGGCGAGCGCAGCGTGCCGCGTCTCCCGTTCCTGCTGCTGCGCCTCCAGCCGATCACACAACGCCATCAACTCATCCACCTTCGCCACGATCCGCTTCTGCTCGGCGAGGGGTGGGAGGGGAATTGCGGAGGACTCCAAGTCCTGTGTTCCGAGGCGCGGCATTTTCATGCCGTAGTTTTTTGCCGCCGCATATCGAAGGAAATGGGGCGACCGGAGAAAGAGGCGGAGATAACCGGCTGCGACAAATTTCTGGGGGCGCAACGGAATGATCTCGGTGGTGCAAAAACCGGGACGGTCAGCGATTACCACTTTGTTTAGGTAGGGGCGGAGCTTCCCGTAGAGGACGTCGCCTTTTTGAAAGCTGGCTTTGGTGCTGAGGGACCTCCGTTCGGCGAAGGTTGCCGTGGCGATAACTTTTCCGGCACCGCCATCAATGTCTTCGAGGTCGAGCACCCAGTCGGAATCATTCAGCGAGGCAGAATCAACTTTTGCAGCGGCGCGGCAATCGGCGGCTTTGTTGAGCGCGATCCATTGCCAATCTTGCGGAATCGCAAACGGGCTGGACGGATCGGACGGAGCTGACGAATCGGGGCTGGAAGAGGAAAGGAGGCGACCGCGCACAGCGAGTTCCAGCACCAGCTCGCGCATCTTCGCCACCGCATCGGGAGCGTCGGCGAACAGGTCGAACTTTTCAAAGAAGGTTTCCAGCGTCATGCCTTGGCTTCCTCGGCGCGCAGCCATTCGAGGAGCTTGGCTTTGAGCAGTTCCTTCGAGGGCAGGTAGAGTTGGTATTCCTTGGCGTGGATGTTGGCGTCCTTAGGCAGGGTGAGTTTCACCACGGCTTCGTTTTTCTCCCGGCAGAGCACGATGCCGATGGTGGCATTCTCCTCCGCCAGCTTCACATGGCGATCGTAGTAGTTCACATACATCTGCATCTGCCCGAGGTCCTGATGGGTGAGCTTGTCGAGCTTCAGGTCGATGACGAGGTAGCAGCGCAGGAGCCGATTGTAGAAGACGAGGTCGAGGAAGTAGTGGTCGCCATCGAAGGTGAAGCGCTTCTGGCGGGCCTCGAAGAGGAAACCTTTGCCCAGCTCCAGGAGGAATTTTTCCAAGTGGGTGATGATGGCGGACTCGAGATCGGATTCGGAGTAGCCGGACTTCTCGTCCAGTCCCAAGAATTCCAACACAAAGGGATTCTTCAAAACGTCTTCGGGCTTCGTGATGATCTGGCCCTCGGCGGCGAGGCGTTTTACGCCCGCCTTGTCGCGGCTCAGGGCGAGACGGTGGTAGAGGGCGGAGGCTTTCTGGCGGCGGAGTTCCGGGAGCGACCAGCTTTCGTTGGTGGCTTCAATCTCATAAAAGCTGCGCTCGTCGGGGTCTTTGACGGTGAGCAGTTCGACATAGTGGGACCAGCTCAGGGTGAAGGGATTGGTGAATTGCCCAGAAGGCTTCTGGGCAATTTCGGAAGAGGCCAATTTAACAGAAGGCTTCTGTTGAATCTCAACTGCCACCAATTGCCCAGAAGCCTGCTGGGCAATTCGCGGAACACGATCCTGCCACTCCAAATAGAACCGCCTCATGTATTCGAGGTTCGCTTTTGAAAACCCGCGTCCGAATTCCTCCGTCAGTCGTGCCGAAAGCACCTTCAGCAATTCGGCACCATACGCTGCGCGTTGCTCGCCCTTCTGCTCATGCTCCACGATGCGCCGACCAATTTCAAAGTTCGTGAGCACTTGAAACGTATCGACGACGGACGCCACGCCCCGCCGGGCGGACTGGATGAGGCTGCGAACCTCGGTGATGAGCGGGGCGAGGCCGTCTGCCTTCACTTTGGCGCGCGCGGTTTTCTTTGGGGTAATGGCTTTCTTTTTCATCGGGTGAGAGCCTCCATGAGTTGCGTCTTCAACTGGCCGCGCGTCGCCGCAATCTGGGCGAGGAGCTTTTCGTATTCGGGGAGGAGGTGGTCCACATCGCCGGGGCCGGTGTCGGGGCTGTGCGGGTTTTTGAGGTCGAGGTTGAAGCCGCCGGAGCGGATCGTGTCGATAGAGACGCGCCAGGCCTGCTCGTTTTCCACGCGGGATTTAAAGCCGTCGGCCTCGCTTCCCCACCAGGCGCGCTCGGCCTCGAACTCCTCGATGCGGATGGGTTTGCCTTTGTTGTAGCTCTTGGCGCCGGGCGGATAGGGATGCTCGTAATACCAAACATGGGTGGTGGGCGCGCCTTTGGTGAAGAAGAGGAGGTTGGTGCGGATGGGGGTGTAGGGAGCGAAGACGCCGTTGGGCAGGCGGACGATGGTGTGGAGGTTGCACTCGGTGAGGAGGGCTTCCTTGATGCGGGTCTTGACGCCTTCGCCGAAAAGAGTGCCGTCGGGCAGCACGAGTCCGGCGCGGCCACCGGGCTTGAGGATCTTCATGAGGAGCACGAGGAAGAGGTCGGCGGTCTCGCGCGTGCGGAACTCGGCGGGGTAGTTGGACTCGATGCCGTCCTCCTCCATGCCGCCGAAGGGCGGGTTGGTGGCAATGATGTCCACGCGCTCCTTCGGGCCCCAATCGCGGAGGGGGCGGGCAAGAGTGTTGTCGTGGCGGACATTGGAGGGGACATCAATGCCGTGCAGGAGGAGATTGGTCACGCAGAGGATGTGCGGGAGGTGCTTTTTCTCGATGCCGGCGAAGCAGGTTTGGATGAGGAGCTCGTCCGCCTCGGTCTTGGCCTGTTTGCGGAGGTGGCGGATAAGGGAGGTGACGAAACCGCCGGTGCCGGTGGCGGGGTCGAGAAAACTCTCGCCGAGCAGCGGGTTGAGCCGGTCTATGATGAATTCGGTGGCGGCGCGAGGGGTGTAGAATTCGCCGGCGTTGCCCGCGGACTGGAGGTCCTTGAGGAGCTTTTCGTAGATGTCGCCGAACATGTGGCGGTCATCGGAAGCATTGAAGTCGATGCCGTTGATCTTGTTGATGACCTGACGCATCAATGTGCCGTTCTTCATGTAGTTGTTGGCACCATCAAACGCGGCCTTGATGAGCGTGACGATGTCGCCACTGCCGGAGAGGACTTTCAATTTGGGTAGCAGGTCGTTGTTGGCAAAGGCGAGGAGGGCGTCGCCGGTAATGCCTTCTTCATCGGTGGCCCAGTTGGACCAGCGGAGTTCCTTGGGCAGCGGGGATTTGTAGTTGTCGCGGAGGACCGCCATCTCCTTTTCGCGGTCGTCGAAGATTTTGAGGAAGAACATCCAGCCGAGCTGGGCGAGGCGCTGGGCATCCCCATCCACACCCGCGTCTTTGCGCATGATGTCCTGGATGGTTTTGATGAGATTGGAGACATTGGGCATAGGTCAGGCAGCTTTCTGGTAAAGGGCGGTTTCGAGTTCGCGGATGGCCGCGAGATAGCCGTCTCTGCCACCGAAAAGTTTGACGATTTCCACGGGCGTGCCGTGCGTGGTGAGCGGGTCCACTTTGAGAATCTCCAGTGACTCCACGCTGGTGATGCCGCTGTCGGCATATTTCTGGAGCAGAGCATCAAGGACGGCGCGGGCTTTCTCGCCATACTTGGTGAAGATGTCGCGTTTTTTCACTTTCTCGGCCCGCTCCTTCCGTGTCAGCGGCGGGGCATCGAAGGCGACATGACAGACGAGGTCGAAGGGGTCGTATTCGTGGCCCACTTGCTCGGCGAGTTCGTCCACGAAGACACCCTTGGCGGCGAGTTCCTCCAGAATGGCCTGCTTTTTCTCGGCGTCGTTCCAGACGGTGAGGAAGGCGTCGAGGGAGGCGTAGGCGTTGCGGACGGTTTTGCGGGAATAGTCCTTGAGCGTTTCGGTGATAAGTTTGCCGTGCTCATCGAGGTATTGGACGCGCTCCACGGAGACATTAACCTGCACATTGTTGACCACATAGCGTGTGGCTTTTTGATCCGCTGAATCGCCGGATGCCGTGCCAAAGGGGATGGGATCTTCGCGGAGCACATTATCATCCGCCGGGTCACCTCCCGGAGACGGCTCGTCTGGCGGCACCGGAGGATCATCCGGGCCGGGCTCATAAATCTGCACCGGGTCGCCGTCGAAAGTCGGGTCAGCGAACAAGGCGGTCGCCCCGCGGAAATCCATGATGGTGAAGAAAAACTTGTCGTAGTCCTCGTTGATGCGGGTGCCGCGACCGATGATCTGTTTGAACTCGGTCATGGAGGCGATGCGCTTGTCGAGGACGATGAGGTGGCAGGTTTGGGCATCCACGCCGGTGCTCATGAGCCGTGAAGTGCAGGCCACGACTGGATAGGTGGACTCCGGGTCGATGAAGTTGTCGAGCTGGGCCTTGCCTTCATCGTCGTCACCGGTGATGCGCATGATGTATTTGTTGTTGGCAGCCGCGAGGTCAGGGTTGGCGTTCACCATCGCCTGCCTCATGCGCTCGGCGTGATCCGTGGTTTCACAAAACACGATGGTCTTGGCGAAACGGTTGGTGGTGCGAAGGAACTCGGAGACCTTGGCGGCGACCAGCTCGGTGCGCTTTTCGAGGATGAGGTTCTTGTCGAAGTCGCGCAGGTTGTATTCGCGGTCCTCAATGAGCTGCCCGTATTTGTCCACCTGGCCAAGTTCGGGCCGCCAGCCAAGGATGTCTTTGTCGAGGCCGATGCGGACGACTTTGTAAGGCGCGAGGAAACCGTCGGAGATGCCCTGCCGCAGGGAGTAGGTGTAGAGGGGATCGCCGAAGTATTCGATGTTCGAGACTTCCTTCGTCTCCTTTGGCGTGGCGGTGAGGCCGATCTGTGTGGCGGAGGTGAAGTATTCGAGCACCTGCCGCCAACGCGCATCATCGGCGGCGCTGCCGCGATGACACTCATCAACGATCACGAGATCGAAGAAATCCGGGGAGAACTGCTTGTAGATGTTCTGGTCTTCCTCGGTGCCGGTGACAGCTTGGTAGAGGCAGAGGTAAATCTCGAACGACTTGTCCACCGTGCGATTCGTGATCTTCGTCATCGCCGTGCCGAACGGCTTGAAGTCGTTGGTCTTCGTTTGGTCGGCGAGGATGTTGCGATCGACGAGGAAGAGAATCCGCTTCTTGGCTCCCGACTTCCACAGACGCCAGATGATCTGGAAGGCGGTGTAGGTCTTGCCGGTGCCGGTGGCCATCACGAGGAGGATGCGGTTCTCTCCCCGCGCGATAGCTTCCACGGTGCGGTTGATGGCGATGAGCTGGTAGTAGCGTGGAGCCTTCCGGGAGCCGTCGTCGTAGTAGTCCTGCGTAGTGACCTTCTGCTGGCCCTCGGTCCAACCTTTGGCGGCGCAGTAGCGAGACCAGAGTTCTTCGGGGGGCGGGAATTGGTCGAGTGGGATTTCGCGCGTGACGATGCCGCTGGTAACCGTGCGGTCGTGTTCCAGAAAGGAGTCGCCGTTGGAACTGTAGGCGAAGGGCACATCGAGAATCTCGGCGTATTCGAGCGCCTGTTGCATTCCTGCGCCGACCGCGTGGTTGTTGTCCTTCGCTTCGAGGACGGCGAGCGGGACATTCGGTTTGTAGTAGAGGAGGTAGTCCGCCTTTTTCGCCTCGCCGCGTTTCACGGTTTTTCCGCGAACGATGATGCGCCCTTTCGTGAAGTAGGCCTCCTCGCGAATTTGCGTCATCACATTCCACTTGTCAGCATTCGCACCGACGAGTGCGGGCGTAATGAACTTGGTGCGGATGTCCGTCTCGGTGAGAGCTTTTTTGTTCATGCGGCTAGGGAGAGTTGCATCCCATTACAGTTCCAGGCGCGGTGTTCCTCGAAGGTGTCGGAGATGTATTTGAGGAAGATGAGGCCGAGGACGACATGCTTGTATTCCGCAGCGTCCATGTTGTTGCGCAACTTGTCGGCGGTGAGCCAGAGCTTCGCCTCGAAGCCGATGGTGGCGGTAGATGCTTGTTTTCGGCTATTGATCTTCACAAATTTCTCGAAATTCTTTATGGACTGCGAAGTCTAGGTTATTCTTTTGAGTAGGGTCAAGTATCGTTTTCCGAAAATTGTAAAAGGGGGCAGGCTGATAGGGGTGACTGACTGTGCGACTCGACAATTTCTTTGCGGCCACCCCGCTCCATGAAAGGTATTCATGCCGTCGAAAAAAACCACTTTACCAAGCGAAAACGCAAGATTATGCACACTGACCCCTATTTACTTCTTGCCGTAAGCGGGAGGCTCCTCCCGTGGGAATAGGGGTCAGGCTGACATCCCTGTTCCTTCCATAAAATTAACCTTTTTTTGAAAAAGCCTCTTGTTTTCGGTATTTTTCTGTTGAC
>JFJP01040000.1_pt1 | contig 12093 bp, 6 predicted proteins | sample 431651 | NCBI WGS metagenome assembly JFJP01 (sample SAMN02602958, study PRJNA72255) | Microbial mat metagenome, whole genome shotgun sequencing project. | biome: fresh water; feature: sink hole; material: water; isolation source: purple microbial (photo- and chemosynthetic) mats found in... | reverse complement strand
TCGAATCCAAAGGGTATTGATGGAATATATTTTGTCGGGCAATTTGAAATTAGACGTTGATTTTTGGAATATTGCTGTTGTTGAGCGCGATGTGCCTTGTGCATTTTTGGCTGTAGAAGATTTTAGGCTATTACTCAAAAATTTATTTGCATTAGCAGGTATCGCCATTAAAATTCCTGAAATAAAACTGAATATTTATCATACCGAAGAGTTTGACGCCGCAAGTCTTAATTCCTTATGCAAAACATTGACCCGTCCATTAAAACTTTTCAATATTCACGCAAGTTATGATTTGTTGATTGATATTTCAATTTTGCAACGGTCATTAATCCATAACGAACCGCTCAACACAAAAGCCTGTCACAGTGCAACAATTCGCTCGGCGTATTCCGTTACTTCAAAGCGCAACGTGCTTTTCGCCGAACCAATAAATTATACGCTTACAGCCGATAATAGAGGTTCATTACTGTATTTTCTCAACAATTTGTTTAGAAAAGAAGCGTTTTTGACCGGACAATTCGATGTGGTGAGCAAATCGCTTCAACGCAATAATACGATAGCGCTGCTATCGCCAAATGGTGGAAAAACTGTAGCAGCGATATTTGCTGCGCTAATGCAACCTGCTATTACACTTGTTGTTGAACCAAATTCTATACTTGTAAAACAGCACAGCACACAACTCAAATCTTTTGGTATTGATGCTTGCGAAGCGTACACTGCCAACCAATTTCAAAACATACCGACACTTTTTAGCGAGAGTACAAAAGATGACGAGTTGGTAGTGATGGCATTACCCGACGATTTTTTAACACTAACTTATCGCGAGTCAATAGCTTTACTTAAAGAGCATAAGAAATTTTTTGCAACTTGTATTATTGATGAGGTACATTGCCTTTCGGAGTGGGGGCACGATTTCCGTCCAACATATTTAGCTATACTTCCCATTATCAACAAATTGTTGAGTATTGAGAAATCTGGAATTCGTTTTATCGGATTAAGCCCAACTGCAAATATTAGTGTGCTTTACGATATTAAAAAGGAAATTAATGTTACTGCCGATGCCATAATTACTTCGTTGAGCGAATTAGGTGCCGGCATAAATTATCAGGTCGTTGCGCAATCTATCTCCAATCTCACGTTTAGTACCAGCATCGAAATGGCTAAAACACAAGTGGCTACTAAAAAGCAGATGAGTATAGCACAATATCTTGATACTGTTATTCAGGCACAACGCTCAGGAAATGAAGAAGCGCAGGTAGTTGCACCAACCCACATACCGGTAATAGTTTTCTGTCCCGAAAAGTATGGACAATTTGGCGTACACAGCAACGAGGTTTCGGGATTGATAAGCAAAGTTTCTATTTCGGTGCCACGATTAAAAATCGGTGCGTTTCTGGGCACTAATGAGTTTCACTTCGATCAAGCAAATATTGATGAATCGCGGCTATCGGTAGGCGATTCAGAACGATTTCTCCACAACGAGATTGAAGTAATTGTTGCAGCCAAAGATGCAAGCATCGGTGGTGGAAAACCTGATATCAAGCACGTTGTATTTTTTAATATTCCCGATTCACTCGAAGATTTTATACAAAAATGTGGGAAAGCAAACCACGATCTTATGGGTGGTAATGTAACATTGCTCTATAATAACCAGCCAATTGCATATAAATATGAAAATCAGGCTGAGATTAAAACTTTATTGCGTTACTACCAACCACAACCGCAGCAATCGGAAACCACAGTTGACAAACACATCTTATACGAACAGTTTAAACGGCGCTATCTAAACCCAAAAACAGAACGCGCTTCGGTTGAAGAATTGCTATCCGAGATACGTTTTCCTTTAAAATCGAATCTCGAAACTTTAGAACGCATTGCTTCTCTCGAATTTGGGTTTGGCATTAACCTAAGTCTTGCTCCTGATAATGAACCTATCCAGTTATTAGTAACCGGCAATAGACAAGTTTTCGGATTCCTTGATTTCATAATGGATAGCGAGGATATTGATGATAATTGCACCAATAAAACGCTGGCATTAGATATATTACAGTTTTTAAAAGCCAAAATTGTATCCCAAACAAAATCAACGTTTGATGTTGTTGCATGGTTGCAACAAAAAACAGGATTGTCGCAGCAACCGGGTATCGAAAAAGTGCTGGCAGAATTGCGTCAAGGTGAGCAAGTTCCTGTAAGTATTCCTATTGCTAACGATGCGCTTCTCTCCATAGCACAATTATTAAGCGAGCGTATTTCACTCAATTACTCCGATAAAGCTGTTGAAAATGCCTATAAACGCAGTTATGACGTTAATTCCTTTATTGTAAATCTTGACAAAATTCACCGAATGTCGGATTTGCCAACCAACAAACAAATTGTACTGGCAGTAAGACAAATGTATTTCTCTATTCGCGATGAATTTTTGACATTTAAGATTCTGCACCGCATGTCGCTGATTGGTTTAGTTAGCGATTATGTGATAGATAAAGCATTACAGACATTTACCGTAGTAGTGGCAAAGCGTAACGATAAGGATTACTTAATTGCTTTGGTCAACTATTTAAGCCGCTTTGTGTCGCAAGGTAAGGCTACCGAAATTCTTACCAATATCGAACAAATGGAAGGACAAACGGTGGTGCAAAAATGTATGAATTACTTAATTGAATTTGCACATTATGAGATTGTACCATATAGATTCAATGCCATTAACTTGATGGATTCGCTTGTACACATTATTTCATCACCATCAAGCAAGCTCGAGATTCAAAGCAAAGTAAACGAATATCTTACCTATAATTTTTCATCAAAATATCTGTATCGAGGTTTTGAAACCAATTTTTGGGACGACACACGAGGCTACAATGATTTTAGCTTTGCTTTTGTTGAACTATATATTACGCAGGTGGGTTATTACCGCGAAAACTGGCAGCACTTACTAAACTGTATCAACGAGTTGCATAAAAACCGGATCACCAATTATGCTTTATCGCTTTTGAGAGCTTATGTTTTACTTCTCACAAGTAGTAATGCCTTGAAAATAAACCAACTTCTCGATGAAGTGTTAGATGCTTTCCTATTAATGAAGCAAATTGAAAATATTGACGCCCAAGAGTATAGTAAACGAATTGAAATCTATTTAAACTATATAAATGAGCAATCTACCGAAATAAAATCCACCATTGAACCGGTGTTCTATTTAAAACAACATTCTTATTGGTTAAAATCATTCAACAATAAATTCCTTGCAGGATATGGACAATATAATTAATCAAGAGCTCGCCAAATTACACGAGCAAATGTTGCAACTCGATGTAGCAGTGCGACATATAACAAAAGCTGAATCATTAACTACTGAGGTTATTAATGCTGCCAAGCTTATTGAGCAGAAATATGGTGAACAGCTTCAGTTGTTGTTCCAAAAATATGATGAGTTATTAAAAAATGTTACTTCGCACACCGAAAATAATATTGATCAGGTAGCACAATCGCATCTCTCGCAAATAGAGGAGGTTAAACGATTGATTGTTGAATATAGAGCCGGAGTTGATACCACAAGAAACGAAAATTCCAATCTTTTAGACCAGGCACTTAAATCATTTAATAACGCCCAGCAACAAACCATTGCAACAACTGAGAGTAGGATAGATGCTTTGCATCAAGCTCTTCAAACACACTCTGCCGAAGCACAGCGTTTGCTGCAAACTTTTAAAACAAACAGCGATACCATAAAGCAAGATGCGACCGACAATTTGCATCAGGGCTTAGATGCTTATCAATTAGCACTTACAAGTTCGCTCAATGAAACCGGCAAGCAAATAAACGAGCTTACACAAGCACACAAATTATTGGTGCAGGAAGCTCAAAATACAGTTACGCAAAGCCAAAACTTAGTACAGGATAGCTCAATACAAAACCGTCAACGCCTCGACGAAGCATTAGACAACTACAAAACGCAACTCAAACAATCGCTTACAGTTATTCAGGACAAAATAAATGAACTTTCGAATGCCCATATCAAGCAAATTGACGAAGTAGATAAATTGATAAATGAGTACAAAGAGTTTCTGAATCAAGTGGAACGCGACAACCAGAAACGGTTTGAGAAAGTACACCAGCAGTACGAAGATTTTCTGTCGCGCTCATACACGCACAACGAGAAAAAAATAAGCGAAGTAGTTGATTCAGTGAATAAACAAACTGCCGAAGTACGCAAGTTACTCACCGAGTATGTTGAGATTGTTCTTATTACCTCTAAATTACACGATAAGATTGACAATGTTGACTTTCCGGTGCGGCTAACTGCGATTGATTCAGCCATGCAAGCTACAAATCAGGAAATTGCTACTGTACTGATGCGAGTTGAAAATTTGGAAATGGAACAAAAAAGCGACATGCAAAACCAATCGTATGAACTGAATACAAAATTAGAAAAACAAGATAAACAAATTGCTACACTTAAATGGCTGTTAATATTTGTGGCTGTGGTGGCTGTGGCTGTGCTGGCAATGGTGATAGTGAAATAATATTTTGATAAGGAGTTACGGGTTTAGAATTGGCTGGCAACTATACTAAGCAACTTTCCAAAAATTTTTAATTTTTGGAAAGTTGTATAAATCAGATATTTTTGCAAAGCAAAACACAATTTTATGGCCGTCTTTTACGGGATTTAATTGGTTCGATTCGTTTCTAATCATATTTTCGGGTTATACTTTGCAGCTTGATAAGGTTTACTATTTTACCGGTTACTTCTACGTTTTCCGACATCAGCTCGTACAACAAATCAATGTTAATTCTCAATAGTTCAGTGTTTACAGCCGCTTTGTAAAGTGCCCCTGAACGTAATGCTACCACTTCTGTAACATCGCCAATCAGGCTGTTAACTTCAAATGATTTTACAATTTTGTTATTTTCGATATGGTCAATTTTTCCATGTATCACTATAAAGAAGTAGTTTGTAACATGGTCATTGAATACCAAGTGATTTCCAGATAGAACTACCATCCGCTGTGCCGATAGTGCAAGTCTGATTATATTCACTTCGGGTATGGCAGCAAAATATAAATTGTGCTTCAACAACTTCACTTTATCGAGATAACATAATTGGTTGTTTTTCTCAACATCGTCTATAAGCTTTTGTATTTCAGCAGATTTTTTAATACCATAATGCGTAATTTGCTCCGCCATATATTTACTGTCTAAGCGGTGCAATGCAAGTACAGCAATTTGTTGCAACAGCGGATCGGGGTGTACTATGTTAGCGGCAAGCAATGGTTTCACCTCTTCGGTGTTACAAGTTGCTAATAGTTTAAATGTTAGAGCCTTTGTCCACCTGTTGATACGCGAATAGTCTTTTAATAGAATGTCTTTTAGTCGCTCAAACCGCTCAAGTTTTTGTTGCGCAAAATAAGGTTTGTAGTAATCAACCAACTCTTTTTCCGATAAATCTTCAAAAATGGGTAATATCAATTTTTTTGTGTCTTCAGAAATGAGCATATCCATGATTTCGAGTGCGTAACCTTTCGATTCGTCGTCGCCTTTGCGTAGATTTTCTTCCACTAACTTAACAGTCTTTGAGTCGTAGAGCAACGATAACAGTATGAATATCCGGTCGTTGGTTTGTCGTATCTCGTGCCGTAAAGCGTTTTGCAAATCAGCGGTATCTTTAGTCCTGCCAAGATCAACTATCGAAGCTAAAATCCAAGCTGTTAGCGATATTTCGTCTTCCAATGCTTGGTTGATGTAGGGTATTTCGAGTGAGGATGGTCGGTATTGCAAATTGCTCAAAGCATTTAAAACATAAAACCTTACATCTTTTTCGGGGAAGTTAATTTTATTACGTAAAACACGAATTACCGCACTTCCGCCAATTGTTTCATAAATTCGGATTATGCGCAAGTGGGTTTCTTTATTTTCGGTTTTTTCAAAAAACAAATCCAGTTCATTTAAAATCGGTTCGCCAATCATAAATATAGCTGAAGTGGCGGTATTTGCAAATAACGGCGACGACAATTTTTCAATTACAAGTGGCAATAAATCGCTATGCTTTATTTTTCCGGCAGTAATCAGGGCTTCGCGTTGCACAGCAATATTACTGTCCGAAAGTAATATTTTGGTAAGTTGATAGGCATTGTATCGGCGCGATTGGCGAATTAGTCGGGCAGCCATCACCCTATCGTCAACCGATTCTGATTTGGTTAAGTGTGCCAACTTTTCAAATGGATACGATTGCGAAGTTTCAAGTAGCTCTTTGGTGCGGTGCAGTCTGTCGTATAAATCTCCTGATGATAAGTCTTTTAATTTTTCCTCTATATATGGCAACAGACTTATTATTTGTTTTCTTTCAATCTCTTCGAGTAATAATTTGGAGGTTGCTTGTTCTTTAGTGTTTGTTAAATCGAGGGTTCTGAATTTATCCGTCAACATTTTATCAATCTGGTCGGGGTCTATTTTATCAATCACATTTATTATGGGTAAAGCGTTGGAGGCTTTGGCTTTACTCAATTGGTCAGCCAATAATTCAATATTGGCTTTTACCTTTGTAGTAAGCGAACCAACGCTCCGCTTGGCAATTATATCTTTGAGCGTGCTTCGATATTCGCGGTACATACTAATTGACCATCGCAGCCAAATAAGTATTATTAGCAAAAAAATGTAGCTGAAATGAACCAATTGAATAGAGCCAATAAATGTTAATAGCAACACAAGTACGCCTGCTACCACATTACCGAGCGATTTTGGTCCAGCTTCAATTTGACTCTGAAAATCAATGCGTTCACTAACTGGTATGGGCTGAAATAATATTTGAAACGAAGCATCGTAAAATGATGTTCGCACTGAACGGAGCAGCAGTTTAGAGAGTGTGATCAATGGGAAAAACAATCCAAGCATAATGTCGAAAGAACCTGCCAATGAAGCTAAAACAATACAGATAAGCATCACAACCGGCAAAGAGATTAATCCCAATTTTATTCCATAACGGTTTATTAGTTTACCGGCGATAAACGATTTTGCAAAAAATTCAATGAGTGAGTTGAATCCGAGAACAATAGCAAGGAAACTCGATAATGCTTCACCTTGCCCTTGATAGTTGATCTGGCTTTGCGCAAAGAAAATAAAGTCAACGAAAATAAGCGAGATAACCGGCATAAATGCCAGTAGATAAATTAATCGGTGATAGTTACTTTTAAAAATGGGTTGCTTGTGTTTTTTCTCTGTTTTTTCTTTTGGAGGATGAGGTTTTGATATGAGTTTATCCTTAAATAACCTGAGAATAATAAGCATGATGCTAAATCCTAAAATCAATGCAATTACTGCAAAAAACAACAGGCTTTGAGTGGTTACACCTTTAATTTTCAGAATAAAAGGGATAGAGAAAAAACTTAATAAAAAGGAAATAACTTCGCCATTATTAATAAAGCTGAAAACCCGTTTACTCTGCCTGAGATCGAACAAGCGGCTTGCCACGCCCCAAAAACTGATGCCCATAATGAACACAAAAACGCGTACCCAAACAAAGCCGGTGTAAATTAATATGTGTTTTAAAACAGGGCTTACATTGATTAATAAGGGTATAGCGAATGAGCTAACAATTAAAAATAGTAATGCAACGGCAATATACACTTTAAATGGTATTCGTCGCTGCAAGTGGTGAAACGGAATGCCAATTCCATAAGCAACAAAACCGCTGATTATGTAAGCTATGGGTAGGTCGCCACGCTTAAACTCGACAAGGAACAACGAGGTAGTCGCAGTGTAAAAAAATGCAAAAGCAATACCTATAAAAAATGAATAGGTAAAAAGCAGAAATACCGCTTTCTCTTCACCTTCCTTAAGGTTAAGTGTTTGATATAGTTTGGCTCTGCTGAACATTCGTTTATTGATTCATTATGGACTGATAATTGTCGTCGTGCTTGCGAAACGGAACTAAATCGAACAATACCCTTACGAAAAATGAGCGTCGGTATTGCGGTAAAAATGCGGCATACTGAATCCCGTCAGCGCTACGAATACCCGGATGGAAGTACTCCTTGTTCAGGATATTATTAACTACGAGTTGCAGCGATAGTCCGGGAACAAAATTGTTGTAGGTTACAGCGCCATTGAGCAACATAAATCCATCTATCTGATTCAGTGGGTTGTCTATTATTGTTGTGTTTTTACCGGTTTCTTTACTACCAACAAGATTCATGCGCAGATTCGCTGTAAGTTTATCGTTGAAAAACTGACCATTAGCACCAATATTGAATTGATGTTCTGCAATATCACCCATTCTGATACGTTTTTCGCCCACAATTTTGTAGGGATAAGTAAAAGTGTAGTTGGCATAAATCTGGTATTTTTCTGCTATACTCGCTTGACTAATAACTTGCAAACCCTGCGCATCAATGCGACCAATACCTTTAAATTGTGTGGTTTTACTTCCTTGGTATTCAACAATTGCTGTTTCGAGAACATTGGTATAGATAGCGTTGTATCCCACAAATTCGACATAGCCGTTGGGTGTATATTGCCAGCGAATATTCAATTCTGTATTTCGGACTTTTTCGGGTTCGAGGTTTGGATTGTTGAGTAGGCGGGTTGCTGAGGTGGAGAATTTATTAAAATTTGATGCGTCTTTGAATGCCTCAGCATAAATAGTTTTAATAATTAATTTCCCTTGTTTGTAAACAGCCGACAATCGGGGATTGAACGCCGAGCCGTAGCCGTATTTACCTCTGATTTCGTTATAATCGTAGCGTGTACCGGCAGTGAGGTAAAGGTCGCCACCCAGTTTTTTCACTTCTATATGTTGCGATGCCTGAATGTATGCGCCGATGTCGGTGCTGTTGTAGATGTTACCACCTGGTACATTGGGCGAAGTGCCATCTAATATCTGGTCTTTATTGGTTGACGAAACGTAATTTCCGGGTATCGCACTACTACGATATTCAATGCCACCTACAATATCAAAATTTTTAGTGGCGATGTATAAAAATTTCAACTCATTACGCATTTGCCACGATGCTTCATATAAATAGGTTGTACGCCACGTGGGTTTACGGTCAATCAACAAATCGGCTATGGAATAATCACCATTGATATAGCTGTGATAATCAGTAACTCTGTTGTCGGGAAATACACCATTCACCCGATAAGTGGTGATATTGGAAATGTTGAATTTGTTGCTCAGATATTTGTTGTATTTGGCATAGAAAAAATACTGTTTCACGTTCCAAACCGAACCTTTCAACGCCGAAGTAAGCCATAAATCGGTGTAGGTAGGAGTCATGGCATCACCGCTTTTCCACCATTGAAAACCGAAAGTGAAATCATTAATGCTCAATTTTGCCGAAATATCCACACTGGTTTTTTGGTTTGTGAAATATATATCATTGCCCGGAGTTTCGTAATACAAACTGTCAAATTCTCGTGCTTTTTGGATGCCTAATAATGTTGGTGTGATGCTTGTTACTGTTGTATCATTGAGGGTTACATTATAATATGGATTGTTCAGCGGTAATCCTCTTTTTTTGTAGTAACTATGTGCGTAATAGTTTCCATTGATGTCGGTACCGGCGATACCCAATTTTTTTTGATACGTCTGATCGTTGAAATCATTTCGATTAAAGGTGTAATTCCAAGCATCGTACTCCGACAAGTCCATCTCGTCCGATTTGTAAACACGGCTGGTGATTGTAAAAAACATGTCTTTGTGCCTAACTGCTGCGCTTAGATCGGCAAACCGCGAGTTGTATGACCCGTAGCTTGTTTGTGCGTTAATTTTTAGATGGTTATAAATGCCTTTACTGTCAGTAACCCGTTCAAAAAAATCAGATTCGTCTTTTGTTACTATGTTCACAACACCGCAAAACGCATTGGCACCATAGATGGTAGAAGCCGGTCCGTAAATTACTTCAACCCGTTTAATATTACTAATCGCATATTGCCGCGAAATCCATGCAAAATTAGTCCACAATTCGTTGTCTTCCACGCCATCAATCAGCAACATGGTGCGGTCGGACGCTGCTGCCGAGCGGTAACCTCGTTGATAAAGATTGGAATAGGTTATACCCATTGACCGCGAAATATCAAAGCCGGAAAGGTCGTAAAATAGCGCTTCTATGTCCATATAACCTCTATTGCGTATGTCGTTTGCCGTAATTACAGCCACTGTTGCCGGTGTCAATTCTATTTGTTCGGCTTTTTTTGATACCGACACAACGGTAGTTTGTGCTGTTCGCTGTTTGTAGCCTTCAATGAGCACTTTATATTTTAATGGATCGTTGAAAGCAGGTTCGTAACTGGGGTTTATGCTAAGGAGCGACTTAATTGTTAGGTTAGCTTGATCTACTTCGTCGAGTTCGAGCTGTGTTTTAGCTAAAAGCGAATATGCTTCCTCAACTTGCTTAATGCTCATCGAACCAGATTGAATACAAACAGAAAGCCGTTTGACCACCTCCGTGAAATTACCGGTACGGTACTCGCGTTGCATTTCGGCAATAGTGTATTCGCCACAATCTTGAGCTTGTGTGGCGAGCGAAGTTAGCAGTAAAAGTAAAATAGATATGCTAATATAGTATTTTTTTGATAACATGACGCTAATAAATAATTAATAATTAACAATGAACAAGTAAATAGTGAAACTTACCGTATCTTCAACACATACTAATTATAAGTTTTCGATTACAATGCGCGCGCTAATTCCAAATTCCTAATCAACTTTAGTTTCTTGGTAAGGAATAGCTTCGCCAATGTATTTATTCCATTCATCTTTGGTCAGATTTCTATTTAATTTAACTTTACGTGCCAATAGTTCGGAATTTATACCCCATATTCTGATGGTTTTATCGTTTCCGGCAGATATTAAATGGTTTCCATCGCTGGTGTATGCAATATCATAAATCCAATCATCGTGCCCTTTAATAATTCTGGGTTCTTGTAGGTTGTCCGCATAATCCATAATCTTAATTGTACCATCGTAGCTGCACGAAGCTAAATTTGCATTAACCGGACTAAAACACAAAGCATTGATCCTTGAAGCATGGCGTACATCGAGTATCACCGATTGGTTTTTTACTAAATCCCACAATTTCACTTCATTCCGGTTAGTAGCTGTTGCCATCATCTGACTTAAACTAAATGCGATTGCTGTTATTCCATCGCCGTATTTTTGCAATACATAGTTAGTTTTTGCGGCTGGATAGTACAGTTTGATCATTCCGTTCTCGCATCCACAAGCTAAAATGCTTCCATCAATACTGAATGACAGCGTGTTAATTTTTGTCCCCAAAAAATCATTAATAGTATCGGCGCTTGCTTTCAATTCGTTCCAGATAATGAGTGTGCCTTTTGTATCGGAAGCAGCCAGATAGCCGTTAGCATGGTAAGTCATAGCATTAACTGCACCATTTAAACGTGCTATAACACGTGGTTTGAAGGGCGATGCCGAAACATCCCAACCAACAATTTTGCCATTGTAGCTACCACTCACTACCATGTTTTTTTGCGGAATTGACACCACGCTACGCAACTCTTCCCCAGTGTTAATTACCAGTTTAGATTCATTTCGTTCGGTATTCCATTTGCGAATTGTGCCGTCGTCGCTACACGAAACAAAGTCGTTGTTAGCATCCAAAAAAATGGATCTGACTTTTGCTGTATGCCCAAGCAACACTTTTTTATCGCCCGAAGCATACATCAGTGCCTCAAAAATATTGGGATCGTTTGTGTTTCCTTTATTTGCTTTGATGAATTGATAGGCTTGCAGCGCAAAAATTGAAGCCAATCCATTTTGTTCGTTGCGGGTTTGGAACATTTCTATTGCTTGAATTGCCAAGCTTTTGGCAATGGCGAGCGTACTCAACCTACCTGAAATTATTTGTTGGTCAACAGCAATAACTCTCAGCGAATCAGCATGTCGTTTCGCTTTTTCGGCAAGTGATTGCGATATTTCTGCCTGATGTCGGCGCATCAAAGCTTCGTTTCGGGCAATATCTGCCGCATTTTTTTCAAATAAAGCTATCTCTTGTTGCGAGATGGCATATTTTTTTTGTTCTTCGGCAAGCAGTTTTTGTTGTTGGGCAATTATTTGTTGTTGCTGGGCTATTTTTTCCTGCG
>JFJP01013273.1_pt1 | contig 12093 bp, 10 predicted proteins | sample 431651 | NCBI WGS metagenome assembly JFJP01 (sample SAMN02602958, study PRJNA72255) | Microbial mat metagenome, whole genome shotgun sequencing project. | biome: fresh water; feature: sink hole; material: water; isolation source: purple microbial (photo- and chemosynthetic) mats found in... | reverse complement strand
AAAGTCGGCAAGGAAATCATGAGTCTTTTGCTGAACCTGAACACGGATCACGGCACAACCCTGATCATCGTCACCCACGACCCCTTGATCGCGGCACAAACCCAGCGCGTCATCCGTCTGCGTGACGGCGAACTTGACCGGGCTTATGAAGAAAACGAAGGGAGCAAAAAATGAGTTTCGGACAAGCCCTTCTTGAAGCGATTGAAAGTTTGAATGGCAACAAAATGCGTTCTGGCCTCACAGTGCTAGGCATTGTGATTGGCGTTGCCGCGGTTATTGCCATGCTGGCGGTGGGTAACGGGGCACAGGCAGCCATTACCGGCTCCATCAGCAGCATTGGAACAAACCTGTTGTTTGTATTCCGCGGCGGACCTGAACAGGGCGGCGGCGGTCCTCCTGGACGCGGCGGGAGCGGCAACAATGACCGCCCGCTGACCATGGGCGATGCAGAAGCCATTGCCGACCCGTTTGCTGCGCCTTCTGTGGCGGCGGTTGCCCCCACCATTCAGGGTAACGGAGTCATCTCGTACGGCGGCGAAACCACATCCACCACCATTTCAGGCGTCACCTCGGCATATTCATCCGTCCGCAACATGGAACTCGCCGAGGGAGACTTTGTCAACGAGGAACATATCAATGGGCGCATGTCGGTTGTGGTTCTTGGACCCGAAACCGCTGACGCCCTTTTTGGATATCACGATGGCATTGTGGGCGAAACCGTCCGCATCGAAGGACAGCCTTTCCGCGTGATCGGTGTTTTGGTCGCCAAAGGCGGCGGATCAATGGGCAGTGAGGATGCTGCTGCTTACATTCCGTTCACCACTGCCCAGGCGCGTCTGCTCAAACGCGGCTCGCTCGACCAGGTGGATGTTATTTTCGCCCAAGCCACCAGCGCCGAAACCGTAACCTCAGCAGCGGATGAAATCTCGAATATCCTGCGCCAACGCCATCGCACGCCCATCGGCGAGGATGATTTCACCGTCTTTACCCAACAGGACTTTTTGCAAACCTTTCAAGCCATCACCGGCGTACTGACCATCTTCCTCGGCGGCATCGCGGGGATTTCCCTGCTGGTGGGCGGCATCGGCATTATGAACATCATGCTGGTCTCAGTGACGGAACGCACGCGCGAGATCGGTCTGCGCAAGGCATTGGGTGCGCGCAAGAAGGATATTCTGCTGCAATTTTTGACCGAGTCGTCCCTGCTCAGTTTGCTTGGCGGCATCATCGGTATTCTGTTCGGCTGGCTGATTGCCTTCGTCGTTGGCAAGGTCGCCGTTGCAACGGGAAACAACTTCACCCCCATCGTCGGCACGGATGCCATCCTGCTCTCGACCAGCTTCTCGGCGATCATCGGTCTATTCTTTGGGATCTACCCCGCCAGCCGCGCCGCGAGTCTTGAACCCGTGGAAGCGCTGCGACACGAATAGGCATGTAAATGATCAAGCCATTAAAGAAATTTTCAAGCGTCTCAATTGTCATGCTATTTGTTTTCTTATTTCAAGCATGTGTGCAAGTCAAAGCGAATACTCCGGTTGCCCTGCCTACAGCGCGAAATATTGAGCCGCTTGCCACGGAATTTCCCACCCAAACAGCAACAGCGGAAATTCCAACCCCGACCGAAACCAGGGTTATTCCAACAGCCACAGTTTTGCCCAAAGTCACACTCAATGTGGTGAAAGGAAATCTATTCGTTCGTCGCGGACCCGACATGGCGTTTAATCCCATTGGCGTGCTTTACAAAGACACTCAAACAAAAGTGATTGCCCGCGATGTGCTTTCCAATTGGGTACAAATTGAAATTCCAAATTCTGATAAAACAGGCTGGGTATCGACCAAAACCAAATATTCGGAATTTGACGGCGAAATAAAAAACCTGCCTGAATACACCCCCACCGAATGGCCTGTGGCGGCATACCTGTTGAACTGCACCTATCATCAAATGTATGTTCAACCCATTGATGTGGTAATCCCCCCTTATTCACAGTACCCCGACAATGAGGTTTGGATCTACCCTGGCACCTATAAAATTTATGATATTGATGTATCTGGCGACCCCCAAGTTGATCAAGTTGTCGTTCAAGAAGGCTCCGAGATTGAACTCCGCTACGATGGTTTGGGCGGGCGTCGTAAATGCCCTTAATTTTGAAAAAAGAGACCGCCGCTGATAAAGCGGCGGTCTCTTTTTTTATCCCTCAAAAGGGAGTGACTAACAGAATGGGCTAAGCCCTCTTTACCACAGAGATCACGGAGATTTTTCTCAGAGACTGTTTTATAAGCCCGTTTTTTGACCACAAAGGCACGAAGTCTCAAAGACTCGAAGGAAAAACTTTGTAGCTTTGTGTTTTGGTGACTTCGTGGTGAAGTTATTAGACAGTCTTTTAGAGTTTTTTTCAGTGATCTCTGTGCGCTCTGTGGTGAAATATTTTGGCAAGCCCACAAAATTAGACACTCCCCTTCAAAAAAGAAAATCCCGATTCATTCCATTTACGATAAAATCAACTTGTACATTGTAAATTTTTTTCAGCCAAACAAGGAGATTTTTATGTCTGAAAAGTTGGATCGGCTTAAGGAAATTCTCGGAGAAGTCTCAGACCTGCAACACGCCGAAAGCGTGCTGGACTGGGATCAGAACGTAAATATGCCGCCTGGCGGCAGTGAAGCGCGCGGACAACAACTAGCCACGCTGGGCAAAATTGCACATGAAAAATCAACTTCAGATGAAGTTGGAAATTTACTGGAAGACCTCAAATCAGAAATTACCGATTCGGATTCGGACGACGCCGCATTGATCCGCATCGCCGCGCGTGATTTCGAGAAAGCCATGCGCGTGCCTGCCAAATTTGTCGCCGAACAAGCCATCGTCACCAGCAAGGCATTTGAAACATGGATCGAAGCAAAAGGAAAATCTGATTTCACCATCTTTCGCCCGCACCTTGAAAAAGTTGTTGAACTCGTGCGTGAATATATCTCCTTCTTCCCGCCTGCCAATCACCCCTACGACACACTGCTCGATGACTATGAACCCGGCATGAAGACCGCCGAAGTGCAGACAATTTTTGACAACCTGCGCCCAAAACAGGTGGAACTGATCAAAGCCATTAACTCTGCCAAACAGGTCAAGGATGATTTTCTCCACAAAAAATATAGCGAAAAGAAAGTCTGGGACTTCGGCGAAGCCATCATCACCAAGTTCGGTTACGAGTGGAGTCGCGGCAGGCAGGATAAAGCTCCTCACCCATTCCAAACAACATTCAGCGTAAACGATACGCGCATCACAAACCGCTATGAAGTGGACAACCCGCTATCCACGCTCTACAGCGCCATGCACGAAGCAGGACACGCCATGTACGAACAAGGCAGTAATCCCGCCTACGAGCGCACGCCGTTGGCAGGCGGCACCTCGCTTGCCGTGCATGAATCGCAATCGCGCATGTGGGAAAATCTCGTGGGGCGCTCGCTTCCATTTTGCGAACATTTCTTCCCTGAATTGAAAAAAACCTTCCCCTCGCAGTTGAACGGCGTGAGCGTTAAGTCATTCTACAAAGCCATCAACAAAGTTGAATCATCCCTAATCCGCGTCAATTCAGATGAAGCCACCTATAACCTGCATGTCATGCTGCGGCTTGAACTTGAAATTGGCATGGTCGAAGGCAAATTTGCAGTGAAAGACTTGCCCGAAATCTGGAACGCAAAAATGAACGACTACCTTGGCATCGTCCCGCCGAATGACGCGCAGGGCGTTTTGCAGGACGTTCACTGGGCAAGCGGGCTGATGGGCTACTTCTCAACCTACGCGCTGGGCAACCTCGTCTCGGCGCAGTTATGGGAAAAGATCAACGAAGACATCAAAGACCTCGACGATCAAATTCGCAAGGGAAAATTTGATACATTGCTCGGCTGGCTGCGCGAAAAGGTGCATATCCATGCCCGCAAATATGATCCACAAGAACTGGTACAGAGGGTCACTGGCTCAAAAATCGACGCCGCCGCTTACGTGCGCTATTTAACAAAAAAATACAGCGATATTTACGGACTGTAAATAAAACATCCCGCATGAAGATTGTGCGGGATGTTGATTCCAATCAACCATGAAACATAAAATTCTGATCATCGCATCCATCCTCACGCTTTTAGTGGGTTGCTCACAAGCAGTAGAGTCAACGCCCACGCCTTTTCCGCCCGGACAAATCTCAACCATTGTTGCATTAACCGGAGAAGCCATCTTCGCCACAGCCAGCGCATTGGCGCCTCTGCCAACTGAAACGCCCCTGCCCACCGAAACAGTCATCGCCGCCACGCCGCTGCCCACTGTCACCCCAACCTTCGAGCCAGGCTTTACCGAGTTCGCGCAGATCCGTTTTATCTCACCTGGTCCAATGTCCAGCCTGATCTCGCCCATCAACCTGCAAGCGCTGCTTACCTCAGGCGAAAGCCAAATCATGCGGATAGACTTGCTCGGCGAAAATGGGAACGTTCTGCAACGGGTGGTGGAACAGGTAAGACGCAACCCCAGCGGCGGCGTGTACCGAAATTTTGATCTTTCGTTTGAAATACGCGCCGTATCTGAAAGAGGATATATCCGCATCAGTTCCAAAGATGATCATGGGCGCATTCAGGCGCTCAACACCATGCCGGTGCTTTTATATTCCATCGGCGAAAACCAGATTACGCCAATCGGAAATATGATGTATGAACGGGTCATGTACGAAGGGCTGAAAGAGGGCGATGAAGTTTTTGGCGGCGTATTAAACCTAAAAGGACGTTTTTGGCCCTACAACACCCAGCCGATGTTTTTAGAATTACTGCTGCCAAGCGGACAGCCCGTTTCATCACGCACAATTTACCCCAACGGAATTGACACACAATCATTCGAAACCACGCTCCCCTACAAAGTTACCGAACCAACGCTGGTACGGCTTTCCATTCATCAGGATAACCTCGACCTTCCCAGCGACCCCGACCTAAAAAAATATATTTATGTTCACACCATGGAGTTAATGTTGTATCCGTAATAATAATAGACCTCTTGCATAAGTAAAGCGTTGTAAACCACAAAACCAAGACACTAGGTCACTAAGTTTTTCCCTTTGAGTCTTCGAGACTTTGTGCCTTTGTGGTCAAAAATGGACTTTTGCAAGAGGTCTAATAAAAAAACCGCCATCAAATTGATGGCGGTTTTTTTATTTACACAAAACTTACTTCTTGGCGGGGGCGTCTTCTTCTTTCTTGCCACGCTCAACGCTAATGCCAGGGGCGGCGGCTTCAGCGCCAGCAACAGCCGCTTCATCAGCGACTTCTTCCTTGGCAAGGGTGGCGATGATCACAATGTCGTCAGCGTCATCCAATACTGTAACATTCTCAGGAAGGGGAATATCGCTGATGCGAATGTTATTGCCAATTTCCTTGATGGAGGAAATATCAACGTTGATACGCTCAGGCAGGTTGGCGGGCAAACATTCCACTTCGAATGCGTCCATGCGATGCACAAGCACGGCGCTGTAATCTTTCACCGCAGAGGAAATGCCCGTGAATGTAAGGCGTACCTTGGTGCGGATCATCTCGGTTAGATCCAACGCGAGGAAATCAATGTGTGTCAGGTTGCCTTTGATAAAATCACGCTGTTTTTCGCGTACCAGAGCCGCATACTCTTCGCCTTCAACATCAAGGGTCACAAGTGTGGAGGAGGTCAACTTGGCAAATACCAGTCCAGCCGTGTGCGCTTCCAATGAAATGGAAATCGGCTCAACGTGACGACCATAGATCACAGCCGGCAGTTGTCCTGCGCGACGCAAAGCCTTTACCTGCTTGCCTGTTACACTGCGTTTTGTAGCCTTTAAAACAATCTTTTCCATCGTTACTCCTTGGGCGCCTCTCACCGTGTCATTCACGGTTACCTTCACCCTATCAAATGAATTTCTGAAAAGCGACCGCGTCGCCAAACATTCAATTTATTTTCGGCCGAACAACATACGCCCCAACAAGAGCATACCCCCCGCAAACAGTCCGCCGACCAAGCCTGCGATCAATGCGCCACGCGTATCTATCACAGTTGTTACATTGCCTTCCACATTGCGCGCCAGAAGGATGACAGACTCAATCCGATCCCCACGGATTTCCTGCCCTGCCACGATGCCCGCGTAGGCGTTGCCGAACTCAACGCTGCCAGCCACGACCAAGCCTGCGTTGCCATTTACAGACATTTTCTCAGCCCGGGCAGCCGCCACCATGCTGTCTTGCACGGTCACAACATCAGCCTGTGCAAAGGCAACCGCCGATTGTTGTAGACTGACACTTCCCGCGTTTACTTCCAAGGCGGCGCTCTGATTCAACTCTACATCTTCGGCATGAATCGTCTGTGCCGAACTTTGGTGAATCCGCACCAAGCCAGCCTCCACCGTTTCTACATCAACTTGTGAGAGGTTGGTCACTTGCGGCTGGTCGTTTTCAGGGGATGAATTTGAATCGGTCATTTTATACTCTTGGGCAGAAAATAAGCCTCCCCACGGAGGCATAGGATAAAGAACGGCTCGGATTGTATACGTGGGAAGATGTTTCGTCAAGTGATTTGATGAAAAACCTCCACCCTTACAGGGTGAAGGTTTGAAAATGTTTGGGTGGCTAATCTTGTGGGCTTGCCAAAAGATTTAGAGACTGTTTAATAACTTCACCACGAAGTCACCAAGACACAAAGCCACAAAATTTTTCCCTTCGAGTCTTTGAGACTTCGTGCCTTTGTGGTCAAAAAGCAGGCTTATTAAACAGTCTCTTAACCACGGAGACCACAGAACTCACGGAGAAAACCCCTTAAAAATCTCTGTGGACTTTGTGTGCTCCGTGGTAAGAGGTCTTCATTGCCCATTCTTTTAGTCACTCCCGAAAATGTTTGGGCTGGGATAAATCTCAAATCACAGGAGCAAGCCCAGGGTTGGGTATGATGCGGTTCTTAATCAAATTATGGGTCTTGAATTTCTGCGGCGCGCAGGGTGTTCTTCATCAACATGGCAATGGTCATGGGACCTACGCCGCCTGGTACGGGGGTGAGGAAACCCGCCACTTCCTTGGCTTCGGCAAAGTGAACATCGCCCACGAGGCGTTGCCCGCTTTTCTTGGTGGCGTCTGGCACGGCGTTGATGCCAACATCAATGACTGCCGCGCCGGGTTTGATCCAGTCGCCGCGCACCATTTCGGTTTTGCCGATTGCGGCAATGATGATGTCAGCCTGTCTGACGGTGCCTGGCAAATCTTTTGTGCGCGAGTGGCAGACTGTGACTGTTGCGTTTCTGCCGATCAACAATAATGCGGCGGGCATACCGACGATGTTTGAACGTCCCAAGACAACCGCGTTTGCGCCTTCAATTTTTACGCCCGATTTTTCGAGCAGGTAGATACAGCCGTAAGGGGTGCAAGGCACAAACAAAGGTTCGCGTCCCTTTTGCGCTAAACGTCCAATGTTAAGCGGAGAAAAGCCATCTACGTCTTTTTCAATGTTGATCAGGGAAAGAACGCGCTCTTCGTTGAGGTGCGATGGCATGGGCAGTTGAACAAGGATGCCGCTGACGGTCTTGTCTGCATTCAGCCGCTTGACGAGCGCTTCGACTTCTTCCTGGGTTGCGCTGGCGGGCAAATGCTCGCTGATGGAGCCCATGCCCAGTTCCTGACAAGCCTTGCCTTTGGATGCAACATACGCCGCTGAATCAGGGCGGTCGCCAACGAGAACAGTCGCTAATGTTGGTTTCATTTTCCCTGCCGCTGTACGTTTGGCAACGGTTGCCGCGACTTCATCACGCACTTGCTGGGCGATCAGTTTTCCATCAATAAGTTGCGCTGTCATTTTTTGCTCCTGTTTAAGTTTTGTGAAACATTACACAAGAATTATACAGTTATTCTTCCAATTCAAAAGGTGACACATATCCTGATTTATGGTTTTAACGCCACGAAGTTATCGAAGATCACATCCACGCCGGGTTGGGTGAACGTGCCGGCGAGCAGTCCAACGTCGCCTGATTTTAATCTGTCATCCTGGACTGTGGCAACTTGAAACCCATTTACATAAAATGTAAGCGTATTTCCGGCACAATCAGCCCGCAGGTGGTTGACAGCCAGCCCTATTTTAATGCTGTTGTTTACCTGCATTTCACTTTGACCGAGCAAAACACCCTGCCCACCGGTATAAATACCGATGCCGTAAAAGCCGTCGCTTGAAATTAGGAAAAAATAATAATCATCGCCGGTAAAGCGGCAGACTAAGCCGATGCGGTTTTCGTCGGGTCCGCCCAGTTTGCCTGCATCCACTTCCATGCGGACATCGGCAAAGTTTTTATGCGGCGTAGACCAAAAGTTTGTGTTGAGTGAATTGACTAACATGCGATACCCGGTCGCGTCGTAATCCATTGTGCCTTCGGCGGCAGTGAAGCGATCCCAGCCTGAGATGGGTCGCGTAAAGTCATCTTGAAAGAGAACGCTCCCTGAAAGCGCGGTTTGATCCTGCGGCGCAGAAGTTACAGGCGCAGTTGTGGAACAGGCAAGAGAAAGAACGATCAATGTGGAGAATAAAATAAACAGGCGGTTCATGGGCGTGATTTTATCATGGCAGTTTGCGTAAAAGACCAATCTATCGCAGAACGCGCGTAAAATCGAATTTGATTTCACCCAAAACTTTGAGAGACTGTTTAATAACTTAACCACGAAGTCACCAAGAGAGACTGTTTAATAACTTAACCACGAAGTCACCAAGACACAAAGCCACAAAGTTTTTCCCTTCGAGTCTTTGAGACTTCGTGCCTTTGTGGCCAAAAAAGCGGGCTTATTAAACAGCCTCTGAGGCGATGCGTACCATTGGTGGGAGAATAAAAAAATGCCCAAATCTATTTTGGGCATTTTTTTATTAGACCTCTTACATAAGTAAAGCGTTGAAAACCACAAAGTCACCAAGTTCTTTTCCTTTGAGTCTTCGAGACTTTGTGGTCAAAAATGGACTTTTGCAAGAGATCTATTCTCTTATTTCGGCTCTTTCGGCTCTGAGGCTTTTTTCTTTGTCGCTGATTTTGGTTTAACCGTCGTTTTGGCTTTCGGCTTTGCGCTGGGTGTTTTCTTTACCGGCTCTGCTTCATCTTCTTCCACAATATCTTCGGAGAATGATTTCGCGCGGGCGCGCAGACTCTTCACGACGGGTTTGATCTGGTATTCCTCTTCCCAGCCTTGGGCAAACGCCAATTGCAGTTTTCCGTAGCGGATAAGCAACATCACCACGCCTGCAACTGCCATCAAAAGTGAAACAAACATGGAGTATGTGACGAAGGAATTTCCAATGCGCGGCTGGTCTGGGCGGAAAATTTCAATGAAAGCGCGCGCCAGTCCTGCAAGTACCAACCAGCCCGAAAAGACTGCGCCGGGCTTCATCTTTTCCACATATTGACGGGAAACCCAGAGCAACAATAATGCCAGTAAAATGTTCAAGATCATTTCGTAGGCAAAGGTTGGGTGAAAACGAGTGGATTCAACGGGGAAAAGACTCAAGTCGGCGTATTGCGCGAGACGGTGCCCAGCCTCAATTGGAATGCCCCAAGGAAGTTTGGTCGGCTGTCCGTACAGTTCCTGATTGATGAAATTTGCGGGGCGCGCCAAGGCCTGTCCAATAAATACGGCAGGCGCAATAGAGTCGAGAAAAAGCCAGAAATCCAGTTTATTATTTTTCAGGAAAAAGAATAAGGTGATTGCGCCAAAAAGCAGACCGCCAAAAAAGTGCAGCCCGCCTTCGGGAATGTTTAGGATTTTGGAAGGGTTATCTATGTAATAAGTACTGCCGCCGAAGATATTGTTAACCACATACCACAAACGCGCGCCAAGAATGCCGAAAGGCAAAACCCAGACCATGACATCCCAAATTGCGTCGCCGTTTTCGCCGCGCCGTCGAATTTCCCGTTCTGCGATCCACGCACCCACCACTGCGCCAAACATGACCAGCACGCCATACCAGCGCAAAATGATCACGAAATTAAATAGTTTGAATTGAAAAATTACAGGATCTATCATTGATTACCTCATGAATTAATTTTTAAAGATTATATCATCCAAAAAAACGCGCCTTATTGACAAACTTCATCATCTCGTATATCCTGAACATGTCGTCAACACCAACAACAAACAAGGGAGATACCATGAATCAAACTGATTTGAAATGGGAACGTATTCGCACATGGTTATTATGGCTGGCGCTTCCACTTGCGCTTGGAATATTAATCGCCTCCTTCGTTCCACAGCCAGTGATCGGCATCATCCGCCTCGAAGACGCCATCTACTCTTACTCGGCGCGCGACATGATCACCCAGATCAATTACGCCATTGATCACCCTGAAATCCGCGCGGTGGTTCTGGCTTTTGACAGCCCCGGCGGTACCGTAGTAGATACCGAAGCGGTGTACCTGGAACTGGCGCGGTTGCGCGCGAAAAAGCCCGTGGTCACAGCCGTCAACGGCATGGCGGCCAGCGGCGCGTACTATCTCTCAGTAAATACAGATTACATTTACGCCAAACCAACCTCCATGGTTGGCAACATTGGCGTGATCACCTACCTGCCCAGCGCTCCGATTATTTATGAAGAAATCATCTCCACTGGACCCTATAAATTATGGGGATCATCGCGTGATTCTGAAATGCGCGTGGTGGATATGATCAAGGACGGCTTCTACCAAGCCGTCATGCTCGGACGCGGCGATCGGATCAAGGTTGGTCCTGAAGAAGTTTTGAGCGGAAAAATTTGGATCGGAAGCGAAGCCGTACGCATCGGCATCGCAGATGAAATTGGCACCGAAAGAGACGCGTTCAACAAAGCCGCCGAGTTGGCGCAAGTGAAAAATTACAAAGTAACCGACCTGCGTGAATTATCAGGCATTGTAGATCCCTACTCTTCCTACTTCTTTCAGATGCAGGAAGGCGTTACCCTGCCTTACCCAACTGAGCCAGGCACATACATGCTGTTCATCCCAGAATTACCAGTGAAAAAATAGGAAGCCGCCATGAAAAAGAATATGCTCTGGATCGCACTGGCCGCCTTGATCATCCCCGCCCTTGCGCGCGGACTGTGGTTCTATCGCGGCATACCCCATCAGCCAAAAATCTCCACACCTGATTATCAATCTCTCACTATTTCCGAAATTCCATTGGAAGCGCCAGCAGCCGATGCAAAGATTAAACAAACCAGCGGCGTAGTACTATTTGACCTCGCGCACACCAATCAATACCAACCATCCGAAATGCAATCGCTCAGTGAGGCAATTGCAAAACGCGGCGGACAAGTGGAAACAATTTCAGACACGACCCTGTTGGAATACAAGTTGAAATACACCAGCACATACGTCATCGTTTCCCCCTCCGCCCCATTCGCCGATGATGAACTGCGTATCATCCAGGACTATGTGAAACGCGGCGGAAGATTACTGGTCTTTACCGATGCCACACGCGGCATTCTCTATTATGACTGGTACACCGGAGCGCAAATCAACTACTCTGACGCAAGCATGGTAAACCCATTGCTTGCGGCGTATGGAATTGCAATCAACAACGATTATCTGTACGATGTGAAAGAACATGAAGGCAACTTCCGCAACGTCTTCTTTGATAAATTCGGCAAAGATGAATTGACCTTTGGACTCAAACAAGTGGCGTTTTACGGAACGCACTCGATCAAATCATCCTCAGGGTTGACCCTGCTTCGAGGAGCAGAATCCACCCTCTCGTCGGTGAATGACGCGCACGATCCGGCTGAAGGCGGCGCAGCCATCAGCGAAAATGGAAACGTCCTCGCCTTCGGTGATTTCACCTTCCTCACATCGCCCTACCAAAACGCCGCAGACAACGCCACTCTGATCGAAAATATTGCAGACTTTACGCTGGGCGGCAAACAAACGATCACGCTGGCAAGTTTCCCCTACATCTTCACGCAGTCGGTTGTGCAAGTCTACCCCGTATCTGAAATCGAACTGACGCCGGAAACCATCGCCGCACTCAGCGGATTGCAAACCTCGCTGATTTCCGTGGGATCATCCATGGAGATCGTAAACAAAGCGCCGCGCAGTGGAGATACATTAGTCC
>JFJP01011332.1_pt1 | contig 12094 bp, 12 predicted proteins | sample 431651 | NCBI WGS metagenome assembly JFJP01 (sample SAMN02602958, study PRJNA72255) | Microbial mat metagenome, whole genome shotgun sequencing project. | biome: fresh water; feature: sink hole; material: water; isolation source: purple microbial (photo- and chemosynthetic) mats found in... | reverse complement strand
ACAAATGGTCAACCGAGCGCACCATATAGGTTACAACAGGTTCAGGCGTGTAATAAACGCCCCGCAACTCCCGTAATTTAGGGTCATACGCGGCCAAAAAGGTCTCATAAAAATGGACAATTGGGTCTTCCTGTTGCGTGGCGCGGCCAAAATCCGCCAAAATCGCCTCCATGTCCGCATGAGCCAACAATTGCACCAAATCGGTAATCCAGCCGATATATGGCTCATCATCTAAATCTGGCCCCGTTAAAGTGGTAAAAAGTCGCCGCAAAAAGGGATTCGTTTTAGGGATTTCCGCCGCCGCATCATTACGACTAAATGGCCGCGCCCCCCGATGATTACAGCGCGCCGCAAATAAACCGTAAGCAATCGTTTGGGCATAAATATCGGCAAACTCACTCACCCGTGACGGCAAATCCAAATCAGGCAACAGCGTTTCCGCCAACGCTGACCGCAAATCACTCAACATGGGCGAGGCGGCCTCATGCTCAAAAAGCTCAATGACCGCATCTCGTAATAAATGGGTCAATTCCGCCATGCGTTTGGCAATGGCTTGGGCTGAACCAATTTGCTCAGGCCCCCGCGCCAAAAACTCCCCTAACAATTTACTTAAGGGGCTGGTATCACTGGTTAGCTCTAATTTGCCCCGTTTCACCTGCCCCAATGACACCGTTTGGCGTAATTCACCGTCCACAAACCAGCGAAATTCCAGGTAATCGGTCAAAATGAGGTTTTTCAGTGCCTTAAGATACCGTTTTAATTGGTCACTTTTTTCGCTCTCATCTAACGATTTGCCAATATCTTTGGCCTCAACATAACCAATCGTGAACTCATTGGCCTGAATCGTTAAATCAGGCGCGCCACAAGTCAGGCGTTTAGCTTCATTGATAACGGTTAATTTCTTACCCTGACTTTCCATCAGGGCTTGCAACTCCGCCCGATAACTATGCTCGGTGGCCTGTTGGGTGCGGTACATGTCGTTAATGCGTTTGATATAATGCTTAATGGGGTCGGTCATGGTGAGGGGTAAGTCATACGGAGTCGCACCGCTTGCTTTGCATAGCGCACAGCAAGCGGTACGACTCCCATTTGGGGTGGCAAAAATTTAGAAACACATTTATCATTTTAGCATAGCCGCTTTATTTGTGCTACCTGTAAATTTTCAGGGGATAAGGCAGGACTTAGACGTTTCCCGTCAGAAATCCGATGTCTTGAAGACATCGGATTTCTAGCCATCGCCGAATTATTTACAGGTGAAAAACCCCCGCGCCTATCTCATGGATAGCGCGGGGGTTTTGGGTTTGCCAAGTGATGACTTTATCGTTATACTTTCGGTATAACCAGGAGGTATTTCCATGACCACAATTAAAACAGCCATATCCATCAATGAACCCCTTTTCTTGGCGGTGGAAAAGTTAGCCCAAGAACTTAATATTTCTCGGAGTTCTCTATTTGTGATGGCCGTAGAGCGTTTTTTACAACAACATCAAAACCAAAAACTGCTCGCCAAGTTGAATGAGGTTTATGCCCGCCCTGATAAAGATGAAGCTACGCGGCAAGTCATCAGCCAATATCATCAAAAATTAGTGCAAGGGGCATGGCAAGATGAAACAAGGTGACATATTTTGGGTTGATTTAGGTGCGCCATCAGGTTCAGCCCCAGGCTATCGCCATCCGCATGTCGTTATTCAGAACAATATTTTTAACCAAAGCCGTATCAATACGGTGGTAGTGTGTGTCATCACTTCTAACCTTGACCGTGCCGATGCGCCTGGCAATGTGTTGTTAGATGCAGGCGAGGCCAATTTAGCCAAAGCCTGTGTCGTGAATGTATCCCAAATGATTACGCTAGATAAACGTGATTTAGGCCAAAAAATAGGCACTTTATCCCCTGATAGAGTGACGGAAATTATTGCGGGAGTGCATTTAGTGATTGACCCGCGTGAGCTAGATGAATGGCTGGGCTAGATAAAAAGTTAAACCACATCCCATACTATCTTACAATCGCATAAACAAAAAAGCCCGTTAATAACGGACTTTTTGATTTACGCCACATAACAGCCATACTTACCCCGCCATCTGATTAAGAATGTCTAATAAAGCGGCCCCATATGTTTCCACTTGCCAGGGACTTAAAGCCCCGATTTTGGTTAAACTGGTGGGGTTGCGGGGGTTATGGTGGGCAATAGCCATGAGCGATTGGTTGTCCATAATGACATCTGGCTCCATGCCCTGATGGGCAGCCAACTCATTGCGCCAACTACGGAGGGCTTCATAACGATTAGTTACATAAACATCAGGACGACTCCGTTGGTGGGTGTATACGGGTGGCGGGGAGGTTAGTCCGAGGTGAACCGCTTGGAGAATGTCGGTGGCATGGAGTTGCATGGCTTTGGGGTGAAGACCTTTTATGTTAGCCAAATCGTCTAAGCGGCGGGGTTTCTGTTGGGCGAGTTGCAATAAAACGGAGTTATGCCAAATTTTGAATAATGGGACATTAAACTCTTGGGCAATTTGCTCTCGCAGAATAAAAAGTTGGCGCGCGGCCCCTTGTTCATGGGGGTGGAGGTGACGAATATCGGGCAAACGCCAAAAATCATCGGGGTTAAATTGTTTGGGGGTGGGCTTGATTTGGGCTAAACGCTTAAAAGCGTCATTGGCTTGCTGAAAGCGTTTGCGTCGTTGGAGTTGTTCTAGTTGAATTTGTTGCAGGCGTAACAAGTAGTGGGTATCTAGGCGAGCGTAGTTCAGAGCCTCCTCATCTAAAGGGCGTTGTCCCCAGTTATATCGTTGAAATTTCTTATTGAGGGTGACTTCAAAATGTTTGGCTAAAATTGGCCCTAAGCCATATTGCTCCCAACCTAAAATGCGGGCGGCTAACATGGTATCAAATAGATTATTAAACGTAAAATCATAATCTCGTTTTAGACACAATATGTCATATTCGGCGGCATGAAACACTTTTTGAATGTCTGAATTGGCAAAAATAGCCCCTAAACTAGATATATCTACATTTAAGGGGTCGATAAGATAATCGGCTTGGGGAGTCGAAAATTGGATGAGACACACTTTTTCAACGTAACTGTAAAGGCTATCGCTTTCCGTATCAACTGCAATCATGGTTTCATGGGTCAGTTGGTCAATAAAGTGGTGGAGTTGGGCAGGAGTATCTACCCAAATTGCTTGATTGTGTAGGTTTAGATTTGACATAATTGGCTGAATATAGTAAACAGTAGTAGCAACATAATTATTAACCGTTGTATTTCCCTAATAATAGCAGAATTTGAGTGAATGCCAAGTTATGCTTTGGTTGGATGTGAGTCCGTTAGGTGAATTACTATAAAGTTAAGATAATACTATTTCTTTCAGTTAATAGGTCGCTATAGTTTAAGGGGCCGCAGAAGAATTAAAATCTTGACTGGGCTACAAGGATAATTCCTTTTTAACGTAATTCCATCGTTCAGATTGACTCATATCCAATCACAGAGTATAATAGGCCAAATCTTAGAAAATCATGAACTGCTCCTTTGGTGATGGTAGGTAGGAATGGCTTTAAAAGGAAACCTAAAGGATTTTAGTACTACACAGTTACTAAATCTAGTTAATCTCGCTCGGAAAACAGGGAAGTTAAATGTTAAAGAGGAGAACCAAGCTGCCTTTTTATATTTCAAAGAAGGTAAGTTGGTTCATGCGTCTGGAAATGGTGATAGTGACCATCTGATGGTTATGCTCATCAAAACAGGCAAACTAACTAAAGACCAAGCAGGTGGTGTGCCAAGTAGTAATTCTGATAAAATTATTGGCAAATACCTGATGGACCAGAAGTTAGTCTCGCGCGAGGATATTGTTCAAGGAGTTAAAGATTATATGCTAGAAATTGTGTATAATCTTTTCACCTGGCAAGGTGGAGAATTTTTCTTTGAACAAGATACTGAGCCATCCACGAACAGAATTACCATGCCTCTGAATTTAGAGAATGTTATTCTGGAAGGTAGCCGTCGGATTCAAGAATCTGATAAGTTACAGGATGAGTTGCCTGACCTTAGCCGAATAGCTTTGAAGATTACGGATAAGCCGTTGCGCGGGGTCAAATTGACGCAAGACGATTGGCGGGTTATTTCCCACATTCATCCTCGAAATTCAGTGAAGCAAATTGCCCAAAATAACAAGATGGACGAATTTCAAATTCGTAAAATTGTTTATGGGATGTTGCAAGCTGGTTTAGTTGAACTTATTTCCCCTGAAGGTCTTGAGCAGAAACAGCAACGTCGTCCCGTAACACGGGCGGGTCAGAAAATCGCGAAGCAAACCCCTGCTGAAAAGCGGAGTGTGGTGACTAAGTTGATTGACCGAATTAAGCGTATTTAGTTTTTAGACTTAATTCATGGGCTGTTTAAGGGAAGTGTTTATTTTTTTTTGTTGGCATAAATAGTTGTTGTAATTAGATTATCCAAAGTCTTTAGAGGTAGGTCGATTCGATGCAAACCGTAAAAATGGTCGTCACGGGTCCCTTTAGTGCCGGAAAAACTCAGTTTATCCAAAGTGTTAGTGAGATAGATGTTGTTAAGACTGAGCGTAAAATATCCAGTGATGCCGAACGAGTCAAAAATGAAACCACAGTGGCTATGGACTTTGGTCGTATCACCGTAGATGATGATTTGGTGCTTTATCTATTTGGTACACCCGGCCAGAGACGCTTTGATTTCATGTGGGAAATTTTATCAGAAGGGATGCTAGGCTTTATCGTGCTAGTGGATAGCGTACGGCCTGAAACCTTCCGTGAGGCCAAGCATATCTTAGAAATTTTTAAGAGTTATGCTTCTACTCCTTATGTCATTGCTGCTAATAAGCAGGATTTACCAGACGCATGGTCTCCTGAAGACATTAAAATTGCGTTGAAGCTAGAAAAAGACACCAAAGTATTATCATGTGTTGCTAATGACAAAGAAACCGTAAAAGCGGTTCTTTTAGAATTGCTGTATTCTATTTTAGAAAGAATGCAGGGTGATGAAGAGGGGCAGTAAAGTTTTTTTGTTATAATGCTCTAAATTAATTATTGTCTACTCTATTTCGCTTACTGGTAACTCCAAAAAACCAGTAGAAAGTTGTTGTCTCATTAAAAAAATCTTCTTAATCACGATAGAGATTAGCCTGTGAGTTCTATTGTTACCGACCAAGGAATAGTGCATTACGAAGCATATGGTCGTGGGCAGCCTGTTATTTTATTGCATGGGTGGCTAGGTTCATGGGGTTATTGGCTTAAAACCATGGAGTCTCTCCGACGGCAATATCGTTGCTATGCGTTAGATTTTTGGGGGTTTGGTGACTCTGGTAAGCGACGTAGTAGTTACAATGTAACAGATTTTGTCAACTTAGTTGATCAGTTTATGGATCGCTTAGGGATTGAAGCAGCCCCCATTGTAGGTCACTCTATGGGTGGCACAGTAGCTGTTTGTTTGGCCTTAACAAAACCTCATCGGGTTAAAAAAGTAATCGTGGTTGGTTCGCCCATCACAGGGAGTTCACTCAATATATTTCTACGGTTAGCAGGTAAACCATGGATAGCTAATATTGTGTGGCATTTACCCACAACACTTAAATTTGGTATTAAACTCTCTTCACCTTATGTTGTGAAAGATTGGCCCAAATGGTACCAAATGATTACCCGTGACCTCTCTAGTACCACTCTAGAAGCATTCTTTTCAAGTATTAACTCCTTACATCAAACTGATCTTAGCCTTGAGTTATCCAAAGCATCATCTCCTATTATGGGGATTTATGGTGTGGGTGATAATGTGGTTGACCCAAACCAAGCTGGTGTCATCATGAAGTATGCCCAGGTTTCTCGTATCAAGATGATGAGCAATTGCAAACACTTCCCCATGTTAGATGAACCTCAACTTTTTAATTCTTGCCTGGCAGATTTCCTGTCATGGGAATTTACTAATCCTCATTGCAAATAATGAGTTTTCGTTAGGTTTTATAGCTACTCAATAATAGCTATAAACTACAGAGACTCTGGGCTTTTGAACTCTAACAGATGAAGAAAATTATCATCCGGGACAACATAAATATCTCTCCCTTTAATGAACCGGCGCGTAATTTACGTATCATGAATAAGCCATTATGGCTTTATCAACGAGATGTTTTAAGTTCTTATTGTAATGAAGAAGTTGAATGTGACTCGCTTGAGGAAGTTATTGCTTTACCTCAAAGTTTCTTATCCGATGAAGTTTTAATTTATCGAGACAATCTTTTCTTTGATGAATTTCTCTTCAAAGATTTCATTGAAACTGCCCGCAAGTCAGGTAAAGCAGTTCAAATTGCTTTTGCGCTGGATGATGCGGCGATTACGACCCATGCGTTACCTTTACAAAACGGAATTCGGTTGGAAAACGGGGTCTATGTCGCTGATTTGTTTTATTACCCTGATGGTACAAAGATAGGAACTTTTTCTGCGAACCCCCTCATTATAGATACTGAGTCTCGTGAAATGGGGTACTATCATGTACCAACTTATATGGCTGGTGATAGTGGTCATTTAGGGTTTAGAGTTCCTCTTAAAGCTTTTTTGTCGGTGGAGAGTTGGGTCCATATTTATGTTGCTAATAGTCCTTTTGGGGTGTTTGCTCACGGGGCCCGCGTTGAACAATCTCTGGATACTTTTTCTATGATGACTAAAGTATTATGGCGGTCATTATTAGAACGAAAGCAATTTTTGTCCTCCTCCGCTTTGGTAATTTTGGGGAAAAATAGTCAAATTGACCCCGAAGCCATTGTTCAAGGTCCCACAATTATTGGTAACAATGTGACTATTGGGCCTGGTTGTGTGGTTAATGCTAGTGTCATTGGGAACAATGTCAATTTGATGCAGGGTGTACAAGTTTTATTAAGCGTGGTTGGAGATGGCTCCTATTTAGGTTTTCGGGCGGCTTTATTTATGACTACGTTGATGGAAAATTGCATGGTGGCTCAAAATACTTGTTTACAAATGAGTGTGGTTGGGCGTGATAGTTTTGTTGGGGCGGGAAATACCTTTACTGATTTTAATATTATGGGAGACCCATTAAAAATTTGGCATAAAGGTAAGTTAACGGCAGTAGGTATGCCTGTGTTGGGCGGATGTGTTGGTCATAATTGTCGGATTGGTTCAGGGCATATTGTTTACCCCGCCCGTTCAATTGAATCAGATGTTGTTTTGCAGGCAAAACAAGAACGCACTATTATTACTAATAATGTAACTTATGCCGAAAGTGACCATCATCGCTATCCTAATTCAGCCCATTTTCCTAAATATCAATCTGTGCTGCTGACCTAAATATATGTGCCATGTTGACCAAGCCCATGGATAATTTTGCCTTTATTATTCATCCTGTAGACCCAAAACGGGATGTGCAACGGAAATTCCCGCTTTTAAGCAAGATTCTCACTGAATCAGCCATTAATTTTTTCTCTCAATATTTTCCGCCTGTTTACATTTCGCATATTACAGGTATAATGTCTCAGGCAACGGGTAAAGAAATTGAGGGGTGGTTTATTGCATGTCCTCTAACTCCTCAGCAAATGGTTTCTTTACCCCCTGAAGTGGTTTACAAAAAAGTTATTCAAGCAGGTAAATTGGCTCAGAAATTGGGAGCTAAAATTTTGGGCTTGGGTGGTTTTACCTCCGTTGTTGGTGATGCAGGTTTAACTATTGCTAAACATTTGGATATTCCTGTGACTACCGGTGATAGTTATACCATTGCTGTTGCAGTCGAAGCAACTTACAAAGCGGCTATTCAAATGAATATTAATCCTACTCAGGCAACCGCCGCAGTGGTTGGAGCTACCGGCTCAATTGGTCGAGTGTGCGCTCAATTATTAGCTCCACAAGTGGCTAAGTTGATTTTAGTTGGCCGAAACATGGAAGCCCTTCATAATATTCGAGAGCATATTCAGGTTGCAGGTGGGGCTGAAATTATTCTTAGCACTAACTTGGAAGATTTACGCCAATGTGACATGGTACTGACCGTAACTAATGCCATTGAAGCTATTATTGAACCTCACCACTTAAAAAGTGGGGCCGTAGTGTGTGATGTGGCTCGCCCCCGTGATGTGGCTCGTCAGGTGATGCAGGAACGGGATGATGTTTTGGTCATTGAAGGGGGCATGGTGCGAGTGCCTGGCGCAGCCAATTTTAATTTTGATTTTGGTCTCCCGCCTGGCATGGTTTTTGCTTGTATGGCTGAAACAATGACTTTGGCTTTAGAGGGACATTACCAAAGTTATACCTTGGGTAAGCAAATTACCTTAGAGCAGGTAAACACCATGCACACCATGTCTACACGGCATGGCTTTAAGGTCAGTGGTTTTCGTGGCTTAGAATTAGCGATTAGCAATGAAAAAATTGACCAAATAAAACAAAATGCACATCAAAAACAAGCTCAACTTTATTGGGCTAATTCATAAATGGTTTAACTATTAGTCAGTTTATATGGGCTGACATCTGATATTGAGATAAAAAGAGGTGAATTATGGGTAAAGGTCGAATTTTAGTGGTTGAAGATGACCTTGATATTTCTAAAATGTTACGTATCTACTTTGACTCACAAGGGTATGATGTCTTTGTAGCTAACCGAGGGCATGATGCCTTAGATACCGTGCGTAAAAAATTACCTGATGTTGCCATTTTAGATATTAACTTACCTGATATTGATGGCTATGAAATTTGTCGGACTTTGCGGACTAATGTACGCACAAGTCAGGTACCCGTTATTTTTCTGACCCAAAAAGATGAACGCAGCGATAAAATACATGGGCTAGAATTAGGGGCTGATGATTACATTACCAAACCTTTTGATATTGAAGAGCTAAAATTGCGAGTTCAAGGGGCAATAACTCGCTCTAAACGGGCCGCTTTAACTCACCCTGTAACAAATTTACCCGCAGGTGAGTTGATTGAAGACCAATTGAAAAAGGTTAAAGATGCCAAAGAACCATGGACATTACTCTATTTTGGTATTAGAAATGTGAATGCCTTCAAAGAAGTCGCTGGCCCAATTGCCGTGAATGAAGTTTTGGTTTTCTTGGCCGATATTATGCGCGATGTGGTTGAGCAACATGGCACGTTGAATGATTTTGTAGGACAAGCTTCAGATAATGATTTTATTGTCATCACAGCCCCTAGTATGGGTGGTGAGATTTGTCGTAATGTAAGAGAACGTTTTGATAATCAAAATCAAATCTTTTATCCTTTCTCTATTCGCGAGGAGGGGAAAGTTATTTATACCGATATGGACGGTACTAGTCAGGTTTCTGATTTTATGAAATTAGCGGTAGGCGTTGTTTCTAGTAATGATGGGCCCTTCTCTGACATTGTACAAATTACTGAGGATGCAGCGGAAGACCGTCGTCGAAATACGGGCTGTCCTGAATAAAAATTTGGCCTAATTGCCTTTTTCAAAGGTAAAAATTGGGGTATAATCCAATTTGTTGTATACTGACCTAATTAGGTTTAAGTTTCCCTTTACAATGACGAGAATTTAAGTTAATCAAGGGAAAAATTGTAACCACTTTTTGATACATCTATCAATCTGTATGACATGGGACAAGGATGAGTGCTGTTGTAATTGATGGTGGTTTGGTTCATTATGAAGCTTTTGGGCGGGGTAAACCTGTTCTATTTTTGCATGGCTGGTTGGGTTCATGGCGTTATTGGATGCGAACCATGGAGTCCGTTTCAGATAAAAATAGAACATATGCCTTAGATTTATGGGGGTTTGGCGACTCTGATAAATCTAAACCTCGTTATAATGTGACAGATTATGTGGCCCTGGTACATAATTTTTTGCATGACATGGGCATTCAGGAAACGCCTATCATTGGTCATGCTTTAGGCGCAACGGTGGCTCTGGCTTATGCCGCGCGTTACCCTGACCGAGTGAAAAAAATTATGGCAATTAGTTTGCCTGTTGGCTCAAATAGTATCAGCCGACGGTTGCTTGATTTTACCGATACCTCTATGGTGAGTAAAGTGATGTGGTGGCGGCAAAAAATCGAACACAAAGAAGTTGAAAAAGAGTTCGAGAAAGCCTCACGTGAAGCAATTATGGCCAGTATGCAATCTGTGGCTGATTTTGATATTACAACACGGATACAAAGTTTGCTTAACGACTCCGTTTTATTAACGGTGACGGGCGAAAAAGATGATATTGTTGACCCTAATGCCACCAATGATTTAGATGATAGTTGGTTTCAAGATAAGCATAATGTGCGACGTATCTTTATGGGCGAATCGAAACACTTTCCCATGTTAGACGAAGCAGTTAAGTTTAATCGGTTATTAAAAGATTTTCTCGAAACAAGTGATGATTTATGGTTACTAGAAATTAAAGATGAATGGCGACGACGACATCGTTAATATTAAGCCGTTAGCAAGGAGTTGAAAAATACTCAGGGCTAACGGCTTTTTTGTCTTAAGAGATAAAGTTCATGTTACCCGACCGTCCTATACCTAACGCTACCTTGCGAGTTTTATTGGACTCCATTGAAGAAGTCATGGGGCAAAGTGGCGCGCACGCAGTTTTGCAGGCAAGTAACTTAGAAAAATATATTAACAATTATCCGCCCAAAACATTGGACATGGAGACTACTTTTGCTGAATACGGCGCGGCGCAACAAGGCATTGAAGATTTTTATGGCAAACGAGGCGCGCGGGCAATTATGTTGCGGATTGGACGAGCCACCTTTCAATTTGCCTTGCGTGACCAACCCGCTATTTTGGGCTTGAGTGGGGTTATCCTAAAAGCCTTACCAGAAAAAACTCGCATGAAATTTATTTTGGGGCAGATGGCGAAGGCATTGACAGAACAAGTTAATCAACCTGCTTATCTGCGGGATGAACCCGATGCGTTTTACTTCATCATGGATGAATGTCCATGTCGTTGGCGACCAAAGCATGATAAACCCTGCGGTTTTGTGGCGGCAGGCACATTCATGGAGGCCATGGCCTGGGCAACGGGCAAGTTATATCGGGTAGAGGAAGTGGCTTGCATTTGTAGCGGGGCGGCGAGTGGGGTATTTCGGATACCTAAAACGGAAGAATAACCATCAAAAAGGGCAGGATTAACTCCTGCCCTTTTTTATTTATAACAATTGTAATGGCGTTGGCATGAACAATAATACAAACACCACCAACATGACATAAGCCAAAATTGTACGCGGCGCGCCTAATTCGGCCAATTCATTCAAGGGCGCGGGGTGGCCTACGCCAATGACAAACACGATTAATACGGCCCATAACAACCACCCCGTCCAACTCACTAGGCCAATAATTGCCATGATGGCAACCAAAATGATACCTAACCAACGCGCTTTTTCGCCCAGTAGACAGTACATTAAATGTCCACCGTCCAACTGACCCACAGGCAAAAGATTCATGGCGGTCACGAATAAACCAAACCAGGCCGCTAATGTGAATGAATTGATAATAATATCACTCCCGTTACCTGCGGGCAAAACCCCACCAAGAAGATAAAAATACTCTTGCCAAAAAGGTAAATGGGCGTATTCATCAAAACTTGGTAACAATTGCCCATGCGTAAGGTATTTCAGGCTGAGGTAGAAAATAGAATTACCCTCTAAAAAAGAAGCCCCTTGCCGTTGAAACGGTTGCACAGGCGACATGGCTACACCGATAACCGTTAAAGGCAAAGCCAAAATTAACCCGCCAATTGGCCCCGCCACGCCAATATCAAAAAGCTGTTTCTTGGTTTTGAAATTAACCCGCCAATTGGCCCCGCCACGCCAATATCAAAAAGCTGTTTCTTGGTTTTGAAAGGGGAACGTAATTGAATGAACGCCCCCAATGTGCCTATGGGTGATAACGGTGGCGGCAGTGGTAGAAAGTAAGGCAGCGTAACAGCTACGTTATGGTAACGGGCGGCGAAATAATGCCCAAATTCATGGGCTAATAAAATGGACATCATGGCTAACATCATGGGGAGGCCACCCGCCCATTGTGATAAAGTGGTGGGGAAGCTACATTGACATTCATACAACGCCCCCGTCAGTTGGATGGATAGAATTGTAACTAATCCTAACGCCAAGTTAATCC
>JFJP01005889.1_pt1 | contig 12095 bp, 13 predicted proteins | sample 431651 | NCBI WGS metagenome assembly JFJP01 (sample SAMN02602958, study PRJNA72255) | Microbial mat metagenome, whole genome shotgun sequencing project. | biome: fresh water; feature: sink hole; material: water; isolation source: purple microbial (photo- and chemosynthetic) mats found in... | reverse complement strand
TCGGTCACGTCAGGCAGCGCCCGGCCCTTGACCACGCTCAAGGCGTATTCAAGGTAAGCGCGCTGCGCGTAGTTGGCCAAGCTGGGGGTTTCGTCGCCGTCGGGCAAGATCGGTTGGGGCAGTTCTACAAGAATGTCGTCGGTCATGAGTAAACTTTGAATATGCTTTTATAAATATAGCTGGTAGCGCAATATTGGTATGGGCTAGAGGCTCATTTCTTATATAAATATGTTGTATGAGATTGAGGCGAGTTTAGGGGGTGAAATGGGTTCGCTGGTGACTTGCATCGGGTGACGACTGTCAGCTGAACCCGCGAAGCGCGTCAGCCGCCATACCCACCCACTTCGCTAGCCGCCGCAGGTTGGCATCGTGTCTGAATGCCGCAATTCACGCTGAACAAAATCACTGCCGCAACTTGACTTATTGAGGCCATGCGCACCTCAGGTTTGCACAGTAGTCGGGATGGGCGGCCACCGATTTCTGGTACCCCAGTATGAGGTGGCCGCCCATCCTGGCTGCTGTGCACGGCACACGGACAGGCCCACACGCGCGCACCGCAAGGCCAGAAATTTATAGAACAAATCAGCCTCCAGCCCTTATACGAAAAGCGCAAGCAGCTAGATTATCAATAGCTATACATCGACCTCCACCGAATCCCCGTGCAACTCCATCAAGTCGCGCCGGGCACTGGCTTCACCCTTGCCCATCAGCTTGGTCATGAGTTCGGCAGTTTGCCGGGTATCGAGATTGCCCAAGCCGACTTGCAGCAAGCGGCGGGTATCGGGGTTCAGCGTGGTGTCCCATAGCTGCTCGGCATTCATCTCGCCCAGACCCTTGAAGCGGCTGATCGCCCAGGCCCCCTCGCGTACGCCTTCCTTGCGCAGTTTGTCCAGGATGGCAGTCAGTTCGCCATCGTCAAGCGCATAAGTTTTGGAGGCCGGCTTTTTGCCACGCGCAGGCGCATCGACACGAAACAGCGGCGGGCGCGCCACGTAGATATGACCGGCTTCGATCAGCTTGGGAAAGTGTTTGAAAAACAGCGTCAATAGCAGCACCTGGATGTGCGAGCCATCGACATCGGCATCAGACAGGATGCAAATCTTGCCGTAACGCAGACCGCTCAAATCAGGCGTATCGCCAGCGCCATGCGGATCGACCCCGATGGCCACCGCAATGTCGTGGATTTCGGTGTTGGCAAACAGCCGGTCACGCTCAACTTCCCAGGTGTTGAGGACCTTGCCACGCAGCGGCAGCACCGCCTGGCTTTCCTTGTCGCGACCCATCTTGGCGCTGCCACCGGCCGAATCGCCCTCCACTAGAAAGACTTCGTTTTGCGCCAGATCACGGCTTTCGCAGTCGGTCAGCTTGCCCGGCAGCACCGCCACGCCCGAGCCTTTGCGCTTTTCAACCTTTTGACCCGCCTTCTGCCGGCTCTGCGCCGCACGAATGGCAATCTCTGCCAGTTTTTTGCCGTATTCCACATTCTGGTTCAGCCACAACTCCAGCGCCGGGCGCACAAACCCTGACACCAGCCGCAGCGCATCACGCGAATTGAGCCGCTCCTTGATCTGGCCCTGAAACTGCGGGTCGAGCACCTTGGTGGAAAGCACATAGCTGGCGCGGGCAAACACGTCGTCGGGCAGCAGCTTGACCCCCTTGGGCAGCAGCGAGTGCAGATCGACAAAACTCTTGACGGCGGCAAACAGGCCGTCGCGCAGACCCGATTCGTGCGTACCACCGGCGCTGGTGGGGATCAGGTTGACATAGCTTTCACGCACCGGCGCGCCGTCTTCGGTGAAGGCCACACACCAGGCCGCGCCCTCACCATCGGCAAAACTCTCGTGCTGCGCATCGGCAAAGCCCTCGCCTTCAAACAGTGGAATCACCGGGTCAGCACAAAGCGTTTGCGTCAGATAGTCGCGCAGGCCGCCTTTGAACAACCAGGTCTGCACCTCTTTGGTTTTCTCCTGGAACAGCGTCACCGTCACGCCGGGCATCAGCACCGCCTTGCTGCGCAGCAGATGCTCCAGATGCGCCATCGGCAACAACATCGACTCAAAATACCGGGCATCGGGCCAGACACGCACGCAGGTGCCCGACCTGCGCTCGCCGTCACCGGCCGGGCGCAGCGTGAGTGGCTCGACCACATCGCCCCCGGCGAACACCAGTCGCGCCACCTGGGCTTCGCGGTAAGTGGTGACCTCCAGGCGGCTGCTCAGCGCATTGGTCACGCTCACGCCCACACCATGCAAGCCACCTGAAAAGCTGTAGGCGCCGCCCTTGCCCTTGTCAAACTTGCCACCAGCGTGCAACTGGGTGAACACCAGTTCGATCACCGGTGCGTTTTCGGTGGGGTGCAGGCCAAACGGAATGCCGCGACCATCGTCTTCGATGCTGACCGAGCCATCGGTATGCACGGTGACTTTGATTTTTTTTCCATGCCCGGCCAAGGCCTCGTCGGCAGCGTTGTCCAGCACCTCCTGCAGGATATGCAGCGGGTTGTCGGTGCGCGTGTACATGCCGGGGCGCTGTTTGACCGGCTCCAGTCCCTTGAGGACACGGATGGAGTTTTCGGAATATTCGGGGGTGGGTTTGATCGCCATAGCGGCGCATTGTAATCAGCCAGGCGGCAAACTACTGTACATAAAACCAGACAAATGATGCATCGCTTTGGCCCTGAATCTGATCGTTGCCAGGTTGGGCATTTCGGCCGAAGTTTCGCTATATTCGAACCATGTCAAAAAGCAGCCACACCCTCTCCACAACGCAAGTTCTGATTTGTGGTGCCGCCATCCTCACCCTTGCCATGGGTATCCGCCATGGCTTTGGTTTGTGGTTGCAACCGATCACGCAAGACCAGCACTGGAGCCGCGAAACCTTTGCCTTGGCGCTAGCCATCCAGAATCTGGTCTGGGGTGTTGCCGGCATTTTTGCCGGGATGCTGGCCGATCGTTTTGGCGCTTTCCGGGTGATTCTGGTGGGTGCGCTGTTCTACGCGCTGGGGCTGCTGGGTATGGCTTATGCCCCTTCGCCGCTGGTGTTTGCGCTGACCACGGGTGTGCTGATTGGCGCAGCTCAGGCCGGCACCACCTATGCCATTGTCTATGGCGTGATTGGCCGAAATGTTCCCGCCAGCCAGCGCTCCTGGGCCATGGGCATGGCCGCTGCGGCGGGTTCGTTTGGCCAGTTTTTGATGGTGCCGACCGAAAGTTTCCTGATCAATGGGCTGGGCTGGCAGCAGGCCCTGGTGGTGCTGGCAGCGGCTTCGTTGTTGATGATGCCGCTGGCCTGGTGGCTGCGCGAGCCCGACTTCAAGGGGGGCGGCGCTGGACATTTTCGCGAGCAGTCGATTTGGCATGCCTTGCACGAGGCTTTCGGCTACCGCAGCTTCCAGTTGCTGATGGCGGGCTATTTCGTCTGCGGCTTTCAGGTGGTGTTCATTGGTGTGCACATGCCAAGTTACCTGCGGGACCACGGCCTGTCGCCGCAGGTCGCCAGTTACTCCCTGGCACTGATCGGGCTGTTCAATGTCTTTGGCTCTTATGCGTCGGGCGCACTGGGGCAACGGATGCAAAAAAAGAACATCCTGGCGTTCATTTACCTGACGCGCGCGGTGATCATCGGTGTATTTTTGCTGGCTCCCCTGTCGCCGACGAGCGTGTACGTTTTTTCTGCGGTCATGGGGCTGCTTTGGCTTTCCACCGTGCCGCCCACCAACGCCACCGTGGCGCAGATTTTTGGCGTGGCGCACTTGTCGATGCTGGGGGGCTTTGTGTTTTGCAGCCACCAGATCGGCTCTTTCCTGGGTGTTTGGCTCGGTGGTTTTTTGTATGACCGGACCGGCAGCTATGACATCGTCTGGTACATCGCGATTGCGCTGGGGGTGATCGCGGCCGCGCTGAATCTGCCAATCAAGGAAGCCCCCATCGTGCGTCAGCCACTGCCTCAAGCGGCGTAGAGTCGTGTGAAGCCCATGAAATTGCTGAACAAGATGGCGGGCTTGGTGGCTTTTTTGCTAGCGCTGGCGGCGATTTTTAGCATGTACGGCCACCCTGATTTTTTGTTGACCATTGCCAACCAGGTGTGGGGCTGTTTTTGAGCATGACGAACGACTCAGTCCCATCCCTTGACCGGCAACCTGGCAGCGGCACGGCGTCCGAATGGATTCAGCGCTGGTCGCACTTGGCACCCAGCGCCGGCAGCATGCTCGACATTGGCTGCGGCGCGGGACGACACATGCACTGGTTTGCCGGGCGCGGCCTGCAGGCCACCGGTATTGACCGCAACCCACTGGGGCTGACAGTTGCCAGCCAGTATGGTGCAGTGGTTGCAGCGGATATTGAGACTGCCGACTGGCCGCTGCGACAGGCAGGCTTGCCGCTGCAGTTTGACGTGGTGGTGGTGAGCAACTATCTTTGGCGCGCGCTGTTTCCGGTGATTCTGCAAAGCCTGGCCCCGGGTGGGCTGCTGCTTTACGAAACTTTTACCTCTGACCAGGCCAGCATTGGCAAACCATCGCGACCGGATTTTTTGCTCAAGCACGGCGAGTTGCTCTCGCTTTGCCACGATTTGCACATCGTTGCTTACGAAAACGGCTTTTTAGGTCAGCCCGAGCGCTTTGTGCAGCGCATTGCCGCCATCCAGCCACGCCGGGACGCGCCCGACGCGGACGGTCCAGCGCGTTATCCACTCTCGCTAAAATAAGCGGTTTACCCGCTCAACGCTCCATAAAATGACCTTCCCGACACGCCCCATCACCGGCAGCATTGTTGCCATGATCACACCCATGCTGCCAGACGGCAGCATCGATTACCCGGGCTTGCGAAAATTGGTGGACTGGCATATTGCCGAAGGTACCGATTGCATTGGCGTGGTCGGCACCACGGGTGAGTCACCCACCGTGAGCATGCAGGAAAATTGCGAGGTCATCCGCGTATCGGTGGAGCAGGCGGCAGGCCGCGTGCCGATCATGGCGGGTTGTGGCTCCAATTGCACTGCAGAAGCCATCGAACTGGCCACCTTTGCCAAACAGGTCGGAGCTGATTGCCAACTGCAGGTGGTGCCCTATTACAACAAGCCGACGCAAGAGGGCCAGTACCGGCACTTCAAGGCGATTGCCGAAGCGGTTGATTTGCCGATGGTGCTGTACAACGTGCCGGGCCGCTCGGTGGCCGACATGACCCTTGACACGGCGCTGCGGCTGGCCCAGGTGCCCGGCATCATTGGCATCAAGGAAGCCACCGGCAACATCGACCGGGCGCAATGGCTGATTCGCGAGGCGCCCGAAGGCTTTGCCATTTATTCGGGCGACGACCCCACCGCCGTGGCACTGATGCTGTGCGGTGGCCATGGCAACATCAGCGTGACGGCCAATGTGGCACCGCGCCTGATGCACGAGCTGTGCCTGGCGGCCATCGCCGGCGATGTCAAACGCGCCATGGAACTCCAGTTCAAGCTGATGCCGCTGCACAAGAACCTGTTTGTTGAGGCCAACCCGATCCCGGTGAAATGGGCCATGGCCCGCCTGAACCACTGTGGTCCAACGCTGCGACTCCCCATGACAGCGCTGACCAGCGCCAATGAGGCCGTTGTTGAAGAGGCCTTGCGCGCTGTTGGCCTGCTGTAGGCCCCGATTTTTGACCTGACCTATCACCCGAAGGGACTTTTGTGAACCAATCCTCCAGACTTTTGCTCCTTGGCCTGACGCTGGCTCTGGGTGCCTGCTCAGTGCTTGAGACCGACAAAGTCGATTACAAAAGCGCTGGCAAAGCCCCTACGCTTGAAGTGCCACCCGACCTGACGCAACTCTCGCGCGAAAGCCGGTACGCCGTGCCAGGTGCGCCAGTCACCGCGTCGAGCTTTCAGATCGGCCAGACCGCCAAACAGACCTTGCCGACCAGCATGTCCGCTGTGGGTGACGTGCGCATTGAGCGCGCCGGCAACCAGCGCTGGCTGGTAATCGACCGCCCCGCCGACAAGCTGTGGGAGCCAGTCAAGGACTTCTGGCAAGAAAACGGTTTTTTGCTGACCATGGATCAGGCCAACCTGGGCATCATGGAAACCGACTGGGCAGAAAACCGCGCCAAGCTGCCGCAAGACATGATTCGCCAGACGCTGGGCAAGCTGATCGACACGCTGTACTCCACCGGCGAACGCGACAAGTTCCGCACCCGGCTGGAGCGCAATGCCCATGGCGGCACCGACATTTTCATCAGCCATCGCGGCATGATCGAGGTCTATAGCAACACCCAGAAAGACCAGACCATGTGGCAGCCGCGCGCTGCTGACCCTGAGCTGGAAACCGAATTTTTGCGCCGCCTGATGGTCAAGTTGGGTGTCTCGCAAGAGCAGTCGCAGGCCTTGGCGGCTGCGGGTGTGACCAAAAATGTTTCACGGGTGACGATGGTCAATGGCCAGCCCTCAGTGCAAATTGACGATGGTTTTGACCGCGCCTGGCGTCGGGTGGGCTTGTCACTGGATCGCACCAACTTCACGGTGGAAGACCGTGACCGCAGCAAGGGCCTGTACTTTGTACGCTACGTGGCCCCCTCAGCAGACAAGGCAGAGCCAGGCTTTTTGAGCAAATTGTTCAGTTCTTCCAAGCCCGACAGCGCACCCCAGAAATTTCGCGTGAGCGTGGTCAGCCAAGGCGACAAAACACTGGTCTCTGTCCAGAACGCAGATGGCTCCGTGGCCGCAACCACCGACGCCCAGCGAATTGCCAGCGTGCTGGCAGAAGACCTGAAATAAATGTTGGTCGGCCTGCCAGCGCACTCGGGCGCTGGCAGCTTCTGGCTCAACCGCTAATGGCAAAGCGGGTGCCGGCCTCTTTGATACCCCACAGCAACTCCACCATGGTCGGGCTGTTGAGCAAAGGCTCACCGGCGATCACCAGCCAATAGCCCGCGTCGTCCACCCAAAATGGCACAAAAGAGTAGCTGGGCAGCAAAAATTCGGGGTCTTGATGAAATGCGATGTAGCCCGAAGCACCTGGCCAGCCACGGCGTGCCTGGCGCGCTGCAAACTCGCCAAAGTCGGCTGCGGCGGCGCTCAGGACATCGGCCTCACCCTGCTCAAAACCACTGCGGCCCAGGCAAAAACCACCGTCTGAGGCAAGCACCACGCGCCGTTCGCTAGAAAGGCCGGCAATCACATGCTGCAGAAAATCGTCGAGCTTGGCATCTGGCCCTTGCAGCGGACGCTGCAGCCGTTGCACCCAGCCTTGCGCCTCGAATGCCGCTATCTGGGCCTCGTCAATGTTGGCTTTCGCCGACCAGCTGGCGGTATCCAAAGTCCGGTCGCCGGTGAGCAATACTTGCAGACTGCTTGTGACCGCATCCACTTTGGGTCGCCCAAAGGCATGTAGCACACCAGCCGGCGTCAGGGTGAACCATTCTTGAGTTGCTTTGTTCATATTCGAGACGTTGTGTCAGTGCGTGCAGGTGAAATTGGGTGTGGCAGCAGTTCCAGCAGAAATTCGCTGAGGTCGTGCGGCACGATCCCGAGCTGATGCAAGCGATCTTCAACCTGCGCCAATGCCAATGTGCGTACCGACACGGCGGTCGCCAGTGCGTCGCTACCGGCCACGCGCAAGACCACCGGCATCGGTGTATTGCTGGCCACCCAGTCGTCAGCTGGATGAATGATCAAAAAGTGCTGCATGGTGAAGCGAACTTCAAACGGCAGGCGTGCCTGCAAGCCCGCCAACAGTTTGCGCAACAACACCTGGCGCTCAGCACTCACGTCTGCCAGGTACAGCGCCAACTCGGCGGCATGCATGCCATGAACTGCGTTAGGTGCTGCCCGAGAAGGTGCTGCGGCGGTAACGCTCACCTTTTCCAGCAAGGTTACCGCTGCTGTTGGCACGGGTGTTGGCATTGGCATGGGCAAATGGGCAACGTTAGCGACAGTCTTCGTCGCCAGTTGGCTCAAGGAGTTGGCCGGCGTGCGTCGGCGTTGCTGCGACTTGACGATATCGGCTGCACGGGACAGCGCCGCCCGCATCGCTTCGGCGTTGTAGGGTTTGGCCAGCAAGACCCAGTTATCACGAAGACTGGCAAGCGCTGACTGCCATGAAGTGTCATGGGGTGATGTCAGCAAAATCGCTGCGGTATCGCCGGTGAGCAACGCCAATTGCGCCAGCGCAGCCTCGCCATGGCCGGCACAGCCATGCGCTGCCAGATCAATCAGCACCATATCTGCTGCCGGCAAGGCGGCATCGCGCCTGGCGGACTGCCCCTGCCAGCGCCAGGTGGGCATGAAGCGCTTTAAAAAAAGGTCAAACGTCAGCTCATCCCGAGGCAAAAAACCAGCCAAAAGAAGGTTCATGCCAACGGCACCTGTTGTTCCAGCTGACGACTGACGGCATCCCAGCCCTCAGGCAACTGAGTGTGATTCTTCAGCCATTGGCGTCTGGCCAGCATGAACGCCAGATTGTCGTGGCAGGTCAGGCAATGGTGTAAAAACAGTTGCTCACCCTGCGCGTCCGACGTCTCAATGGCCAGCACGGCGCGCGCTGCCAGGGCGCGTGAGTCGTCGGCACTACAGCGACGCGCCCGGGTCGAAATGTCGGCAGAGGGAATCGACAGCACGCTCCAGCGGGTTGCCAGCGGAGAAATGCGCGGCAAACTGGGTGTCGGCACCTGCGACTCAAACCAGCTGGCAACATGAGCGCTCAGGCGATCAATGGCCATGACCAGCGTCTTGCGCTTGAATGCGGCGTGATTGGGCCCCAACGAGGTAAAAATATCTGCCAGCACGCCTTGCACCGGCTCGGCACCGGGCAGTTCAAGGGCGGCATGGACACGCGCCAGATGCGCCTCGGTGTTGTGGCTGTCACGCAACAAATGGCGCGCCTGCCGACGCATCGTTCTGCGTGATGCATCCCACCCAGAAGAAAGGTTCATCTCTAGCCGCCTTAGTCCAGCAAGGTGTCCATCAAGTCAATCATGAACTCGGCTTCTTCCTGCGTCATCGCCTCAAACCCCTTTGGTAATCCCAATGAATCCAGCAGTTCTTGGTCACCGGCCTCCTGTCCCACCCCGATAAATGCATTTCTTATAGCATCAAGCTCAATACCTGCATTGGTTTTAGCCAATAAAACATGGGAAATATCACTGATGGCACTCTGCACCAGCACGCGCATCTGGCTACGCGTCAAGCGCGTCAGCGACGCATAAGCATCGGCCAGAAAAAAAGCAGCCTCCACCTCGCCCTTGATGACCTTGCGCGCGCCCGCCTGATAACTGTCCACCTTGACCCACTCAATCAGCGACTCGGTCAGATCAGCGGGTTCGAGCAAGCGCAGGCCAATCAGTTTGACATCACGGTTTTCGGTGACAGCGATGCGGCAACCGGGCTTCAGGTCTTCGAGGCCTTGCAGCGCAGACTCGGCGCTGGCAGCGATCACCATTTCGTCATAGCGCTGGGCCGGCCGTGCAAACGGCACATAGCCCAGGTTGCGGATCATGTCAGTGGCATCAAACGGGTTGGCATAAACGATGTCAGCCTGGCCACTTGCCAGCATCTCCGCCTGCTCTTGCGCGCTAGCCGGGGTGACCAGGTGCAGCTGCAGCCCCGAGCGGCGTTGCAGCACGGTGTTGAGCAAGTGCCAGCCGGCAAAATGCTCAGGTGAAAAATCAGGCGCTATCAGAAAATTAAGCTTCATGCGGCCGCCTTTTCTTCTTCAAGCCATTGTTTATAGACCGGAATCAGCGCATTGACCCGGGTGCGCGAGGGCTGACGGCGTACCGAGGTGTAGCCAACGATGGCCCCGTTGCGGATATTGGGCACCGCCGTGGCATAGACCCAGTAATAAGCGCCATCCTTGCGCAGGTTTTTCACATAACCATGCCACTTTTTTCCCGCTTCAATGTCGTCCCACAAACCTTTGAAGGCAATCTTGGGCATATCAGGATGACGCAGGATGTGGTGCGGCGCACCAATCAGCTCCTCGCGCGTGTAGCCGCTCATTTCGACAAAAGCATCATTGGCATGGGTGATGATGCCTGCCAGGTCAGTGCGCGAGACGATCAGCCGGCCAAGTGGAAACATGACTTCTGTCTCGGTAGCAAACACCTGGCGTGTGCTGCCGTCGGTATAAGTCAGTCGACTGGCAACGGACGGCTCTGCGGGCTCGGACATGTCGGAAAGCTTCATGAAAGATGCCTCAAATCAGTTTGGACAGCGTTTCTGCGGCGCGCTTGATGTCCAGAAAGATCAAGCCCAGCTTGGCATTGGACTTGGCCAACACCGTCAGTACTGCCTCTGGGCCGGCTGCGCTCATGATCACATAGCCGCGTTCGCCCTGGATCAGCACTCGCTCCAGCTTGCCACGCGCCAGTTCGCGTGCGGTGCGCTCGCCCAGCGACAGCAAGGCCGCCGACATGGCGCCAATGCGGTCTTCATCCATGCCTTGCGGCAGGGCGGACGCAATCATCAACCCGTCTGTCGATATCAGGGCCGAAGCCTCGATATCGGCGGTGGAGCCATTGAGGTCTTCCAGTGACTGCTGGAACATGTCGGTACGCATATTTCTATATCTCCTGAATCAAGCACGCTGAGTTGACGTGTTGATGAACGTGACTGCCGGCATACAGTTTAAACACAAAGCCGGCCCCCGCCCGCCTTCAGCCCAGCCAGCTGGTAAATTCAGCTACTGCAATGCGCGGAGTCTTGAACGTGTTCACCAGCGCACCCTCCTGTGCGTAGCCAAGCGCCATGCCGCACACCAGCATTTCATCGGCATCCGCGCCGATGTGGGGCAGCACAATGCTGGAAAAGCTGTTCCACGCCGCCTGTGGGCAGGTGTGCAGCCCATGCGCCTGTGCAGACACCATCAGGCTCTGCAAGAACATGCCATAGTCGAGCAGCGAACCGCGGCCCATGACGCGATCAATGGTAAACATCAGCCCCACTGGCGCGTCGAAAAAACGGTAGTTGCGCTGTTGCTGCAGGTACATCTTGTCTTTGTCAGCTTTGCCAATACCCAGCAAGCCATACAAACCCCAACCATTTTCTCGACGTCGTTCAATATACGGGCTGACCCACTTCTCAGGGTAGTAATCGTATTCTTCACGGTACTGCCCGGCCAGTGCGGGATCGGCACGTAGCGCATCCTGGGCAGCACAGACCTTGTTGACCAACTCCTCACGACTCCTACCTTGCAGCACATACACCTTCCACGGCTGGGTGTTGGTACCTGACGGTGCGCGACTGGCCACCTGCAGCAATTGTTCGATGGTTTCGCGCGGGACGGGTTGCGCCGTGAAGGCACGCGTGGACATGCGTGAAGTGATCGCTGCATCCACGACAGCAGCAGCTTCAATCCGATGGGGTGAAGGGTTCATAGGAGGTGTTGCCTTGGCGGCGAGAGTTAGCATTGGAGCCGATTTTCGTGCATCAGGGTTGTTGATCTTTCAGGTCATCGCAAACCAGTTCTTCAGAAACTTTTGTCTAATTTGTTGCATTGCAACAAAAATGACTTGCACCAAGTAAAGTTCTGCCTATAATTCTGTTCATGCTGCACTGCAACATAATCTAGTCGAGATTCAGGCACGGCGCAGAATCATTTTTTATTTAACTGATGGAGAAATCACCATGATGACCGTAGAACAAGTTTTGGCCGCACAAAAGGCAAATGTTGAAACTCTGCTGGGTTTAACCGCTAAGGCCTTTGAAGGTGTGGAAAAAATTGTTGAACTTAACATGGCCGCTACCAAGGCAGCTCTGGCTGACTCTGGCGACAATGCGAAAGCCATGCTGAGTGTCAAAGACGCGCAAGAACTGATGGCATTGCAATCCGGTCTGCTGCAGCCACTTGCAGAAAAGACTGCTGCCTACAGCCGTCACCTTTATGAAATCGCGACCGGCACTGCAGGCGAGTTCACCAAGGCCATTGAACATCAAGCGGCTGAGGTTCAGCAAAATGTGGTCGGTCTGATTGATTCCGCTGCCAAGAATGCACCGGCCGGCTCGGAAACCGCCGTCGCCGTCATGAAGAGCGCCGTGGCAGCAGCGGGTAACGCGCTTGAAACAGTACAGAAGGCAGTCAAACAAGCGACTGATGTTGCAGAAGCAAACTTTGCCGCCGCCAC
>JFJP01002415.1_pt1 | contig 12095 bp, 13 predicted proteins | sample 431651 | NCBI WGS metagenome assembly JFJP01 (sample SAMN02602958, study PRJNA72255) | Microbial mat metagenome, whole genome shotgun sequencing project. | biome: fresh water; feature: sink hole; material: water; isolation source: purple microbial (photo- and chemosynthetic) mats found in... | reverse complement strand
TAATGAGCTTCACACTTTTAAAGTGATGCCATAACGATGGGTCGTTGAGCGCCCTTTTGGCTGTCTTGAAAAATGCAGGAAACTTTGGAAGTCCACTTTCTCTTTCCTCGCTTTAATGTTGTATTGAAAAGGTGTTAAAAGATTTCGAACAGGATCTGTACCCTACGGTACTAGGATTAGTACACTTTTAATGCGCCATTCATGACCTCCAACCCCCACCTTTTCTGATGAGATCACAAAATAATGGACATCAAGTTGCCTATCGCAACCTGCCTGGCGTCGATGCGTTGCAAAATGAATTGCAACGCGCTACGGTGGTTGATACGGAACACATTCCGCCAGGTATAAATGGTGCGTGGCTGATTAATGTACCGGGAAGCGCACTTGGAGACAAGTGCGAACGCCGTGTTGCGGATTTTCACGCGGTGGCATTTCGGGCGTTGGCAGCTCGTAGACCAATGTTATGAGAGGGGCGCGGCGCAAGGCACTCAGGGCGCTGGCTTCCGCCCGGCGATCTCGGCTGGTCCGGATGATTTCGGAGTGCAACAATTTGCGGTTGATATGGTCATAGTATTTGATCACGATAACGGCTCGTAACAGCGCTTGCGGGCATTCTACGTGTAGACCTGGGTCGCAGTTGACTGCGGCGATGCGCTACGGCGTGTCTGGCGTGGTGGTGGCGTTCTGCATGGTCGTTGCGCAACACAGCCCCATTTTTCTGTTGGCATTCATTGCGTTCGCCCAATGCGGCATAGCGACATGAGTAGCGGCTTATGCTCAGTGTGTAGCAAGCGGGCCTGTAAAAATTAATTGTCTGCCTATTTTTTTTGTTGGCAGTGAGGGAAGTGCGCTTTTAGATGTAAAAATGGGCCGAGGTGCAACGCATTCCCCGGATAGGCGGCGGCATCGCGGAAATTCCTGGTTCTCAAGTAGAAATATGAAATTAATTCGCGCATTGATTCTCTTTTATTGATGCTTTTGTATATAATATTCGCTGGTTAGATGTTTCTTGTTGAAAGCAGCGAATTGACGATTTGGCGCATCGACATAACGTGTTGTAAAAAATTTTTCGAAACACTAGCTTTTTTAAAATACCGTTGTATAATTTTTATGCTATTCATGCGTAGTTACATTCTCTAAGAAAGTTTAGCTAATTAAGTGTGCATTTGGGTGCTTAGCTCAGTGGGTAGAGCAGCGCCCTTACAAGGCGTAGGTCGGGAGTTCGAGCCTCTCAGCACCCACCAAGTAGTCAGACGATCGTTAATGAAGAGTGGTTTAGGAGTGGTAGTTCAGTTGGTTAGAATACCGGCCTGTCACGCCGGGGGTCGCGGGTTCGAGTCCCGTCCACTCCGCCAAAAATACAGATTCCCGTGTAAGCGGGGGGTGTATTTTTAATTTCGAGCATGTAAATAGATTTGTGTAGGTGTGTATGCACGGTCCAATATGTTGCAAACAAGAGCGCACTCGGCATTATTCGCAATAGCAACACGCCAAAACGAATCAAGAGCACGCATGCCGAGGTGGAAATACTGACGCCACGCGATCGCGATGCCAATTTCGAGCCACAACTGGTGAGTAAGCGTCAGACTAGACGAGCTGGAGCGCTTCGATCAGACGTTGTTTGATTACCCATCAGAAATTCGCAAGGCGATCTATACGTCAAATATCATTGAGTCTCTCAACAGAGTGATTCGCTGCGCAGTGGTGCACCGAAAGTTGTTTCCCATCGACGAATCGGCCATGAAGATTATTTATCTGACCATCTCGCAAGCCGCGAAGAAATGGACCATGCCGATCTAAAATTGGCGCATGATCTTAAATCGCTTTATGATCCAATCCGAAGTACGTATTCAAAAGTACGATCATTGATAATGCCGTGAAGTTTACACAGAAGCGTTTACAGGCCCGTAAGTTGAAATTTTTATGCCCGTCAAGATTTTTAAGATTGCCCGAAACGTGATGACAGACAGTGCGGGTGATCGACCTCCTTACCTGTGTTGCGAGTCTCTGCCGTTGACTGACATCTGCCCCCGCTCTGCAACCCAACCTGCGACAGCCCGGCAAATATCTTGTTGGATTTCTGATTTTATTCCTGTTTTTACTACAGTTTATCGGTGCTTTTCCTGAAACCTTTCCTGCTGGAGGAGTTGACCTCAGTGCTAGTAAAATTTCTGAAACGGCAAGAACGGCCCTAAAAAATTTTTACATTCACCCGTGCCGACATGCTGTTCACGAGTTTGCTATCGATAGAAGATTTAATCTTGAACGGCCAGTAAGCTATAGAATATCTGCAGTGCAATAGTTTTTAAAGATAACTGAACAATTCCGCATCCATATGAACGCCTAGATCCGGCACTGATATTTCGTATGGAGATACTTTCTGTATCCATTTCCATAAAAAATGAATTACCGTCTGTTATGCGTGGTCGTTTGTTGCCAATCAAATCATAAAAATACATGGCAACCTACGAGAACTTGGGTAAATAACACAGCAATCTTTCCCTCAAAAGAATTCAACGCGATGGCGCTTGGCATGGTTGCCTGCGTCGCCGTGAGCGGTTTGCTGGATATCTTGTTGCTATGCGAATTTTCACTGGTGGGGTGGTGATCGAGGGGGCGGGATTGCGTTGCTCTATGGGATAGCCGTGGTGATCGTCAACGGCATCTTCTATTTAATCATCCGCAGCGGCGTCAATCGCCGTTACAAGTGTCCCAATATGATGTTTCCGCAGACCGCATTCATGATTATTGCGCCGCATGTCGGTCACCTATTCCTTATCAATCAATTTTTTATCATCTACGTCGTCGATTGGCTAATCGGCTTACTGGCGCTGGTGTTGGCCTTCATCCTGGCCCTGGGACGTTGCACCTACCTGGCCAACATGCTGAACCGCATACAGTGCAAGATGACCTAAAAATCAGTAATTCTAAGGCGATGCAGTTGGTGAAGGAACTAGCTACGCGCGACACGTCTCTCAATATCGAGAACCGCCGTTCGCTGACGAAAATCTTGGCGATCGAGAAGAAACATTTTCAGCGCGGTGGCACACCGTTCTGTATCGCCACCCTCGATCTGGCCGGCCTTCACATCGGTCAATGACAATTTCAGCAACGCCGCCGGCGATATGGTGTGCTGAAGATCTTCGTCGAGATCGTGTGCAATGAAATGTGCCTGAGCGACCACTTTGCCCGTTATGGTGGTGAGGAATTCGTGCTGGTCCTGACTGGTACCGTGGTCAGCGAAGGGGAGTGCTCGATTGGATTTGTGACGAGACTGAGGTATACGATTGGAGAAAATTCGGTCAAGGCATCGTGCTGACCACGTCGATCTGGATTACCGATTTTCGACCGGGCGAAACTATCGACGACACCTTTCGACGCGTCGACATGGCCTTGTACATGGCTAAGGCATCCGAGCGCAACCGCGTGTTGATCAGCCCCGACAAGTTTTGATGCTTCAAGCGGTGTCACCACTATCAGAGCTTTCTGAATCAACTCTGCGTACATTACGACAGAGTTCGTTGCGGTTTGTTGGTGCTTACTAATGTGCCACAGTGAAGGACCGATTAGTTTAGCGCTTGGGCTCCCCCCCTAACGCAAATACTAGGTCGTTGAGCATTTTGCTGAGTTCGGCGGTCATCAGCATCATGTCGGAATCGAAGCGTGCGTCATCGTTCTTGCTGCTGGTGTCGTTGCCTTCTTTCAGGATGTCGAGCGGCGCGATGCGTTTGATTGCCAGCGATTCGGTCAGTACAAAGGAAATATGATCGGCCCAGGTCATCGCCAGGCGCGTGCATTGCTTGCCGGCGGCGATATGGCGACGGACGTCGTCGGCCTCGATGGTGTGGCGTACGTAGCGCACGGTAGCCTTGCTTTCGCCGGTGGCGCGCAGTTCGGTGTCCTGATCGACGGTGAAGCCATGCGGCGCTTCATCCGATGCCAGCCAGTTGGTCATCGAGGTCAGCGGCGAGTGCGCGGTGCGCAGGTCGAAAATCTGCAATTTATCGACAGATGCCAGCAGCAGCTTGAGAATTTCCTCGGCCTTGGTCGAACTGGCGGCGTCGATTACCAACCAGCCGTTGACGGGGTCGATCCAGACCCAGGTATTGCGCTGTATGCTGAATGCACGCGGCAGCAGCTCATCGGTGATTTGTTCCTTGAGCTCCTTGAGCTGTTTGCGGCTGGGCGCAAAGCATTGTTGTTCTTCAATCTCTGCGGCGCGTGCTTTTGTGATCTGGTTGACAACGGTGGCTGGCAGTAGTTTCTTTTCAGTTCCCAGCAGGAGCATCATCTGACGATTGACAGTGTGCACCAACATACCATTCTCGCGCGGTGATAGCCAACCCTGACTTTGTAATTCCAGGCTGCCACATTTGGCAAAAGCCTGCGGCGCCAGAAAGGTTTCCAATTGTTCTACTGAGATAGCCCACGAAGCGGGGATTCGGTAAACCTGAAGATTTTTAAACCACATAGCGTTCCAATAAAATAAATCAATCGCGAGCACGACTTCGTGTCCGCACGTCGTGCGGCGCTTGTGCTGTTCCAAAAATCGGTTAAACGGGAAGTTTGGATCAGTAGTTGTAGGTCAGCCTGCGCGAGGCTAATCCAGCCTGCAAAGTCACATTGACTGACGGGATGATCAGATACCCATATTGGTCAGCGTATCGGCAATTTCCCGCAACACCGGTTCCAGATGTGGATGACCTATGGCCAATCGCACGGAAATACCCTGGGCGCGCTCCACCAGTTCTGAGCGCAGCTCGGCTTCAGGCACCGTGGCGGCTGCATCAGCTGCATATTTTTTGAGTAGGTTCTGGATGTCGGTATCCAGCGTTTGTAGGAGTTCCTTCAGTTCGCTATCGATCGCGTCGCTGCTTTCCAGCGTGGTGTGGAGCTTTTGCAGGGATACCTTGATATTGACGATGGTCATGATGTGTTATTTATGAAGTAAATATTGCAGTTCCGGCAAGCCGGAACTGGTAGGTGTGTGGTGATGAGCGCGAGTTGCACGGTACGCTTGAATTGCCTATCATCTCATGCCGTTCGCGACTTCTGCAACAATGCCTTCAAACTGGCCAGGCGGTTCTGCGGCGTGATCTGTTCGGCTTCGGTCGGTACTGCATCTCCCTCATCAAGCCGCATTTCCTTGACGAAGCGCGATATCTCACAATGGATCGATTCACCGGCGCGCTTGCGCTTTTTGCACCAACTGACGTGCAGGCTGCGCTGGGCGCGCGTGATACCGACGTACATCAGGCGCCGTTCTTCCTCGATGCGGGCAGCGGTGGTCTCTGGCGCTGCATCGGGATCGCCCTTGTGCGGCAGGATACCCTCCTCGACGCCGATCAGAAATACATGTGGGTATTCCAATCCCTTGGAGGCGTGCAGGGTCGACATGCGTACCGCGTTCGGCTCTTCGTCGCGCCCCTCCAGCATCGACATCAGCGCCACCATCTGGGTCAGTTCCAGTAGGTTGCGTTCGTCGCCGTCGTTGGTGCCATTTCCCTTCTCCTTCAACCAGTTGGTGAAGTCCAGTACGTTTTGCCATTTGCCTTGGGCGGCGTGGTCGCCGAAACTGTCGTACAGGTAATGCTCGTAATTGATTTCTTTCATCATGTCGTCCAGCACTGCCGACGCATTTTCGTCGCTGCCGGCCAGGTCGACCCGGCCGGCGCGCGCCTCCAGCTGGCTGATGAAATGGCAGAATTCGCGCAGCGGATACAACTGGCGGTCAGTCAGCTTAGCTTCGATGCCGCTTTTGAACGCTGCTTCGAATAGCGAGCAATGCCATTGGCCGGCGACCGTGCCCAGCACTTCCAGCGTGGCTTGGCCGACACCGCGCTTGGGCGTGGTGATGGCCCGAATGAAGGCCGGATCGTCGTCTTTGTTGGCGATCAGGCGGAGATAACTAATGATGTCCTTTATTTCGGTGCGGTCGAAGAAACTTTGGCCGCCCGACATCGTGTACGGAATGTGTTCGCGGCGCAGCGCTTTTTCAAAAATTCGTGATTGATGATTGCCGCGGTACAGGATCGCGTAATCGGAGAACTTGGCACGTCGCTCGAAGCGGTGCGCCGACAGCATGATCGCCACCTGTTCCGCCTCTTTTTCGTCATCTTCCATGCCCATGACTTTGATCGGATCGCCCAGACCGTGTTCCGACCATAGCTTTTTGTCGAATAGTTTCGGGTTATTGTCGATCACCGCGTTGGCGGCTTGCAGGATGCGGGTAGAGGATCGGTAATTCTGCTCCAGCTTGATGACTTTTAGGTTGGGAAAATCAACTTGCAGGGTTTTCAGGTTTTCGATAGTGGCGCCGCGCCAGGCGTAAATTGCTTGGTCGTCGTCGCCCACCGCGGTAAACATCGGCTTCTTGCCGAGCCCGGTCACCAGCAGTTTGATTAGTTCGTACTGGCAGGTGTTTGTGTCCTGGCATTCGTCGACCAGCAGATAACGCAGGCGGCGCTGCCATTTATCACGCACCGTGTCGTTGCTGCGGAACAGCTCCACCGGCAAATGGATCAGGCCATCGAAATCGACCGCCTGGTAGGCTGCCAGCGTTGCCACATAGCTGCGGTAGATGCGTGCTGCCTGAATTTCGTCTTCGGTGACGGCTTGTTTGATAGCTTGCTCGGGATCGATCAGGCCGTTTTTCCACAGCGATATGGCAGTCTGGATGCGGCGGATCAGTTGCTTGTCGGCTGTGATCGCCAGATCTTGCACGATTGAGAAGCAATCGTCGCTGTCCATGATCGAAAAACGATCTTTCAGACCTAGTTTTCGCGCTTCCTGACGCAGGATCTTGGCGCCCAGGAAATGGAAGGTGCTGACCGTGATGTGCTTGGCTTGCTTCGGATCTTTCAGCAGCTTGGCGATTCGTTCCTGCATTTCGGTGGCGGCCTTGTTGGTAAAGGTCAGCGCCGCGACATGCTTGGCGTCGTAGCCGCAATCTTCGATCAAGTGCTGGATTTTCTGCGTGATCACGCGTGTCTTGCCCGAACCGGCGCCGGCCAGTACCAGGCAGGGGCCGTCGAGATACTTGACGGCTTCTCGTTGAGGAGCATTCAGACCGAAATGGGGAGTAGACGACATAAGTTACCGCTTGGAGACTGACTTGAAGGAGCAAGGAATAGCATTTTAACAGTGTTGCTAGTCTGCCATCCTGCTGGCCGTCTGACCGCAGTGAAGCGGCCAAATATGGGACAATTTATTATCTATCAATTTGCCGGACACGCCATGAAATTCAGTCATCTGCTCAGAATCAATGATCCCCTCAACCCGTTGATAGACCCATTGACACGCGAGCAATTATGGCGCGGGCTGGTGATTCGCGCCGAACAGCCGATGTTGTTTGTCGAGCATCTCGACGACTGCGTCTTGTCCGAGCAGTCGATGCAGTCGGTCACCCGTGAATTGCGTTACGGAAAAGTTATCGTGCGAGATATCGTGACTTATCTGCCGCAGTTGCAGGCACGTTATCACGTACCGAAACAGCAGGATCTCGGTGGTTCCAATTTGATCATGACGATCGAGGAACCTGAGCCGGAAATGTTGTTTATACGTTTTCAATACGAAGACGATGCCGTTGCGTTGCGGCCAGCGGCGCAGACCGAGCAGAAGTTTTACGACGAATTCCGGCGTTTCGCTTACCAGGAGGCTGATATCGACACGGTGCGCGTGATTCGTGAATTGGCGGCCGAAGGCCGGCTGGGATAGGCATCCCGTCTGCCGTTCTCATTTCTTCACCCTACGGGTTAATTTGGATCCCCGCCGTTCGCGGGAATGACGACGCGGTTATTTGTGACGGTGGCGAACAATTTACCGGGTCTTAACCGAACAGCTTTCAACGGAAGTTGTTTTCCAGCGCAAACTTGATCAACCCTGCCTAACCTGCGATATTCAGCTTGCGTTTGATGTTGAGTCGGTGTGCTTTGATGGTGAGCATGCTCAGGTTCAGGTCGCGCGCGATCTGTTTGTTTGATTCGCCGTTGGCGATGTGTTGCAGTATCTGCCGTTAGCATGCCGTTAGCAACTGGCCCGAAGTCATCGGCCGCATCAGTTTCTGCGTCAGTGCCGCGCTGTAGTAATTTCCTCCGGAAATCACGGTGTCGATGCGCCTGCATGATGTCCTTGCCGGGTACATCCTTGGGTACGTAACCGCGTGCGGCCACCCAGTATCGATTGCATTAGGTACTCTGTCTTGTCGTTCATGCTCAGGATTAGTACGGCGATCTCCGGAAAATCCACATGAAATCGTGCCGTCAGGTCAATCCCATTGATGCTGCCGCGCAGGTCGATACTCATTGGGATCAGATCGATCGGCTGCTGCGTGGCGCTTTGCATTGCCTCTTCGGAGCTGCCGGCCTCGGCCGCGATGTCGAAATGTGCCACCGATCCCAGTCGTGCGCGCAAGCCGATGCCGCGCGTTTCGGGTTGCTGTCGATCTGCGGGCATGTCAAAGCCAATGCCATCATCGTGCACGGCTAGCGTAAATGCTTGTCGATCGTCTTGTCTGTTCTTTCGTCCTACTCATGTAGCCCATCCCGTAATTGTATGACGATCTGTTTAGCTTGGGCTTTGTGCAGAATATTGGTCAAGGCTTCCTGGACGATGCGGAACAGCACCATATTGACCACGGTGGGCATGTCTCCAGTATTGGCAGCGATGCTGAAATCGATCGGGATACTGGCGTGTGTCTGCCATTCATGTGCCAGGTGATCTCGCGCGGCGGCGAGGCTCAGGTCACCCGGGATGGCGGGCCGAAAGTCGGGTGAAATGCGGTGCACCTTGACCAGTATATTGCTGAGCTAGAGCCGGGCGGTGCGCTCGGGGTTTGCGCGTGCCGCTGTGATTTGTTGCAGGTCATTTTCTAGTTTGGCGATGCCAGCCTCGATTTGTATCTGAATCGATACCGGCAGCCACTGGTTGATGCTGTCGCGCAGATTACGCGCGACATCTTTGCGCGCTCATTCTTCTGGGAACGCACCACACGCTGCGCCAGCGCTTCCAGCTTGGCATCGGCAAGCCGATGTCTTTCTAATATGCAGAACCAGCTCGGAGGTGCCGACTACCAGTGCGCTTAAAATGGCGATGCCAGCTGTCCACCACATGATGCTACGGATATCTCCAGAGACCTGCTTATCGATTTTTTGAGTGTCTCATCGACGTCATCCGGATAAATCCCGGTGCCTAGCGCCCAGCCGTATTTTGGCAGCGGCACCACATAGCCGAGCTTGGGAGCGACATGGTGGCTGGACGGCTTGTCTCACAAATATCGTTCAAAGCCACCGCCATTGCGGATCCGTTTGATCAGACTCTGGATGGTCGGGCTGCCGTTGGTACCATTAATATCCCACAGATTGCAGCTCACCAATTCTGGCTGGCGCGGATGCATCAGATTATTGCTCTGCATGTCGCAGGCAAAGAAATAGCCGTCGGCGCCGTACGACAATTTATCCAGGATCGCTTTGGCCTGATCCAGCGTGGCAGGATCGTTGCGGTCGGAATCATACAGATCGGCAATCGAGCGCGGCGCCAGCGCGATAGCGCTCAACGCTAGGATCAGTGGAACGATCACCAGGAAGATAATTTTCTTTGCCGTAATTTCATGGGGCTACTTTGTTCGGAAATGCATCGGAACCCACAAAATCCCTTGGTCTCCGGACACGCATCGAGCACCGCACACACGTGCGTATACGTAGTCCTACCTAGAAATGCTGCGTAGTACCTCGCTTGTTCACATTCCGTATATACCGAATACTTGGTCATGTAGATTCGGGTGAGTTTGTGCGTCCTGGCAATCCGCCCGCTATTCATGAAAATGATACTCCACAAATTCATTGCCGGTTCGGAGGAGAACAATGAATCGTCTATCTTCAAAGATGGGCTGCCTCTGCTCGGTACATTCGCGTTTGGCTATATTTGCCTGCAGCGCCGCGAATCCATCAGCACTATCTGGATCAGATCGCCGTAGTATGCGTCGATCTGATCGCTTACCGTTTCTACAGCTTGTATATTTCCGACAAGGTACTGAGCCTCGACGTCACGCGTATGATGCCTGCGTACAAATACAATGACGGTCTGGATTACGCGCCGACCAATAAGAACGTCTTGTTCGGCCATCATTTTGCGGCGATTGCCGGTACCGGTCCGTTTGTCGGCTCGTTGTTGAAGGCGCAAATTGGTTATCCCAGTCGGACATGCTGTGGGTTCTGGCCGGCACGGGGTGCAGTATCTGATGGTGTTGTTCATCTCGACTCGGTGTGATAGCCGTTCCCTCGGCGATCTGATTAAATCCGAGCTGGTGCCGTTCATGATCATGTTGATTATCCTGGCGGTGCTGACGCCGATCGTTGGTCAAGGCGCTGGCCGAATCGCCGTGGAGTACCTTCTCGACCGCGCTGTGCGTCGCCGGCTGATGGTATTTCTTTCAGATCGATGAACTTATGAGCGCCAGCCTCAAGAGCCCCCCCGGGGGGGGCTCTTGAGGCTGAAATGAGATGATCAACCAGCGCGCTTAATGTTATTCATTCTTCTTCGGCAAAGTAAGACGGCCTGTAAGGTTCCTGCTTGCCGATGGTTACCGCCGAAGTGACATCGATAGCGCCCCCTGTGAGTAGCGCAGCGGCCACTGCTTTGCGCAAAAAATTGCGACGGGTGGGCGAAATTCTGATCATTTTCATACCAACTTCCAGGCCAGAAAATGCGGCCTCTATCAGTGATTCATGCAAGAAGTTGCACATTGACTGAGCAACTCTTCTATAAAATAAGAATACAGAGACGCTTCTAAAATCGAAGTTTATGATATAAAAATGAAACTTTATTTTTATGGTAAATTTAAAATTTACTATCAGAATAGGCATAATATTTAAAATCAATTATTTCTATTTCTGATGCCAATAAATCGATTTTATTGTTGACTTTACAACGCCATCGACGTTAGATACGGGTTGATGAGTGATGAATGCCTGGCGGGAAAAGCGATCACGTTCTTTATTGTTACGGTGCGTGCGGCGAAATCGGGCGACGATAAACAACTGGGGGCAACTGCGGTGTTGACAAAAACCAGGATAGAAGCTACCGTCATCACTACTCCCCATTGCACCTAACTAGCGCCAGTCGGAGTATTCGTGGGATGGTTTCATATGGCATCATCGCCCCGAATATCTGCGCTGCCTAGCGATTTTTTCTAACGGCATGCAATGCGACACCAACCTGGCGCGCGCTACCAACGACGGCGCATCGCTTGGCAGCGCAAACGCGCAATATCAATGCCATCAAGTTACTAAGGTATACCGATGCTGTAAGCCCATCGGCTGAGAGATCAAACAATGCGAGTGGATTGGCGCAGACAGGCAACGACACGTCAGACGTTGTCGGAGAACAGGACTTCCAGCGATGGAGGCTGCGTTGATTCTGCGCGAAGCGGTGCCGCGCAGCGGATTGATCTTATTTATTGACGGCCCCAGCGGCGATGCGGGACGCATCGGCGTAATCGACAGCGGCGACATGACCACCTCCTAGATCGGTGTCAATGGTACTAAAGATCTAGACGGCGAACTTAAAACGAAATTCAACCTTACTTTATTCTTTCGCTCCAACAACGGCGGTGCTGGTCGCTTACGACGGCAATGTCGCCTTGATCGGCATTTCGGCGCAATCTCGCTAGGCTGAGACCTGGCACCAAACTTCCTGACGTCGATCCTGTTCAATCCATTTGACGATTCGTTCAAACTGTCCAAACTGTCGCCACTGATAGCCGACAAGCAAGTCTATGTGAAACAATGCCAACGACAGTGCGTATCCGCAAACGGCTACATGACGAAGATATGGGGCGATGGTCAGCACCGACGAACCCAGGCCTTTGCTAAGTTGCAGAACTACTATATGTTTGACGACAAATTACGGGCCTCCCGCCAAAGATAACGACAAGAGCAAAGTGGACTAACTGGTGGGATACAAGACGACGTCACTTCATGGTGCCATTGCCGGTGGCAGAGTTGTGCGAACTGGGGCGTATCGACCGTGAACGTCGCATGATGGAGAGGCGCATCCGACTTGCCAGATTTTCAGTGACCAAGGGTCTGGATACCTTC
>JFJP01018753.1_pt1 | contig 12096 bp, 9 predicted proteins | sample 431651 | NCBI WGS metagenome assembly JFJP01 (sample SAMN02602958, study PRJNA72255) | Microbial mat metagenome, whole genome shotgun sequencing project. | biome: fresh water; feature: sink hole; material: water; isolation source: purple microbial (photo- and chemosynthetic) mats found in... | reverse complement strand
TGATTCCGGGCTCACTTTATGTCCTCCAATATTATTTAACATATAGCATAACCCAGAGATTACACGCAACAAATAACGTTTTACCCAGATTGCCGCAAGCGGATCACTTTGGATAAAACGCTATTTGTTCCGTATCAACTCCCGAACATCCAGGATTGTGTGAGGCGTGAGGCGGGCCGGAAAAGAAAATCCCGGAGACAACGCCTCATCTCCCCGTTGTCATAAATGAAGGAATCCTAATCCCAATCCAAATCGTAATCTTAATCAAAAATCGCAGTGGTAGCCTTACAACCGTCCGCACAGGATGCCGAGAATCGGATAGGCGCATCCGGCTTTGGGGACACGGATGTCCTTGTAGCGGGAATTGGTCGAGCGGAAGATCCAGTGGGTCGCATCCTGGGTAAGACGCTTGACGGCATCCGTGGTGTTATCGTCGCTGGTGATGCCGAATTCAGCCAGATTGGCGATCACCACCTGATTATTGGTTCGGGGCGAACGGTGGTACTCGAACACCGCCAAGTCCCCGATCTTGAACTCGGGTTCCATCGAGTCGCCTGCAATCTGCACGACAAACCGATTCTTGGCGCAGAGCCTCTTGGGAACCTCAAGCCAGGGGCACTCGGATGCCGCCTCAAGTCCAGACACATCAAAACCGCTGTAGGGTTCGCCTGCGGCCAACGCGCCAACAACCGGCAGATAGCGGACAAAGGCTTTTGAACGGATATCTTCGAAATCATGCATGACGGGGCTCGCCCCACGAACATCCCCGGCCACCTCCGGTTCTCGCAGGATCATCAGATCGGCCTGCCGATTTTGAAGCGTCGGCAAATAGGGCATGGCTGGGGACGCTTGCGGCCGCGCGTGATGCTGAGCGAAGGCAATGCCTTCGGGTTCCCAGCGCGGGACGCTGCGCTGGACGGCGGTGATCTCGACCGCTTCGGCAAAACGACTGAACAGCGGAGCCTGCCAGTTACGCCGGTCGAGGACGGCAACCCCGCACAAGGCGGCAGCTTCGCGATCAAAGCGTTCGGTAAAGGCCGCATGCAAGGCTTCCCAATAGCTGACGACAATATCCCGGCGATGCTGAATCAGACGCTGGGTCGGCAGCTTGTCGCGCTTGGCGTTGTTGATTTCCGGAAGGGCAGGCAGAAGATTCCATAGGTCATTGTTACGCCACAGCGCAAACGGGATCACATGGTCCACATCAAACCGGTTCCGGATCGTTTTCTCAGTCCAGACGCATTTGACACTGCCAATGTCGGCATAAAGGCGGCGAGCATCACCGGTCTCGCGCTCGGGATCGGCGACGGAGAGCAGTTTCTCGACAACCAGGCTGATACCGACCGCGCCTTTGGACAGCCGTTCGGTAAGTTCCGCCCAGCGCAGCACTGTGGCGTCCTGAATCCAACTGCCCGTCAGGGTGAGTTCCCGCCAGAGCGCAACCGGCATGGTCACCGTACGGTCGGCCCTGTCGTACCCCAGCACCGAGAAATCGGAACCGCCGCCCGCGTAGCGTACCGGCATCGTCCAGATGGTGGACTGGATGATGCGCATGGCATACTTAAAGCAGACCGTTTGTTCGGCGCTCAACTGTCCGCTTTTATATGCCATCAGAAAGGCGGAAAGTCCTCCGGTCTTGCTGAACTGCGCGATCAGCGGTTCCAGAGGCTTGCGAATCGCAATCGGGGTGGGGCCGCCGAGACGCTCGCCATATTTCTGCGCAATGAAGGTTGAGGAGGCCACTAGCGGCCAGTAATAAGCCAGCCACTTCAAGGCGATGGCGTGCAGCGGGATTTTGACACGGCCAGCCGGTTCGTAGCGAGCGAGGTTATACTGCGTCTGCGCGATCTCGGCCAGCGCACGGAAAAGCGCCAGTTTGTAGGTGGCGTCCTTCTTGTCGCGGTTGAGGATACTCTCAACCTGGTCCAGTGGACGACTGACATCATCGGCGACCCGTTCAAAAAGCAAAGTGATCCAGGACCGGTCCGGGCGTCCGAGGGCATCGGCCGAACACTTCTCCCAGAGCAGGCTAAAACCAACCCGTTCAAGAAGCAGCTTGAGTTTATCGGCGGGCAGGTCTGCAAAATAGCGACCATCTGAATCACGCCGGGTTATAGGATCGACTTCAGGAGGCATCTCTGCCGGAATCGACAACAGTAACCGACCGCCGGGACGCAGAACCCGACGCAATCCGTAAACCGCATCGAACAGGTGCTCGTCGGGAATGTGCATCAGGACCGCCGAACAGAGCACCCCGTCGAATTCGCCATCGTCAAAATGCTGGAGATCCGGCAACGCATCCTCAATCAGGCGACCGGTCGGATCAATTCCTTCGGCACGACAGGCCTCACGGGCGCAACCTAGCATTTCGACGCAGGCGTCCACACCGAGGGCATCATGGCCCTGAAGCAGCAGCCTGCAAACATCGCGACCACTCCCGCAGCCAGCATCCAGAATCTTGGAAAAGCCGTCGAAAGCATCCTGAAACCAGGCCGACACCCCCTCCCCCGCACCGCGATAACGCGGTGCAAGTTCAGCGGCATGCCGACGGTAGTAGGTCTGCGTTTGCGTATCCATTTGACACCACGATAACTTTACTTGGTCCGGCTTAACAGTAGATTATATATTATTCGCCGGCAGGGCGGCGGGGATAGGCACGAAATAGATTTTACGCTGTTGGAAAACAAAAATGGCAATCGCCAACAAACACACGAGAAGCTGAACCATCAGCACTCATTCCCGGCTCAAAAGCGATTATCTATGTTCGCGGTTTACCCCAGGCGACCTTGGTACTCTGACCCCAACGCTCCCAACAATTTTCGGCATTCTTCTGAGATGTCCATGGAACAAGATTGTTCGAACTCATTGATAAACCTGGTTTTAGCTGCATCGCTGGCAGCCGGAATATCGTCGCGGCTAATCGTATAGTATTTCAGCACTTTGCGAACAGGCGTGGATTGAGTCTTCCACACGGAAGCATCAAATGAGTTTGAATCTACGATTTCATCCACAAAATGCCGCTCCGTTAAAGAAAGCGCGGTATATGCATTGTGCCATGCGGCGGTCAGTCCTTTTATTTCGGCATCCCAGCGTTTGATGATGAAAGCTTCTGGCATACGAATTAGCGCCAGGAATTCTTCCTCATTCCGGCCAAATGCCTTGAAAAAAAATGTTCTTCCTCGCCCGATCTTGCCATGTGTTGAGTTAAGGACGCTTTGAACAGTTCGAATGGACTTACGCGTCCAGTGAGGCTGACCGATATAATCACGGTTGGAGAACCATTTTTCGTCCATGATGGGATGGAACTTCATAGGGAAAGAATAGATAGTTACCCCGAGAGCATGACAAAGGTCAATGTTTATCAGAAGACGTCGGTAGAGATCAACCGGCTTGTCACGAAAATTGTAGAGCAGGTAGTTCGACATCTGCATAATGCCGACTTCCTTCGCAAGGTAGACGGCGTTTACATAATACCTTCGCTCTGCCCAGCTATCGAAAGCAATTCGGAGCGGACGAATGGCGACTGTGGCGAGCTTAGCCATTCTTTCAGGCGTCGCCAGGCGTGCATCCATACCTTGATTGAAGTCGATAAAACGATTCACCGGCTTCTTTGAACGTGCCCTCTCGTAATCGTCTTTTATCTCTTCATAGGCCGACAGTATCTTCTCTTTTTCCGCCGTGTAGTCATGTAACAGGCGGTGGTTAAGTAAGAGACCGTAAAACCGGTCATGCCGATCACCGTCGAGTTTTCCAACAAAACTGTTGAGCAGGCGAACCGCCATACGAATGTATGCCCGATCATTCCAACCTGCGCGCAACTGTTGGACAGCGATATCAAGCTCATTCGGCAAAACAATGGACGCACCTTTTTCAAAGCCGGAATCACGGATTTCTTCAATAATCCGACCAAACCTGTTGGATGCAAAAGCATTATTGTCCAAGAGGAGCAAGTGTCTCTGCGCCCCGAAGCGGTCGCGGGTGTCTTCCATACATGCACGTAAGGGAATATAGTGCCGCATTTTCCCCTCAAGAATCGGCACCGCACAGAAGGCGCAATCGTTCACACAACCCCGCGTCGCATACGCATAGTAGGCATCCGCTGCTGGATACTTATAATCGATCTCTTCAAGGATTGAGTAATCCAAGGGCAGATCGTCAATTTTAGTCTTCTCGAATGGCGGTGGAAGCGGCCTATCACCTAAGAGTTTCGTGACGTTCAAGCACCCCTTGTGTGGCTTGATGCCAGTCGCCTCCTTCACTTTGTCCGGCACAACTGAGGCGAGGATTCCGCCGACCAACACTTGCGAGGGGTCTTTGCAGATCTTCTTAGCAAACTCGATGGTTTCAATCGTGATATTCCAGTAGAAGGTAAAAAGAGTAGTCACGCACACTCGATCCCAACGCGGAGTCTTAAAATATCCGCCGCTGCGGAATTCTTTGCGATAATTGTCCAACCAGGGCTTGGCCAGTGGATTGGAGGCGACCGCGCGCCAAAACTCGGAATCAGTACCCGATTTTCCAGACTGAATATATTGCTCAATATCTGGCGTGAATCGTTGCCAATCAACTTGCTTAGGAAAAAGCGATTCACGTTCGATAGACTGCAACTTTCCAATTACCTCCCGTGTTAACTCCGCCAGGATGAATCGGGAGAATTCGCCTTTATAGAAAACGACATCATCCCCCTGATTCCGGTGATAGGTCGCGAGCTTCATGAGACCCATCGGAGGATACTTGTTTTGGTAGTTAGGCTCGATCAACAACACGCGGCGACCACTCATTTACGGATAAACCTCTTGGTGATCGCCTCGCGTATCGGCGCGGCCTGCTCTTCCGGCAACATCTTGCTCAACACCTCGAAGATCACATCCAACACTTCACGGTCTTGCTTTCGGATAGCATCTTTCGCGTAGCCCTTGGATGGATTAACTGTTGGAACAAACGGGTGCTTGACCTGCGGGGCCACCTCTTTATAGGAGTTGAAAACAATGGCGGTGGGTGATGCGGCGGCACCGATGGTCACTCCGTTTTCATCGGGGATAATCGGCATAGCAGACCGCTGCTCGAATTTCTCAATCTTCCGACGAGATTCATCCGCTTTTCTTACAGCTTCTTCAACCTTCTGCTGCTCCTTAGCCCGGTAGGCCTTGTCGAAGAACTCACCCCGTTTCTCTTTCTTTTCAAATACGCTCTGCAATACAGCGGCCTCGCGCACGACGCTGTAGGCGGAGCGAATAGTGCTTGCGTCGTGATATAGGTCATGCAAGGTACAAAACTCAGTCTGCAATGCTTCTTCAAACCTCCTGCAAGCTTCGTCCTGATTGAAATAGTCGCGGCGGGAGTTGGGGATCAAGTCCTGGTCTAGCGCGTGAATTTCGCCAAGGAAATAGTTATTGCCACGGTCCTCTCGCCAAAGCGTGTCACCACGCTTAGGATGGTTAGAGAGGCAGTCAGCCTCGCCGATCTGGATGTTGGCCTTACGAAGGCGAATATTTCGTTGCCAGCATTTCTTAGGCAGAACGCCTTCGAACTTGCTAACGCAATACCAGTACCATCCGATACGCATGTTTTGTGAAAACACCGTTCTGCATACCACATCCAGAACTTCGATTGTTTTTCCGTCCCCGAGGGTGAGCGGCGTTTCATAGCCCTTTCGCACCTCATCACCGTTTAGGCAGATCCGGTATTCGTGCATCATCGGTAATTGTTCGGCTTTGATGAACCTTTCGATTTTCTCTACGAACGGGAACCGTTCATAATCGAACGGAACGGGCGCGACCATTGATAAATACTTCCTAACCTCGTCAGCATCCAACAGCTCGTCGCTTTCCTGATTTACATTGATCAATGTGACGTTGAAAAAATGCTTGTCCTCGCAACAGTCTTCCTCCCAAGTGCTGGTGATGCGCTTGATAAGTTGACCCGCATGAATGCGTTCATCCTTGTTGGCGAGGATTTCATGGAGGTTCCGCGCGTCCCATTCTAAAATGCTCTTAACGCTCTCTCCCTTTGCAGAAGTCTCAAAGCGAACCTTCTGGCAATATCCAAGACCACCTAGCCGACCGATGCCGCGAAAGCCTTTGTCTATCCGGCGATCTTTCTGCGAATCCCCAATGTTCGCCAACATCTTTTTGACGGCATCATGGGGGATTCCTGTCCCGTTGTCCTCGATAATGATTAACCGTCTGTCCGCATCAATGCAGACTTCTATCTGGCCTTCCCCCTTCTTTAATACTCCTTGGCGCATTGCCTCGTCAATGGCGTCAGCCGCATTCTGGACATATTCGCGGAAAAGGAACAGGGAATTGTCGTACATCCCCTCTGAAAGGGTCTCAATAACATTTTTCCCAAAAATGGGTTCGTGATCTAGTAGCATAGCTAATTACCTGTATGATTAAGCGCATGGCGCAGATAGTCTCTAAACTTCACGTCTTGGATGCTGTCCAAAGGCAGCTTGCCGATAGCGACGAGGATCGCGTCTTGAATTCGTTTACGCCCCCGTCCAGACGATTCAAACACCTGGATGGTAGAGAAGTCCAAAGTTTCTCCCATTCTCAGGACCTCTTTCCATGTGGGTTGTTGCAGATCGCCCTTCACCAGTTGATCCGGGAGCAGTTCCTTTAAGACACGGAACAGGGCCTGAACCCCAGCAGTCTTACGGATCAGGCTCTTGTTGTCGGCCTTTAATCCTGCCCAGAAGATCTCATTAGCGGCGGAAAAGAAGTTGATTAGCGTTTTATAAATAACAATGTCGCGGTCTTCCGCTAGGTATAACTCACGAAACGGTGGCGGGGCCTGTCCCATCTGCAACTGATTTTTCCGCGAACGGCTTTCCAGTGAACGCCGATGCAGCAGGTCTCGATCTTTCTTCGGATTCTTTGATACGAGCGAAAGGATGCCCTCGACGATTGTCGCGGTCGAAACCGACCATTCCTTGCTACGCTTCCTCGATATCTCATCCAAAACGCGGTCGTCCTGTGGTGCGACCTTGATGTGGTCTTTGAAAGGCGAGGCACTATCCGCATTCAGTTTTCGCGCGAAGAAGACAGCAAGCTTGTCAGGGGACCATGACGCCTCCTGTTCATCGTCTAGGTTGTAGCCGAACAACTCGTAGGTTTGACTCTTGCTGACTGGTTTTTGGTTGAAGTTGATGGTTGCAAAAATTGCAGCCTGCTGCGGTGTTGGGAGGTCGAGGAACACTGCGCACGGCAACGATGTACGCTTCAGTTCGTCCGGGACATTATCGAACCCCCAGAGACGATGTTGCCCATCCACAACGGCGACAATGGCGTCTTGAGACGGAATTTCAAGCCAGACAACATCACGATCATATCCGTCTTTTGGAATGACGCGCCAGCGTATTGAGCTGGTGGCATCGCCGTCCGTTCCAAGAACCTCTCCATCCGGCGTGCAATTCGCCGCGAGAATGATTGTGCCGGGAAGTACCGCATCCTGCGTTTGCAGAAAATGTGAAATATCATTCAGGCGCCTATGATCAAGCCGCCGCTGATGTCCCCTGTCATTAACGTGTCCAGTTGGATCCGCAGCGTGCCGGATATGGCGATGGCTAAAACAGACCTTCAGCAGGAACTTTGCCGGAATGGCCGTCAGATAGAACTCCCCCAATGGGTGAAGGATGCGGATGGCTGGGAAAGATGTCATAGCTGGATATTCCCCGCGTTTCCTTTGACTGCTTCTTCAACTCTTCCACCAATGGCAGCCAGATGTGTAGATACATCGAGAAGTCTCGGGTTGTCTGCATTGGCCAGCCACCACAATAGGAGAGAATAGAGACAGCCAATGCACGCCAAAAAATAGGATTGCAGAATGAAGATGAACACGGTCAGGATAACCAAAATGAATCCACTGATAATAGCGAACCCCCTCACAAATTTCTTCTCTGTATCCTCGAGCAAAAACTCCATACAGGATGCCACCGCCGTTGCTGGATAAAATGTAATCATAGCTAAGAGCGTGTCAGGGAATGTTGCGGCCTTGCTTATGAAAGACACCCAAACTCCAGCACCGCCAGCCCCAAGAATACCTACGATTAGGTAGACCCAGAAATTGAAACGCCTAACAGGCATACTCATAGTAGCAGAGAACCAATCCCACCATAAGATGAACCCGTTATCACAATTGTTGCATTGCCCGCGCATTGTCAGTTGTCCCCCTTGTCCTGCCGGTAGAGCGGCATAGGAAATCGGATTCTGAGAAGGGAGTGAAAGACAGGATTTTGGATGATGTAATGCCCCTGCTTCAAGCGTGTCATCATGTTTTTGAAGGTTGCAGGGACGAATGAGTAGGTCTTGTCCGCGACTTCAATGCTGTTCGTTCTCCCGTAAGCATGAGTCGAGCAGTTGCCTGTCACTCGCCGATGAATTGCGCTCTTGAACTGTTCAGCCGAGAATAGCACGATGCCAAGCGAGCGACCACGCTCCGCAATATCCAGTAATAATCGCAGGATAGGCGAAGACTTCGGCGCATCCGCCGATGCGTATTTGTTCAACTCGTCCACGAAAATCACGATCCGGTCGGGAATCTGGTCGCGTTCTTCCGGCTTCATGTCCTCGTCGAACTCACCAAGCTTGAGCTTGGTGACGGCCTGCATCACCGATCCGAAGACAAACGCCTGCATGTTCTCGTCCTGCTTGGCGATATCAACCACGAACACATCGTTGACCTTGATGTTCCGGATCTCGTTCTCAAGCCTGATTTCGCCCTTGGACGCCTCGACAGCATCGCCGAACATTTTGTCGGTCTCGACAGACTTCCGAACGATGCGCTTGAACTTACGCCAACTCATCACCGATATTTCCTTGTTTCCGCTGCCGCCCTTCTCGCCCATGCTCTGGACTTCGCGCAACATTCCGTTCCATGAGTCTACGCGGTCGAACGGGGCTTGTTCGGAAACGATGAAGTTGATGATGGATTCTATCGTCTGGTTGGGGTCGTCAATATTGGAGAACAGCAGGTCGAGGCTTTCTTTATCCTCCTGAAAAGTGAACTTGAATTTCTTCGCCTGGCCAGTCGCTATTTGCCGTTTGAGAACCTCCGGGCGGACATGACTCTTAACGGTTCCTTTCTCGCCGTATGGGTAGAAGAACTTCACATTGCGGAAAGGGACCTCCGCCAGCCCCATGCTCTTGTACATAGCACGGTCCGCCTCGCCCAGCGTCGTGGTCGGCTCGTCGATGGACAAAAGGTCACGTCCTTTCACATTCATGAAGATGTATGCGACGCTCTTTTTAGCCTTTTCCGCCATTGTTCGTTGCTGTAGTGCGTTCAGGAGAAACATAGCATAGGAGGTCTTTGTTGCCAGGCCTGAGATGCCGGAGATGTTCAAGTGAGCTCCCTCTGGACCGATCAGAAAATCAGAGTTGACAAAGACAGGGAGGTCAACCTTTGCACCCTCCACACCGCTGTACATCTCAAGATAGCCACAGACGACAGGGTTCTTAATCTCGTCCAAGCCCAGCGCAGCCTGGATGTCCTCCTTTGTACCAAGTGCGACCTTGGCACCGTTCTGGACGGGTATGTAGATGTTCTTTGTGTTGCCAACAACCCTCGCAGAAACATAATTCATACCGATACGGTTGGTGTTCATAGGCGCGTCGAGTTCGCCGAAATCGTTAGAAATGAAGTTTGCAAGGAAACTTTCCGAGTCTGTGATGTGCGAAATCCCCTCTACCACACCGTAAGTTCTGCTCCCATGCACATGTTCAACCACGATCACATCGAACGGGTTGAGAAGCGTGTCCTTGTCCGTCCAGAAGCAGAAATCGTCTATGGTCGTGGGGCATTTCTCCAAGGCTGCCACCTTCCCAATAACCTTACCCGCCAGTGCTTCGTTCTTGCTCGTATCCATTTATGGCTCCTCAGAACAGGTTGATGAAATGCGCGGACCCGCGATACTTACTCTTTATGAAAGTCTCTGTGAGGTAAACGGGATAGAGATGGTTTGCCCATCGGTCATCCTTGCCATAGCAGACTGGGTTCCGCTCGTTCACCAACCATGCACTTATATTATCGACCTCTGAGCTTTCCAGCCCGCATTCATTCTCGCCGTCGGTTACTAGAATCTTTTCTACTTTTACGATGCCATCGAATGGCCCGCGACTTTGGCGAGCGTCCCTTAAACGCACATACCACACTGCAAACTTGCCTTCCACGCGGTCAGTCTGGTACATCGCAGCAGGTGTTCGCTCGCCGGGGCTGAGCTTCGCAATCATACAAGCCGCACTACGACCTTTGGAGATCTTCGCGAGTTCTGGGTTAAAAGACTTTGACACACCAATTACTCGCTTGTAATTGCTCCGAATGCGACTGAACGAGAATCGGTCGTCCTTGTCCGAAATACGGCTATATTCCAGCGAGCCGTCCTTAACAAGCCAAGCACGGTCATTGATGCCATTCTTCTGGACGAGCGACTGCACCATCTCCTTCTCACGCTCGATCATATGCTCCTGTATCCGCGCAATCCCCTTATCTTCGTAATTCTCGTTCGCTTGCGTGGGGTAGAGCAGCAGGGAATCGATACTAATCCTAGTCTGCGCTTCGTTGAGTTTACGCCGAAGATCGACAAGAAATGCACGGTGCTGCTTTTCGTTCTTCCCTTCCGTATCCAGCTTGTCGGGAAATGACAAAACCGTGTGGATTGTTAATTCACAGGCAGCCATGCAGCGGTTTTCGCGTTTGCACACGCCAACACCAACTTGTCCGGCGATGACCGGAAAGACCTGCGCACCAATTGGAATGTCTGCGATTTTGTAGGTACGGCGGGAACCATCCATGAAAAGCCGAAGTGCCGGTTCGCGATCCTGCCATTCCTTCGCGAGGGAGGCAACCGAGCGGGCACCACCATACCGGACGGTTTCGCCCTGTCGGTCCATAAACGCGCGGTTCAACGAGTCGTCATATTCGATGATCGACGCCCTCTCATGGTCAAGACAGCGGCGGAAAGTGTCAAAGCACTCCCTCCCCGTCTCTCGTTCTAGCGCTGCAATCACTAAACCCATTTGCCTCTCCAAATACCGGGGACCTGGAATCACCTCGCGAATTTTTTTACATTAATCAACTCGCACTGCAACAACTGGTTACGATTATCTGATTCCTATGCATATACCGCAACAATGGAAATCAGCTTATGACTCTCTCGCTCTCCAGATCCGGGGCCGCCTTTCGCCATCAGTGCCTCGGCGACCGGAAAGGCTTCCCGAGGCTCGTTCCCCTCCCCATTCCGTCCCTTGTTCAAAACGCCAGCAACGTACCACGGAACCCCGCCGGGCGCAATGGTTTTGCTGCACAAGTTTTTTCTAAGGATGATGCCTTCCCTGCTTCAATTCTTGCATCCACCGCTAGGTATTCATCTGCGGCCTTCAGGAACTCAGGGTCTGACCCTGACAGCCCTCAATATCGATAACTCTCCCGTCGGATTGCTTATTTACAATAATCGGGTGGATGATCCAACCGTTTGTCCGAATAGATTCCCGAAGACTGTAGAAAGTCGTGTTGTTCCCTTCCGTCGGCGACTCTCCAGCACCCAAAGCGAGACTCATCTGTACAGCGCTGATGTTGCCCCCGTACATTTCAATGAACTTGGCTATCCGAGGGTTCGTGATATCCAACTCGACCTTACCGACCGTAAGGTCTTAGGGGTCACATCTCGACAATCTACAATAAGGTCTTAGGGGTCACATCTCGACAATCTACATTTAAGCAACTCAAAGGTCTTAGGGGTCAAAGGTCTTAGGGGTCACATCTCGACAATCTACATTTAAGCAACTCACACTTTATCAACTGGTTACGAATGACTTAATCCGACGCGCCGACCGCAACAATCGAAATCAGCTTCTGACTCTCGCTCTCCAGATCCGGGGCGGCCCTTCACCATCCGTTCCCCGGCGACCGGAAAGGATTCCCGAGGCTCGTTCCCCTCCCCATTCCGTCCCTTGTTCAAAACGCCTGCAACGTACCACGGAACCCCGCCGGGCGCAATGGTTTTACTGATTCACGTTTGAGCGTTGAGGGTGAGGGCGGCGGCCTGCTCCTGGTTCATGGCTGCTCTCCCTTGGCGTGCTCTGAAAGCAATCGGTA
>JFJP01045086.1_pt1 | contig 12097 bp, 6 predicted proteins | sample 431651 | NCBI WGS metagenome assembly JFJP01 (sample SAMN02602958, study PRJNA72255) | Microbial mat metagenome, whole genome shotgun sequencing project. | biome: fresh water; feature: sink hole; material: water; isolation source: purple microbial (photo- and chemosynthetic) mats found in... | reverse complement strand
TTGGTGTAATACTGTCAACAACAATATTGGAAGCCTGAGTTGAAAATGAATAGGAAACTGATTCTTCAACAGTAAAAGGTCCTCCGAGAAATCCGTTATCGATTGCCTGAACACTCCAGTAGTAGGTGCCTTTCTTCGGATTATTAAGAATGAAAAGAGTATCTGACTGAGTATTTCCAGGTTTAGTAACCAGATGATAACCAGTTGAGAGTGATAAAGGCGATACAACTTCTGTGCCTCCTGAAGATGTCCCTACACGTATATTATAAGTCATCCCCTTAGCAGGTGTTACATCACCTGCCGACCGATCCCATTTAAAAACAATTGATGTTGCAGAGACTGTAGCTGTTAATCCTGTTGGTGGGGCCGGAGGGGTATTAGCAGATAAAACTGAGTTTTTGAAAATCTTCGATATGGACCCAATGTACTGAGCTTCTCCCGACAGAAGAAGATCAAGTTTCCCGTCATTGTCGTAATCAGCAAATGCAACTGAACTCCTTCCTACATTTGGAAGAAAATATGAATTCAGTTGAGCAAAGGTATTATTGCCGTTATTCCGGTACACCCGGGTTATCGGTTGCCAGTTTGTAGTGTATCCTGAGATAACAGCATCAAGGAAACCATCATTATCAATATCACCCCATGCAGCGGAACTTTCCTGTACACCCTGCAGAACTATGCCGGTTTGCTCAGTAAAACTGTTGTTTCCATTGTTCTTGTATATTTTTGAAATATTGCTCCCGGTAAGCAAAAGGTCAGGATAACCATCGTTATTGTAATCACCCCACGATGTTGATCCGGCACTTATTCCGGCGAAAATGATTCCCATTTGATAGGAGAAGGTATTATCTCCGTTATTTCTGAATATCTGCGAAATTCCGTTACCTGTAATAAGCAGGTCCTGATCGCCGTCCAGATCATAATCGCACCACGAGGAATGTGCGTTTCCGAACCCGGGCAGGGTTATTGCAGTTTGTTCCGAAAATGTATTATTTCCGTTGTTCCTGTATAATTTTGAATAACCGTTTCCTGAAATAAGGATATCCTGAAATCCATCATTGTCGTAATCACCCCAGGTTCCATTTCCCCATGAAATCGGCTGAAGGGTTATCTGAGTCTGTTCTGTAAATGAATTATCCCCGTTGTTCCTGAAAACTTTCGAAATCTGGCCTGAAGGACCATTTCCTGTTAGCAGAATGTCGGGATCACCGTCATTGTCATAATCGCCCCATGCAACAGATCCGTTCCCTATCCCCGGCAAAACTATTGCAGTTTGTTCTGTAAATGAATTACCACCCTCATTTAGGTATATTTTTGTAACACCGCTCCCGGCAAGAAGAATATCCTGATCACCATCCTTATCATAATCGCTCCAGGCAGCAGCACTGTAATTTACTCCCTGAAGTGAAATCCCTGTCTGTTCGGTGAAAATATTCGTTCTGGTGCTAAGAGGATTGCCCAGCCCTGAGAGTGTATAGTATATTTGCCCGGGGTCATATTCAATTACCTGGAAAGTATAGTCTGTAAATGGGTCAAGACCGGTAACTTTCACTTTCGAACCGGTACCATTATAGACACAGTACCATCCGGTAGTACCTATCTCAGAGCCCAGACTAAAAGAAGCATTTGGATTATATGTAATTCCGTCAACAGGGCTGGCAGTACCTGTCGGTGCCTTTTTTGCAAATACTGCACATGCCGAGCCATTACCCCTTGTCCAGGTCAATACAATTTCATTTGTTCTGATGCTGTCGGCAAGCAGATCTTTTGCCTGAAGAGAATAATTATAAGTGAACTGCTGTTCTCCGGCGAAGGCACTGTGGCCAAAACCTGCATCAATTGACTGAACACTCCAATAATAGGTTATTTTTTTCGGACTTTTGAGAATGAATGCATTGGCCGACTGTGCATTTCCCATTCCAGGAATTTGGCGGATCCCGGTTGCTGTGGTCATTGGTGACACCACATCGCTTCCTCCCGGAGAAGTTCCGATCCTGATATTGTAGGTTATCCCGTTTTGAGGTGTTGTATTATCCGTAGCCCTGTCCCATTGAAGCAAAACCGAGGTTTGATCAGGTGTTGAAGTAAGTCCGGAGGGTGATGACGGAGACGTATTGGAAGCAGGAGATAAGTTTTTGTAAATTCTGGTAATTACAGATGCTCCTGATTGCCCGGTAATTATAAGATCGGGTCTTCCGTCATAGTCATAATCGCCCCAGGATGCTGAGCAGTACTGAAAACCTGTAAAGCCAAGATTATATATATCAGAAAATGTCCCGTTGCCATTGTTTCTGAATACTTTGGCTATTCCGTTTCCTGCAAGTAAGATATCAGAAAGTCCGTCACTGTCATAATCGCCCCAACCTACCGACCCGTAAAAAACCCCCGGAAATGCAGTTCCCGTATTTTCAGAAAAAGTACTATTTCCGTTGTTTCTGAAAATTTTTGTAATTGGTTGATTGGTCTGATTATCTCTTCCTGCAAGGAGAATGTCAAGGTAGCTGTCATCGTCAAAATCACCCCAGGCAACCGAGCCATTTATTAACCCCGGAAGGACTATCCCTGTAAGTTCTGTAAAAGTATTATCGCTATTGTTTTGGTAAATTTTACTTATACCGCTGCCTGTTATCAGCAAGTCACGGTCTCCATCGTTATCATAGTCGCCCCAGGCATTTGAACTGTTTGAAGTTCCCTGAAGAGGAATACCTGTCTGTTCTGAAAAAGAATTATTACCATTATTTCTGTAAATCTTTGTTGACCCATATCCCGACAGCAAAATATCCAGAAATCCATCATTGTTAAAATCATTCCAGGTTGCGGATCCTTCTGAAAGACCAAATAAGACTATTCCTGACTGTTCTTCAAAATTATATCCCGGACTTCCGGTGTTCCTGAAAATTTTTGACCATCCATTCCCTGTAACAAGAAGATCAAGGTCTCCGTCATTATCATAGTCGCCCCATGCAACAGAACTGCTGCTGACTCCCGGAATAGTTAACATAGGCAGGTCAGTAAAAACATCTGCGCCTTCGTTTTTATAGATTTTCGTATAACCCCATCCGGTAAGTAATAGGTCAAGGTCCCCGTCATTATCATAATCTCCCCAGGCAACAGAACCATAATTAACACCCTGAAGGCTTAGTCCTTTAAGTTCTTCAAAAACCCCTGTCTGAATGGATAGTGGATTATTCGGCGATGCAAGAGTGTAGTATGTTGAAGGCGATTCATAATCAATTACTTGAAATATATATGAGGAAAGCGGATCGAGTCCCGAGACTGTAACATTACTCCCGGTCCCGTTGTAAACACAGAACCATCCTGTTACACCTATTTGCGTACCAAGTCCGAATATTGTATTTGCAGTATAAATTGTACCATTTGAAGGGACTGCGGTTCCTGATTCAGATTTCATTGCAAACACTGCACAGGCCGACCCGTTACCACGCAGCCATGACAAATAAATGTTCTTCGCCTGCAACTCGTTGACAACTATGTTTCTAGCCTGAATAGAAGTAGTGTAGCTAAGCGACTGTTCTGAAGAAAAGGCTCCAGACTTAAGCCCGTTGTCGATAGTCTGAACACTCCAGTAAAAGGTCTTTTTTTCAGGATTATTCAATATAAATAATGTATCGGATTGGGTATTACCCATTGTGGAAATAAGCCTGGTTCCGTTGGCAAGAGACATTGGTGAAACAATATCAATTGCTCCGGGCGATGTGCCGATACGGATATTATAACTCAGCCCTTTTGGGGAAGTTTCATCACCTGAAACACGGTTCCATTTGAAAATCAGGGATGATCCTGAAGAAGCAGTAATCAGTCCTGTTGGAGCCGCCGGAGGAGCATTCCCATTTGAAGTATTGTTCCTGAATATTTTTGATAAAGCAAATGGCCCGCTTTGACCGGTTATAAGGATGTCAAGCTTTCCGTCATTATTGTAATCGCCCCATGCAACAGAGCCCCATGATACTCCCGGTAAAGCAATGTCAGTTTGTTCAGTAAAAGTATTGTTGCCATTATTCTTGTATATTTTTGTCAAATCAGTTCCGGAATTGTTGTTGCCTGTTAACAGGATATCAAGAAATCCGTCATTATTGTAATCACCCCAGGCAACTGAACTGTTCTGAACCTGTTCTATACTAATTGCGGTCTGTTCTGTAAAGGTGCTGTTCCCATTGTTTTTATAAATTTTCGAAGTACGTCCGTTATTCCCGTTACCGGTTAAAAGAATATCAAGGAAGCTGTCATTATTGTAATCGCCCCATGCAACTGACCCGGATGATACCCCATAGAGATTTATATCAGCCTGTTCAGTAAATGTATTGTCTCCGTTGTTATGGTAAATACGTGACGCAGGGCCAACATAGTCAACGTGACCAGTAATAAGTAAATCAAGAATACCGTCATTATCATAGTCTCCCCATGCTGCTGAACAGTTGCTAAATCCAGGAAGATTCATTCCGGTCTGCTCAGCAAAAGTACCATCTCCAATATTCTTGTAAACCTTCGAATAACTGTTCCCGGTGATCAGAATATCCAGATCGCCATCATTGTCATAATCAGCCCACGATGATGATCCGTAATTAACTCCTTGCAGAATTACGCTTGTTTGATCGGTAAAAACATTACTGCCTTCGTTTTTGTAGATTTTGGCATTCCAATTGCCTGTGATTAAAATATCAAGATCCCCGTCATTGTCATAATCTCCCCAGACACAGGAGCTGCCGCTGGTTCCCATAAGGGAGATATCAGTCTGCTCAACAAAGCCTCCGGCGCCATTGTTTCTGTAAATTTTGGCAAGGCCATACCCGTTCAGCAATATATCGAGGTTGCCGTCATTGTCATAATCACCCCATGCAACGGAAGAATGATCAGCTACCGGCTGAAGAGATATACCTGTTTCCTCAATAAATTGCTGCGAAAGCAGTTTTAAAGGAAGCAATGAAAATATCAGGAGGAGAAAAATATACCTGCGGATATAAGTCATCATCACAATTTGTGAGTAGTAATATAACAGTGAAAAGTTAAATATAATTATTTTTAATTTCAAACGATAATGCTCTAATTTGACGAATCAACGTTAAAGGTTACATGAACAAATATAATTAATGTATGAATACTGTCATTTCAAGGTTGAACATTAATTTTATATTAATCAGGTCAAAAACAAGGACTTTGCCATTATGTAAGGGGTTTAAGAGAATACACTTTTCGGCTGATATTTTAACATTTGATATGAACTATGCAAATAATCATAGATTTCGTATATTTGAATTATAAAACTCTAATTATCATGAAAACCAGAAGATTATTGTCCGTATTGATACTTTTTATCGCCTTTCTGCCGGCTAATTCCCAGGAAGCTGGTGCGCCTTCTGATTATTCTTTCAGCAAAGGATTGAAGTCACAGATAATCCTTCAGGATAACTTTGAAAAATTTAATAACTACTGGCTTCTCGGTATCGAGGAAAACAGCTGGTCGGAAAATATTGAAGATGGGCACCTTGTATTTCAGTCACTGACTGATAAACCTAAAGAGGACCTTTTACCGGTAATTATCGATCAGAACCGTAATTTTGAAATTGAAGCCTCAATAAGATTTATTGAAGGCAAAATGGACAAAGGGTATGGACTGCAATGGGGTAAGGCAGTAAATCCATTGAAGCAATTCGACTTCCTTCTTACAGGGGCCGGGCATTTCACGATTGACAGATATACCGGCGATTTTAAGGATTATGTGCCTTTTACTATATCCGAAAAGGTAAACAGATATGCTTTTAATAAGCTTACTGTCAGGAAAGTCGACAAAACCTACTTCTTCTTCCTTAATGAAAAACTTGTTCATACAATGCCTTTCGAGCCATTCTTCGGTAATCTTGTTGGATTCCAGGTGGCTGAGAACTCAACTATACATATTGATAATATTGATATTACATATCTCGACAACCTTGTTGCGGCAAAATCAAAGGTCCTCATTATGGATTATAAATTCAACACCAAAAATGATAAGGTGGCACTTGGAAAGCCTGTTACACTCACAATGAATTTTGCAAACGTTGGTGATAAGGATGCTGAGAGTCTTGTTATTAATTATAAATTGCCTGCAAATGTTGAAGTTGTTGATTTTAAGAGCATTTCAGGACTAAAAATCGGAGAGACACAACCAGTCGACCTGCAATTTTTCGCCAATAAAAGCTATACTGATTCAATTATCCCCGTTAGATTTGAGATTTCAGGTGCCGATATAACAAATGTAAACGACCTCGACCTTTCGGTGGTAATCGACCGTCCTGTAAAAAGGGGTGTCGACAAGGCAGTTGCCCAGAATTACTCTGAGTTCCGGGGAGGCAACGATCCTCTCAAGGGTCTTAACGTGGCACAGGCAATGAAATCTGTTGAGGTTGGAGAATACTTTGGGCTTGTAATAGGCATCGATGAGTACACCGGAGAGTGGCCTATGCTTAAAAATGCTGTCAACGATGCCAAGGGGGTGGCTGATCTGCTCTCCTCAAAATATACTTTCCAGTATATGAAAACCCTTTATAACAAAGATGCCACACGCGATAATATTCTTAAGGAATTTGAACTTCTGCTCCAGAATGTAAAGGAGAATGACAATGTGCTTATTTATTATTCAGGACATGGTGAGTATATCCAGAATATGGATAAGGGTTTCATTCCTTACAGGTATACGTTCAAAACACACTTTACTTGTGACTGACGCCTGCTTCAGCGGCGATATTTTCAGAGGTAAAACAATGACTATCCCTTATGAGAATTCAACAAAGTACTATTCCAAGATGTACTCACTTAGCAGCAGAAAAGCTCTAACGTCAGGAGGCATAGAACCGGTTCTTGATAAGGGAAAAGAGAACCATTCGATTTTTGCATACTACTTTCTTCAGGCTCTTAAGAATAATACCGAGAAATATTTTGATGCCGGACAGATATTCGATTTCCTTAAGATCCCGGTTGTAAATAACTCATATCAGACTCCGGCTTATAGCCCAATAAGAAATGCCGGTGACGAAGGGGGACAGTTTATCTTTATAATGAAGTAGGAAATCAAAATCAAAACCAAAAGCAAAACCACGGAGACACGGAGATCACGGAGTTACATGGAGATGATTACACAGAGTTATATTAATGATATTTCTTATAAGATAATTGGGTGTGCAATTGAAGTACATAAAGATTTAGGTCCTGGCTTGCTTGAGTCAGTCTATGAGGCTTGTTTTAAAGACGAAATGAGAGCTGCAGGGTTAGAAGTAAAATCTCAGATACATGTCCCTGTTTTGTATAAAGGCAGGGATCTTGGAGGAATATTAAAACTTGATTTGCTTGTTAATGACTTAATTATTGTCGAAGAAAAGGCTGTTGAAGTGATGATCCCTCTTTATAAAGCTCAACTTTTATCATATTTAAAGCTTACAGGAAAACCAAAAGGGTTACTTATTAATTTCAACAGTGAAAATATCAAAGAACAATTAGTTTCACTTGTTACTGATGAATATGCAAAACTTCCAAAGTATTAATCTCCGTGGATCTCAGTGCTCTCTGTGTCTCCGTGGTTCTTCTTATACCTTTGATTATACCATCCAATAGAACAGTATAACCTATGGCAAAAAAACTACTGATATTATTTTGTATTTTACTTTTTAATATTAAAGGATACTCGCAGCAGTATTTTTTCAGGAAATTTTCAGTTGAGGAAGGACTTCCACAGTCTTCTGTTTATTGTATTTTGCAGGATTCGCGGGGATATATCTGGATGGGAACCGATGCAGGTGTTGCACGATTTGACGGACAAAAATTTACTTCATATAATAAAACAAACGGCCTCTCAGACAATGTCGTCAGGTCACTTCTTGAAGACAGCAAGGGAAATATCTGGATTGGTACCGACAATGGGATTACTTACTACGATGGATTGTCATTTAAAGTTATTGGAAAAGGGGAGGGTCTGACAGGAACAGCTGTTCTGAAGATTATTGAAGGTAGCACAGGTCTTATCTGGGCAGCATCAAATGATGGCGGACTTGCATCTATTTCAAATGGAGATTCTCTTGTAGTCAAAAACTTCACAAATGAAGAGGGACTTGTAAGTGATTTTATTTTTGATATTTATGAAGACCAGGATAAAAAATTATGGCTGGGAATGGTAGGAGGTCTCAACATTCTTTCTTTTGAAGATGATTCTTTCAATAAAATAAGAAATATTCAGTCACCTGATTTTGGAACTGAGGAAATTGTCAATATCCTGTCGCTGGAAAAAGGGTCAGATGGCAAAATCTGGATTGGCACTTACGGGCATGGTCTCTACTCTGCCACTCTTTCACCTGATAAAAAGAGCTACATGATTGATCAGGCCGAAGTAAGCAAAACAATTTCCGATCTGATGGTCTGGGATATTATGCAGGCGGGTAACGGGGAATTATGGATTGCAACTGATAAAAACGGTGTTATAAGGCTCATAAACGGAAAGAGGACCGGATCGTTTAACAAGGAGACAGGACTATTGTCAAACCAGATCCTGGATCTTATGAAAGACAAGGAGGGAAATGTCTGGTTTGCATCTTTCGGACAGGGAGCTTTAATGTATGATGATGAAAAATTTCTAAGCTATACAGAAGAAAACGGTATTCCCGGAACTCAGGTTCTTGATGTCCTTTTTACATCAGATGACATCTTCTATGTGGCAACTGAAGAGGGATTGTCAAAATTCAGAAAAGAGGGGACTACAATTAAAAGACTGAGCTATATAACGTCATCAGAAGGCTTGAATGATGTAGGGGCAAACGCTATTGAAACCTTTGGACCAGACCAGCAGATATGGGTGGGTACAAATAAAGGTATCAATATTATTAAAGGCTCAAAAATAACAGGTTTTACAGGCAACTGGAATCTTGAAAACCTGAAGATCAGTAGTCTGTTGGCTGACCGACAGGGCAATATGTGGCTCGGAACAGCAGGTGGTTATGGCAAAATATTTGGTGATAAACTCTTTTTTATGAGTCAGGAAAACGGACTCATCAATGATGAGGTTCAGACAATAATCGAGGATAAAAAAGGGAGAATATGGATAGGAACTATGGGTGGCCTCGTTAAACTCGAGGATAAAACATATACAGATTTTAATGAGGTAGACGGACTTACAAGTCTAAGGATTTTTTCATTGTCTGAGGACCCCACAGGAAATATCTGGATCGGTACATCTGACGGAGGAATCTTTAAATTTGACATAACAAAAGACTCCCTGCCAATAGCTCCGGAAGCTAACAAAGGGATCCTTTCATCAAATAAGATAAATTCTCTGCAGTTTATATGCGACACTCTGCTTGTAGCGGGAAATGACAAAGGATTTGATATGCTTGTAACTGACAGTAACCAACATATAAAGAAGGTTTTTCATTACAGCATCAGTGACGGTTTCCTTGGAGGGGAAAACAATTCCAATTCAATTTCATTGGATAATAATGGATTAGTATGGTTCGGGACAAAAAAAGGATTAATAAGGTTTGATCCGCGAACAGATTTCAGTTACAACTCGCTTCCGGAACCTATAATTACAGGAGTCAAACTTTTTTTTGAGGATGTCGACTGGAAATCAAGAGGCTTTTCAATGTTACCATGGACTGATTTGCCGGCAAATCTTATATTAGCTCACAACGATAACCACCTGACATTCAGTTTTACCGGATTCAGTTATCATAATCCCGACGACCTTGAATTCTCCTATTACCTCGAGAACCAAAGCAAGGAGTGGTCGCCCTACAGCAGAAACAGAGAGATCTTATTCTCCGGAGTCAATCCAGGTGAGTATACTCTTAAAGTAAGAGCGAAAAATAAATTTGGAATTATCGGGAATGAAGCTACGTATAGTTTCGTTGTTAAACCACCATTCTGGCTGACACCCTGGTTTCTGATAGCGTCTTCCCTGGTCTTTATTTTTATTATTATAACAATTATAAGACTCAGAGAAAGAAGTTTAAGAAATGAAAAAATTAAGCTGGAAAAAATAGTTGATGAAAGGACCCGTGAAGTTGTTGAGCAAAAAGACGAGATCGCAAGGCAGAGAGATGTTGTAACTTATCAGAAGAAAGAGATAACAGACAGTATCCACTATGCTGAAAGAATACAGAATGCTGTTCTTCCTGACGATAATATTCTGAATGGACTTTTTGAAGACTACTTCATTCTTTTCAAGCCCAAAGATATTGTCAGTGGTGATTTCTACTGGATGAGTCATAAAAATGACAGTATCGTTTTTACTGCTGCAGACTGCACAGGTCATGGTGTTCCGGGTGCTTTTATGAGTATGCTTGGAGTCAGTTTTCTTAATAAGATTGTAAATGAGGCAGGAATCGTACAGCCATCAGAGATTCTGCATTTACTTCGTGCAAATATTATCTCGGCACTGAAGCAGGAGGGGTCCTATGAAACAACAAAAGACGGGATGGATATTGCGCTCTGTTCTGTTGATCTGAAGAGAAAAAAACTATTGTTCTCAGGAGCAAACAATCCATTGTTCCTTATCAGAAAAACTGTAACAGGCCTCGAAGTTCTGGAAAAAAGAGGTGATAAAATGCCGGTTGGATTTCATTCCCATATGGAAAAATTTACAACACACGAGATGGATCTTCAGAAAGGCGATACTATTTATCTCTTTTCTGATGGATTTCTTGATCAGTTCGGAGGACCAGAGGGCAGGAAGTTCATGAAGCCCCGGTTCAGACAGATGCTGCTTGACAATCAGGCACTGAATATGTCAGATCAGAAGGAAATATATACAAAGATTCTGGATGAGTGGATGAATTATTCTTCAGGACATGAAGAACCATTCGGGCAGATTGACGACATCATCCTTCTCGGTGTCAGGATTTAGGCTGTCTTTCGGTATCTGCTTATCGCAAGGGTTGAGAATAACACTGCCAGTATTACCAGAGACAATAGTTCGTGGCTTATATCAGATAACCCCGAACCCTTAAGCATAACCATCCTGTTTATGTTCATCAGATAGGCAACAGGATTAATAAGATTGAAATCCTGCGCCCACTGGGGCATGCTCTCATAAGGTGTAAATATCCCGCTCATCAGGATAAATATTATCATGCAAAAGAATGCGACAAACATATACTGCTGCTGTGTATCTGAAAATGTGGAAATGAAAAGTGCCAGGCCAAGCACTGCAATCAGAAATATAGCACCACCTGTGAACATGAGCAGAATACTTCCCTCAAACGGTATATTGAATGCAATTTTGCCAATCAAAAGCCCCAGGGCAAGATCTATCAGTCCGATCAGCAGGAAGGGAACCATCTTGGCAATAATAAAATGGTACTTTTTTACAGGGGTTACATTTATCTGTTCAATTGTGCCTATCTCTTTTTCCCTCACCATGTTAAGTCCTGCAAGAAGAAATCCGATTGCTGTTACAAGAATAACAAGTATTCCGGGAAGCATATAGTATTTGTAATTCAGCATTTCATTATACCAGTACCTGTTTGTAATTTCAATCCGTGACTGCAAACCTGCCTGGGCTGTGATTATATTGGCTGATAGTAACTCCATATTGTAATCGCGTATTACACCATTCAGGTATGCCCATGTTAATTGTGCAGTGGATGCATTAATAGCATTTACAGTTGCAAGCAGTATTATCATGCAGTAAAGAGTTTGCTTCATCTTCCGAAAATGTTGAATAAGCGATCTTAAAAAATGAAGAACCTTCAAGTTTACTTAACAGCCCCCTCGATTCAGGTGTCATGTCTTTATCGATTATTGTTATCTCAACATTCTTAAGCTCGAATGTGATTGCGGGAACAAGGATCAGCATCTGAACTATCGGCACTGCAAATATGGCTTTCGATATAAATTTATTCCTGAAGATCTGAATAAACTCTTTTCGTATAAGATAAAATATTGTTCTCATCTGTTGCCTTTTTATTCAAGTCTTATTTTAAACTTCCTTACACTTAGTCCGATAAAAAACATAGTCATAACTATCAGTATCAGAGTCTCTTTCCAGACATAAAGAAATCCGGTTCCTTTTATCATTATATTTTTTATTATGATTATAAAATATCTGGGAGGCATT
>JFJP01002263.1_pt1 | contig 12097 bp, 13 predicted proteins | sample 431651 | NCBI WGS metagenome assembly JFJP01 (sample SAMN02602958, study PRJNA72255) | Microbial mat metagenome, whole genome shotgun sequencing project. | biome: fresh water; feature: sink hole; material: water; isolation source: purple microbial (photo- and chemosynthetic) mats found in... | reverse complement strand
CAGATCAAACCGGGTGATCCCTGTGGCCTTGCGCTGCTTGACCAACTCGGGATCGCGCGACCAGGCGCCCGGGCCGCTGAACTCATCGGCCAACCCGGTTTCGAAATGCGCCTTGTCGGTCAAGGCTTCCCTCTGCGCCAAGGCTTCGTCATGGCGACCCAGGTGATCCAGCACTTTCACGCGGTCATAGAGCATCACGGTATGCGCCCGCGTGGGCTTCTCCACAGAAGCCCCACATTCCGCCATCTTGGCCGCCGCTTCGGCCAGCTTGCCGGCACGCGCCTCTTCGTAGGCAACTCGACAGGATGGGTGGATGGCATCAGCCGCCATGCCGCTGATTGGCAGCACGAATGTGAGCAGGAATACTACTTTTTTCATCGTGCTTCCTTATCGTGTGGGTCACTTTTCTTGAACTTTTGCGCCAAGCTGCTGCATTCGATTTGCAAGTCCACAAAGCGGCTGAACGAGTCAATATTGTAGCGATGGTGGCAGGGTAAACACCCCCTTGAACAAGGGGGGGAACGGCGCAAACTGGTGGCTGATGACGGCAAGGAATAGATTTTTCTCTCCGATGCTGGGCGACCAATCCGCCTCCATTGAGCAAGCCTGCGTGCCGCTCGACAAATGCACTGCCAACCCATATCGATCGGCTTGTTTTCTGTCATTTTCTGGCGCCCGCGTTCATCTCGGGCGCTTTCAATTTCCGGCTCGCCAAGACTTTGGAACCATTCGCCTGGCAGGTTATCCGGCCTCGAATAATAGAAATTATGTGGGCTTCAGCTTGCAGCCAAATCTGCAGTCGCTATCGTCAATGGGGTACCGGCAGATTTCTTGAATGCGTTGTATCTTTCGCCGGCCAATACACTCAATGAAACAGTCGAAAGCAGACCATGACCCAGACAATTCATGAATTTTCCCTGCCCAGCCTGACCGGCGATTCTCTCCGCCTGGCGGACTATGCCGGCCAGGTGATGTTGCTGGTGAACACCGCCAGCGAATGTGGTTTCACGCCACAGTATGCGGGCCTGGAAGCATTGTGGCGGGCATACCGGGAACGCGGTTTTGTCGTTTTGGGATTTCCCTGCAATCAGTTCGGACATCAGGAGCCGGGCGAGGCCGCCGAGATTGGTCAGTTTTGCAGCAAGAATTACGGCGTCAGCTTTCCGATGTCCGCCAAGATCGAGGTCAATGGCGCCCAGGCGCACCCGCTCTACCAATATTTGACGCATGCCGCGCCCGGTCTGCTCGGCACCGAGGCGATCAAGTGGAATTTCACCAAGTTTCTGGTCGACCGCAACGGTCAGGTGGTCGCTCGCTTTGCCCCCACCACCAAGCCGGTCGAGCTGACCGGGGAAATCGAGCGGCTCCTGTCGATTCCACCAGCTTCGGTTTGACCGCGCTGTATCGGTCTCGGAACTTAGATCAACCCACGCGGCATGCACCGCACATCCTAAAATCCAACGGTTTTTTCAAGTAAAAGAAAGTCAAACATGAACGATGAACAAGTGATCGCCGCGATGCGGCTTTGGGTTGAGAAGGCGGTCATTGGGCTGAATCTGTGCCCGTTTGCAAAGTCGGTGTATGTCAAGAATCAGGTTCGCTTCGTGGTCAGCCATGCCAGGCACCTGGATGGCTTTCTGGAAGACCTGGATCGCGAACTGGATTTACTGGCCGAGGCTGATCCAGCTGAAATTGACACCACGTTGTTGATTCATCCAACCTTGCTGCCGGATTTTCTCGATTTCAACGATCTGACCATCATTGCCGAATCCGCTGTCGTAGAGCACGGGCTGGAAGGCGTGATACAGGTAGCCAGCTTTCATCCGCAGTTTCAGTTCGCCGATACCGAGCCGGATGACATTTCGAACTACACCAATCGGGCGCCTTTCCCGACGCTCCACCTGATTCGCGAAGCCAGTCTGGAAAAGGCGGTGGAAGCCTTTCCGGACGCGGAAGCCATTTTTGGCCGCAATATCGAGACCCTGAAAAATTTGGGTCTAGCCGGCTGGCGTGCGCTGGGTTTTTCGACGAATGAAAATAAATGATCAGGACACTGCTTACGCGATTGGCGTAGTGACCAGTTCTGTCGAATCATCCGGGCTGATTTCTGATTCCGGGCTGGCGTCGTCGACATGACCGGCTTTGCGTTGTTCCAGTTTTTCCTGTTTCTTCTGTTTCTTTGCCAGTTCTTTCTGGCGTTTTTCGAATGCGTAGTTGGGTTTTGCCATGAGCGGTCCGTTCCAAGGGGATGGGATGTAGGGGCGAGAGCGTACCCCGAAGCTGGCATTTCAAGCGCATCGTTTTTTTGAGGCAAGCATGGCTGACAAGAAATCCAGACCTCCCGCGCCCACCCCGCCAGTGGCCTTCCGTGAACCTGAAATCAAGCCCGGCCAATCGACCGAGTTGCTGCAGGAACTGCATATCCTGACCCGCGACGGCAAGCTGAATCAGGACAGTCGGCGCAAGCTGAAGCAGGTCTATCACCTGTATCACTTCATCGAACCTTTGCTGGATGAAGTCATGGCCGCCAACGGCGACCTGACGCTGGCCGATCACGGCGCCGGCAAGTCCTATCTTGGTTTCATCCTGTATGACCTGTTTCTCAAGGACCGCCAGAGCGGCCATGTTTTCGGCATCGAAACGCGGCCGGATTTGGTCGAAAAATCACAAGCGCTGGCGGCTCGGTTGGCGTTTGAACGGATGTCGTTTCTCAATCTGACGGTCGAGGAATCGATTGCTTCCGATGCATTGCCGCAGCGGATTGATGTGGTCACCGCATTGCATGCCTGCAATACCGCCACCGATGATGCCATCCGCTTCGCCTTGCAGAAGCAGGCCAAGTTCATCGTTCTGGTGCCGTGTTGCCAGGCCGAAGTTGCGGCGGTGTTGCGCAAGAACAAGAACGCTTCATTCTCGAAGACGCCGCTGTCGGAACTCTGGCGGCATCCCATCCACGCCCGCGAGTTCGGCAGTCACCTGACCAACGTGATGCGCTGCCTGCTACTGGAATCGCACGGTTATCAGGTTACCGTGACCGAGTTGGTGGGCTGGGAACATTCGATGAAAAATGAATTGATCGTCGCCCGCCATCAAGGCACTGCGCGCGGCAACGCCCGCGAACGCCTGGAAACCATCCTGACCGAATTGAATCTGGATGAGCTCAAGCCGCGATTTGCCTATTGATCAAAAATGCGGCGGTTGGTCGGGTCGTAGGAGCGTCCGCTTGCGGCGCGAGCGTTTCGGGATCGTCCCGCAAGTGGAGCCTCCTGCAACAGTCAGACATTGCAATTACGCACCCGACCAAAGATCCTGCGCGCGGGCGAAAGCCGCATTACCCACTTTTTCACCGAGATCCAGGCCGACGACATTGCCTTCGTAGAAGTGGATGCCGCCGTAGAGGCGTGATTCACCGGCTTCGCGCGCTGCCTGGGTGAAGGTCGGCCAGGACAGAACCACATCGGTCACCGGCTCACTGGGGTCAGCCTTGAGCGGCTCGCTCTGTGCGTAGTAGAAGCCGAAGCGGTCGCTGCCGGTGAATTTGCGCAGCACCGTGGCGGCCGCCATCGAGAACCCGCTGTGTCCGGAGGTGAACTCGGAGAACGGCGGCGTCGGAAAACTTGGCACCTGAAACGGTCGCCAGGTTTCACCCAAAATCTCCTGCGTGCCCTTGCCCGGACCGGCCCAAGCGCTGACCATCTTGCCGCGGAACAAATACCGGATCGCGGTGATCGGGCGGACATAGTCGAAGTGGCGTTTGGCATCCCAGGTCGCGATGCTGGCGTCCATGATGGCATTCGCCAGGGCGAAATAGAGTTTCACCGTATCGTCGAGGCCCAGTGCGCCGCTGGTCGGCAAACCGGGCATTGCCGGCCGCTCGGCGACAAAAGCCGCGAATTCGGTCCAGTGACCGGGCGGCAGTTCGGATTTCGGACCATCGGCCCAGTACTCGGCGATCACCTTCTGTTCCGGCGTCAGCCGCGTCTGGATATCCATCACATGCTTTGCCTGGTCGAGATAGCCCTGGGCAAGCGGGTTCTGCGGCGGCGTGACGGGGCGGAACTGGCTGCCGCTGGTCATTGCGAAGGGTTTCACGCTGCCCCAATGCGGCGCGATGAATTTCGGTGTCTTTGCTTCGTGATCCGCATTCAGATAGGTCAAGGCCTGCCAGCGCCCGGGGAAGGCAATGGCGTCGACCGCTGACGGCAGTGCGACCGACATCGGTGAATTGATCGGAGCGTAACCCGAGGTATCCGCGTAAAGCCCGGCCTGATTTGCATTGTCGGCATGCCGGAATGCCAGCACGGCATTGGCTGCCAGATTGCCCACACCGACCGGATTGTTTGCATTGGTGTTGATGTCGCCGATGGCGATTCCCTCGGCGGCGAGTTTTGCCTCCAGCATGCACTCGTACTCGGACATGAAGGTGACATTGCAAAGCCCGAAGATGGAGGGTGGAAACTGGTCGACGATGGCGCGATAGGCGGCCTGGCTGACCGCCTTGCGCCGATTTGCAAGGGTGCGTTGCGCGGCAGGCCGGCGCGGCGTGGTGCTGTGGGCTGGCTTGGCGACGTTGTCGTAGGCGGCCCAGGCATCATAAATCGCGGTGAAGATGATGCCGATGGAACGGGCAACTTGGGGCGGTCCGCCGCGTTCACGGTCCGGGCTGCTGAAAGGTAGTTTGCCAATGGCGCGGATGGCCTCAAGCGCAATGTTGTTCCACTCGATGATCAAATTCATTTTCTGTTTGCTCCGGGGTTATGCAACAGATCGTTGCGAGAAAAAACGGGCGTTGTTTTGATCATGCAATGCAGCCTGTTTAGTTCGCAAGATGGGTTAAAAATGCCCCATCCATCATTCGATGCAGCGCATCCAAAGGCTCGACGAGGCGACGACTAAAACCTCAGTTTGAGTCCGACGCCAGCAGCCAGGTCGCCACATCCAGATCACGTGGATAGGTCACTTTCAGATTGGTCAGATCGCTCTCGACCAGTTTCGGCGCCATGCCCAATGCTTCGATGGCGGAAGCTTCGTCAGTCACTGCACTGCCCGCCTTTTCCAGCGCTTGCAGCAAGGTAGCGTGGCGAAACATCTGCGGCGTCTGCGCGCCCCAAAGGCCAGCGCGCGGGACGGTGGCGGCGATGCGGCCAGTTTCGGTTTGCCGTTTCAAGGTATCTGACACCGGTGCGGCCAGGATGCCGCCAACCGGGTCGGTTTCCAGTTCTGCCAGCAGCTTGTCGAGCAAGGTTGGCGACAAACAGGGCCGGGCGGCATCGTGTACCAACATCCAGTCGTCGCCCAGGACGCCACCCGTTTCCGGCGCACAGGCGCGCAAGCCGTTCAACACACTTTCGGCCCGCGTTTCACCGCCGCAACGCAGCACCACCAGCTTGCTGAAAGCCGACCAGTCAAAACCGTCCCACCAGCCATCCTGCTTTGAAATGACCACATAGGTGCGGCTGATCGCCGGATGCCGTTCAAAGGCGCGGATCGCATGCCAAATCATCGGCCGACCATGGATCAATAAATATTGTTTGGGATGCTCGGCGCCCATGCGGGCGCCGACACCGGCGGCGGGAAGCAATGCAAAGTATTGCGACATGGCTTGTAAGCGGGTGGAAGTGCCCTAGATTCTAAGTGAGAAGGTCACATTTTCCGGGAGCCAACCATGATGAATATCCGACCTACCGCCGTTGCGGGCGCCTTTTATCCGGCTCAACCAGATGCGTTGCGTCATCTGATATCGCAATGCTTTGATAAGGCCAAGCCATCGGTGAGAGAACTTGCCAGTCATCCGAAAGCGCTGATCGTGCCGCATGCCGGTTATGTCTACTCCGGCTCGATCGCCGCTTCCGCTTATGTGCTACTGAAACCGTTGCGAAAAATGATCAAGCGGGTGGTGTTGCTGGGTCCGGTGCACCGGGTCTGGGTGTCCGGGCTGGCTTTGCCTGGCGTTGACGCGTTTGAAACTCCACTCGGCTTGGTGAAGCTGGATCAAGCCGGAGTTGATGCGATTGCCGATCTGCCACAAGTCAGCGTCTCGCCGGCGGCACATGAAGAAGAGCATTCGCTGGAAGTCCACCTGCCCTTCCTGCAAACCGTGCTGGATGCCTTCATGCTGATTCCACTGGCGGTTGGCGGCGCCACGCCGGAACAGGTGGCGGAAGTGCTTGACCGACTTTGGGGCGGCGACGAAACGTTGATCGTGGTGAGTTCCGATCTATCGCATTTCCTGCCCTATGCGGAAGCGAAACAGATCGACCGCGACACCGCGAATGCCATTCTCCGGCTGGACAGTCATCTGGCAGGAGAGCAAGCCTGCGGCGCCTATCCAATCAATGGCCTGAACCTGGCGGCACAACAGCATGGCTTGGTGCCGCACCTGCTGGATCTGCGAAATTCCGGCGATACCTCGGGCGATCATGGGCGGGTCGTCGGTTATGGCGCATTCGCACTGATGGAGGCGAATCATGACCGGACACAGCACTGAACAGGGACGGCTGCTGACTGCCTTGGCGCGGCAGGCGATTGCCCGCGAGTTTGATGAAGCGAAAAAACAATTTCCACACACACAATTGCCAAACCCACAATTGCCGCATCCGGACTGGCTCGATCAGCCGGGCGCGGTGTTCGTCACATTGACTCAGAATGGCCAATTACGCGGCTGCATCGGCAGCCTGGAAGCGAATCGAAGTCTGTTCGACGATGTGCAATCGAATGCCCGCGCCGCCGCTTTCAAAGACCCACGCTTTCCGCCACTGACCCAGAATGAACTAGCTGGCATACAAGTTGAAGTCTCGCTGCTATCGCCCGCCACACCGATCCAGTTCACCGATGAGGCCGACGCGCTGGCGCAGTTGCGGCCAGGCATCGACGGCCTGATTCTGGAACATGGCTGGCATCGTGCCACCTTCCTGCCGCAAGTCTGGGAACAACTGCCGGAAGCGCGCGATTTCATCAGTCACCTGAAACGCAAAGCCGGTTTGGCTGCCGATTTCTGGGCGGATGACCTGCATCTTTCACGCTACCAGGTGGAGAAATTCAAGGAGGCGACATGACCTCTCAAGCCACAAATCAAGCCACAAATCCGCCCGAAACCGACTATCCGGCGCGCTGGTGGCATGCGCTTGAGGATGGCCGCATTCAGTGCGATCTCTGCCCGCGTGACTGCAAACTGCATGAGGGGCAGCGCGGCGCCTGCTTCGTGCGCAAAATGCAGAATGGCAAAATGGTGCTCACCACCTACGGACGCAGTTCAGGTTTTTGCGTCGATCCGATCGAGAAGAAACCGCTGAATCATTTCTATCCCGGCAGTTCGGTACTCTCATTTGGCACCGCCGGATGCAACCTGGCCTGCAAGTTCTGCCAGAACTGGGACATTTCAAAATCAAGGGACATGGATCGGCTGATGGCATCCGCCGGCCCGGAAAAGATTGCCCAGGTTGCCCAGAAACTGGGCTGCAAGAGCGTCGCGTTTACTTACAACGACCCGGTGATCTTTGCCGAATATGCCCTCGATACCGCCGCCGCCTGCCGCCAGCACGGGATTCAGACCGTCGCCGTCACCGCCGGTTTCATTCACCAGGCCGCGATGGTCGAGTTCTATGCCGGCATGGACGCCGCGAATGTCGATCTGAAAGCCTTCACGAACGATTTTTATGTCAAATATTGTGCTGGCCAGTTGCAACCGGTACTTGACTCATTGATCTATCTGAAACGCGAAACAAACACCTGGTTCGAGATCACCACCCTGCTGATTCCGACATTGAACGACAGTGATGCCGAGATTCACGCCATGGTGGATTGGATCGCGCGCGAACTGGGTCCGGATGTGCCCTTGCACTTCACCGCTTTTCACCCGGACTGGAAGCTCGACAACCTGCCCTCTACTCCACCGGCAACATTGCAGCGAGCCCGCAAGATCGCCCTCGAAGCCGGTCTGCACTACGTTTACACCGGTAATGTTCACGACACGCAGGGTGGCACCACTTTCTGCCCTGCGTGCAAAGCCGCGTTAATCGTGCGTGACTGGTACGACATTGGCAACTACGTACTGGATGCAACCGGCCATTGCCCGCATTGCGGCCAGGCGATTGCTGGCCGTTTTGGCCAATACGAAAAACCTTTTGGCGCGCGGCGAATTCCGATTGCGATGAACACGGTTTAGATTAAGAAAAGAGTTCGAGCGCGCAAGTTGCGGGGGCGCCAAGCCACCCAGCACGTAGAATCGCGGCCCCTCCCCTCCCCGGCTTCTGATATCCATGACCGAATCCATCCGCCTTGCCAAACGCGTTGCAGAACTTCGTGCCTGTTCGCGCAGCGAAGCCGAGAGGATCATTGCCGGAGGCTGGGTAAAGGTTGATGGTGTGCAGGTTGAAGAACCGCATTTCCGGGTCGCGGATCAGCCGATTGAAATCGACCCGCAAGCCAACCCGGCGGAAACAGAGCCGGTCACGCTGCTGCTGCACAAACCAGCCAGTTTCCACACTGACTTGCTTCTCGATCAGGCGGCTGCTTTACAAACTCTCGGTATCGACAATTTGTGGTCGGAAGATACCTCCGGCATGCATCCGCTAAAGATGCACTTCAATCAGCTGACAGCCTGTGCCCCGCTTGAAGCAGAAGCCAGCGGCCTGGTGGTGTTCACCCAGGATTGGCGCATCGCCCGCAAGCTGACCGAAGATGCCGCCACAGTCGAACATGAACTGGTGGTTGAAGTCGCCGGCGACCTGACAGCATGCAAGACGCCAGAAGGCATCAAGCGGCTGAACCGGGGTGTTGCCTTCAATGGCCGAACACCGACTTCTCTCAAAGTCAGTTGGCAAAACGAATCCCGCCTGCGCGTCGCACTTAAAGGCGCTCAGATTGGACACATTGCGAAACTGTGCGAAGCCGTTGGCCTGCAAGTGGTATCGATGAAACGCCTGCGACTTGGCGGTGTATCGATGGGTAAGGTACCGGTTGGAGAGTGGCGCTATATGCGCACCAATGAACGGTTCTGAAGCAGGAGCCGACCTGAATCTACGCTGACTATCCATTCGGATCTTCAACAGTCAGCCTCAACAGTCAGCCGCCCGATCGTTTCAACCCCGGACCGATTCATCGGTTAAAAGCAGCAAACACCTCTGTTTGTCCTGGACATAACGATTGACAATCGTTTTTTTCGCCTTTATATTAGCGTTTAATTATATTTGTCCTAGACAATCAGTCGAATGTCTGCTGAACTCGCATATGTACAACCTTGACGGATATGGATGAACTTCCCTATGTAGTTCGGAGCCAGCGATTGGCTTAAATCTCTGGCTGTTCCGACTCTGATCAGACTGGCTGACTGAATTGCACGTTTAATTGGTCATGGAATAGATAGCCCGAATGAATCGGCAATATTTATTGGTAATTACAATCAGCCTGTTGATACTGATGAACAGTTGATTGCAATAACAATTAAATAGATGGTTTATTTTGTTACTACGTTACAAGCAGTTAATTTCAACTTCTTTGCCGCGCGGGAAAACAGAATGGAACGCGATCCTGATTTTTATCCTGGTCAGAAAAACACTGAGTCAGTGGAAACCGACGCCCAAGCGATATCTGACATCGTGCTGAATTCGCATCAGAGAGAACATTTGATTCCGAATCAGGAACAAGAAAGCTGTAGTGAAAATGAAAAATCCCGTCTTCCAGGCCAGCGAGGGCGCCAAAAAAAGCCAACCAAAGTGTTGGTTACGATGCGTTTCAGTCGGGAAGTACTGGATCATTTCAAAGCTTCCGGAGATGGATGGCAAACCCGGATCAATCAAATCCTGTGCGAATACGTCAAGCAGAAGCAGTCGAATTGATACTCACCAATAATCAATATTATCTTTTAACTTCATCCGCTTGAAGCTTATTGTTAAAGCATCACTAAAGCACTTCACTGGGATAATTGTTAGCGGGTTTCGCTCGAAACAGCCTCGAAACCCGCCAGCCCAAGCAGGATCAACAGACGAAAATCAGCGGCAGCTCACCGGGACACCATAAGAGTAACCACAGTTGCTGCTCACCTTTGACTGTACCGGTTGCTTGGCAAAGCCGTAGCCTGATGCATAGTTATTGGAACCATACATCTGACTTGCAGGCGCAGTTGCTGGGGCTTGGCGGGCTGCCGTGTATGTGGCGCCTGGCACACCGAAAATCATGTTCGAAGCCGAATAGCGCTCATTGCCAGGCTGAACGTAGCCATAGTTTGGCGCCGGAGCATGCGCCGGAGCGGCATACGGCATGTAAGGATTGGCATTGACGTGCTGGACCGGCGCCGGTTGTGCATAGCCGTAACCAGAGTTGTTGGCGTTGTATTGATATCCAACCGGTGACGGCGCGGGCGCCACTGGCGCATAACCCCAGGCACGCTGTTGCTGAACCGGTTGCGCTGGTTTGGCGGTATCCATCATCTTGTGAGCGACGCCAGCCACGATGCCTTCGGTGGTGACGATCCGGTCACCCATGTAGCCAATCCGATCTGCCATCTGGCCAATCCGGTCGGCCATCTTGCCGGGATTGCTGGAAAGCGACAGCACTGTGGTGGTGGCGTTGTTGACGGTATTGTTGGTCACACTTTCGGTACTGTCGATCAGGTTATTGGTGACGCTGGTCAGACCATCAAAAAATGCAAATGACGGGGTGGAAGAAGCGGCGATCAACGCGACGGCAAGTGAGATTTTTTTCAGGCTGGACATGGGAAACCTTTTCATGAACAAAGATTAAACAGCGAATGCCGAAATCTTCGCCTGAACCGCCCAAACCAACCAAAATTTATTTCAATAAATCAGAATGTTATTAAATACATTTGTTGCAATTTCGCATGTCATTACAAAATACGTTTCTGATTATAAATTTATATGTAACTACAATTAATTTTATATTCATCACTCCAATGGATTCAATGTACCAGTACCTTTAAAAAATAAAATGGCCTGATCGGAAAACCGGTCAGGCCATTTCAAAATCCGCAAACAGTCGTTACAACAGGATCAGCTTCGCTCGTCCAACCATTTGCCGATCGCCGGCGGTACGGTTTTCTGCGCCTTGCCGCTGACGTAGATGCCGATATGGCCACCGGGAAAGGACAACTCGGTGTAATCCTTGGTACCCAACTTGCCGCGCATGGCGCGTGAAGCGTCGGGCGGTACCAGATGATCCTGCTCGGCGAAAACGTTGAGAACCGGCATGCTGACGTTCTTCAGGTTGACCGGATCGCCGATTTCCAAACCGCCTTTCAGCAGTTTGTTCTGCTGGTAAAAATCCTTGATGAACTGGCGGAAGGCTTCGCCGGCCTGATCGGGGCTGTCGAAAATCCACTTTTCCATGCGCAGGAAGTTTTTCAGCGCTTCCGGATCGTCAAGCGTATCGAGCAAGCCGAGGTATTTCTGGCCCATCAACTGGTAAGGCTTCAGGTTGAGAAAGGTCCAGTTCAGCATTTCGCCAGGCACGTTGCCCATGGTATCGACCGCGAGATCGACGTCGACCTGTTGCACCCAGTGCGACAGCATGTTGTCCGGTGTCTGAAAGTCGACCGGCGTCACCATGGTGACCAGGTTCTTCACCTTTTCCGGATGCAGCGCGGAGTAGCACAGCGAGAAAGTGCCGCCCTGGCAGATGCCGAGGATATTGATCTTGTCGATGCGGTGGCGTTCGCAGATCACGTCGACGCAGCGGTCTAGATAACCATTGATGTAGTCGTCCAGCGTCAGGTAACGGTCGGCGCGATCCGGATAACCCCAATCGATCAGATAGACATCCTGGCCGGCATCCATCAGCGCTTTGACGGTGGAGCGGTTTTCCTGAATGTCAGCCATGTAGGGACGGTTGACCAGGGCGTAAACAATCAGCAGCGGGGTTTTGTTCGCCACCTTTTCAGCGCTCGGGTTGAAGCGGAACAGAGTCAGTTTGTCTTCCTGATAGATCACCGTTTTGGGGGTGACGCCGGTGCTGATTTCACCGACTTCCATCAGGTTTTTCATACCATGCGAGAGCTTCTGGCCATAGGCCGTGAGTTCCTGCATGACCGCGTCGGGGCGCATATCGAAGGGCATCATTTTTCAGTCTCCGGCTTATTTGGCTT
>JFJP01042585.1_pt1 | contig 12098 bp, 4 predicted proteins | sample 431651 | NCBI WGS metagenome assembly JFJP01 (sample SAMN02602958, study PRJNA72255) | Microbial mat metagenome, whole genome shotgun sequencing project. | biome: fresh water; feature: sink hole; material: water; isolation source: purple microbial (photo- and chemosynthetic) mats found in... | reverse complement strand
ATGAATATACTCCTGAGGGAGTTGTTTTTTATGATAATGGTAAAGTAGTTGCTAAAGCCGAATGGAATGAACTTACGGCTGCCCAGGTGGTCTGGTTAACTGCTTTGAATGGTGTTGGCAAAGTCGATGCTGATAAGTTACCTGGTGAAACAGTGTTTAAATATTTCAGGTATTATGCTAAACCTTATCCCGGGATTAACTTATTGCCCAATGGTAATTTTGAATACAACTATGACAATGTAAGTGCCAATCAACCCGTAGCATGGCAGATAAAACAAACGGAACCCTCCGTTTTAATAAAAAATGTGGATGCCAAAAAGGATAAATATTATCTTAAAATTACTAACAAATCGAAAAAATTTGAAACTACCTTATACCAGAACCTCGAGTATATTCTAAATGACACTTATGATTTATCTGCCTGGATTCGTTGCTCAGTTGGACAAAAGATAGCAGAAATAATAGTTTCTGAGCTGGGAGGGAAAGACAAAATTATAAGCAGGCAACGATATCTGTTCATCTCAAAGCTGACGAAGGCCAATGGCTTGAAGTTGATGATTTGCAGTTTTACAAACCAACGGCTTCCGGGAAACGGAAATCAGAACTAAAGCCAACCGTTTTTACTGGTGAACCAATGTGGCAGATAGCACAAAAAGAGCCGATTGAATTCACCGGAGATGATAAGTTTTATTTTTTCAGCCGAAACGTAGGATTGGGTGATTCGATGACTTTAGATTTAACTATAAAGCCAACTATCATGGCCAATATGAGCCCTATCGCCAGAATGCCGCTGGATGGAAAATCGGGATGGGCTATTCAACTTCTTGAAAATGGCGATATCGCTTTTAGTATAGGTAGTATCAGTGATCATCAGAATGTTGTTGCTTCTAAAGTTTATCAGGCAGGTAAGGAAGTTAAAGTTACCTGCACATTTAATCGCGGTGAGGCTTGCATTTATGTCAATAACCAATTGGTTATCAAAAAATCAGACATAAAATATGATACAAAAGATGGCACCGCAGCTGGAAGAATGGGCACCGTTGGAGCAGCATATCAGGCTGTGGGAGAAGTAACTGTTAAATCAGAAGAAGTCAACGGTACTGAAAAGTCTCTTGTGGGGAAAACGAAAAACTATAGGGGATCAATAAGTAACTTAAGAGTCTTTAACAGCGTTGTTAAAATGAATGAGTTGCCACATCGGAAATAACTTCTCTTTAACGTGAAGTTAACATATTTATCAATTTTTAGAAACTTGATTATTTTTAATCATTATTTACTGGTTTTTATATTTTCCCTGCTTTCATGTACAAGAGAAAATACATCAGTCGAAGAATAGCCCAGGTCTCCCGAATGGCAATTGATATGGAACGATAATTTTGAATATCCCGATGCTCAGCTGGACAACGAATGGATTTCACAAAATGGTTCCAATTCTCATATACTCTGAAAAAAACAAGACGTTCTGATTCAAACAGATAATATTATAAAATTTAAAAAATGAATAAACCTTTATTATTAATATTTTGGTGTATCCTGCTGATTTGTAATTTATTTGCACAAAATAATCCTCCTGTTCTTCCGGGTGAACTCAACCTTCAACCCATGCTTCAGCCGATCCCAATGACCGCAAAATTCATTAACGACACCTCTTACATCTGGTGTGGAACATTGGTCAAGTCGCATATCGACCGGAAATATCACCTTTTCTATTCGCGATGGCCCCGTAAGTATGGGATGGCAGCATGGGTCACCAGTTCCGAAGTGGCACATGCCGTTTCTGATTCTCCTTTTGGACCGTTCCTGTTTAAAGATGTTGCCTTGCCGCATCGCGGATCTGAATACTGGGATGGCATGTACACGCACAATCCGACAGTTCATTTTTTCAACGGAAAATATTACCTCTATTACACCGGCAATTATGGTGACGGAATAATTACCAGTCCAAAATTGAACATGACCCACCGAAACCACCAACGCATAGGTGTGGCAATAGCCGACGATCCCAATGGTCCCTGGAAACGGTTTGACAAACCGATTATCGATGTGTCGAAAGATACCACTGCCGCGGATGCACAGATGATGGCCAACCCATCGGTAACACAAATGCCGGATGGCAGATACCTGATGGTCTACAAGGCTGTAGCCAGAAAACGGCCACAACCTTCAGGTGGACCGGTGGTACATCTTACTGCTATTGCGGATAGGCCGGAAGGCCCATTTGTGAAGCAGTACAAGCCCATCTTCACCGCTGAAAATGTTGATTTTCCGGCAGAAGATCCGTTTGTATGGTATCAGGATAACTGCTATTACGCGATCGTCAAGGACATGAAAGGCTCTTTTACCAATGCAGGTCGAAGCCTGGTTCTGTTTTATTCGTTGGATGGATTGGATTGGAAATTGGTCAAACATCCGCTGGTATCTGATTTAAATATCAAGTGGGCCGATGGTACCACCAAAAAACTGGAAGCGCTTGAACGTCCGCAGCTCTTTTTCGAGGATGGGAAACTGGTGGCCTTGCTTTGTGCCGTCAATGAAACACAGGGCCATTCTTACAATGTGCAGATTCATTTAAAGTTGAAACAGGAAAACGCAGCCACTGCTGCTGATTTACAGGCCAAAGCCTTAAAACAGGATCAGCAAAAAGCAGGATACAGTAACAGTCATCCCCAGACCCAATGGTTTCCCGAAGCCGGACTTGGATTGTTCATTCACTGGGGAATGGCTTCAGTCAGTGCATCGGGTGATTTATCCTGGTGCATGCTGGCAAACAAACCCTGGAAAGATGCCACCATCACTCCAAATGAATATTATGCTCAGGTCAAACGATGGAATCCGGATAAAGTGGACTACAACGCAATGTTGAAAAACGCTAAAGCTGCGGGTGTAACCTATGCGGTGATGGTGACCAAACACCATGACGGCTTCACCTTATGGCCGTCGGCATACGGTGATATGGGGACAAAGCAATATTTTGGAGGCCGCGATTTTGTGAAAGAATTTGTCACCGCCTGTCGGAAAAACAATATTCGGGTCGGGCTTTACTACTCACCCCCTGACTGGTGGTTCGAACGCAATTATAAAAGCTTTTCATACAAGGGGCCTGCACTTGATATGGATCATAAACCTGTTGTATTACCTGATAAAACTGCCGATTATGAGCAGAAACGAAAAGAGCATGTACAGAAACAGGTTCGCGAACTCTTAACCAACTATGGAAAAATTGACCTTGTTTGGTTTGATGGTGGGAAAGGGGAAATTTCTAACGAGGAAGTGCGCCAGCTTCAGCCGTGGATTGTGGTTAACCGGCGGAATGGTGGTGCCGGTGATTATGGCGACTCTGAAGGAAAATTACCTGAAACACGGTTTTCAGGATGGTTCGAGACCTGCGAAACCTGCTGGCCTTCGAATAAATGGTCATATACTGAAGATTTCGGCTGGGATACCGCTCCTCAGGTGATTGCCGAACTTGTAAAACTTCGTGCCTGGGGCGGTAACCTGTTGGCCAATGTTGGTCCGAAAGCCGATGGTTCAGTTCCTGAACAAGCCCTTTCTGCCTGGAAAGAAATGGCTGCCTGGATGAAGTACAATAGGGAATCTGTGATTGGAACTACCGGAGGTCCCTGGCCTGAGAAGGTCAACGTGCCTGTAACTATGAAAAACGGGGTTGCTTACCTTCATTTTCTTCCCGGAATGAACGAAGAACTGGTATGGAAAGATGCTCCCGAACCCTCGAAGGCTATCTTGCTGATTAACAACATGCCGGTTCCGTTCAACTATCAGGACGGTACTCTGAAAATAACGTTAACAGCCGACCAGCGGACAAATAATGTGGATGTGATCAAGTTGATGATCAAAAACTGACCAGGCATTTTCTCAAGATGAAACGAGCCATGAGCAAAATTTTCTCACACAAGAGCATGACTACTCTCGGGCGAGTTCCATATGGCCTTAAAAAACAAATTATAGACAAATGAAACACAAATTTGGACTCCTCCTGATCATATCAACAATGATCTTGTCTTTAAATGCACAAAACACGCCGAAACTTCCTCCGGGCTTTCCCGATCGTTCTCCTAACCTTGATGTTTTGCCTGGTTTCAAAACTCCCCCCAAAGGGTATGGCGAAGTTTCTTTTTTCTGGTGGATTGGCGATACCCTGACTCACGATCGGTTGATTTGGGAGATGGACCAGTTAAAAGGCAAGGGAATTACCGGGCTTCAGGTAAATTATTGCCACACAGACAAGGGAGGAACGAGTAATTCGCTTACATATAAAAGTCAGCCGGCTTTGTTCAGTCCCAAATGGTGGGAGCTGTTCGGATGGTTTCTGAAAGAAGCCAAAAAACGGGATATGTCGGTCAGCCTGAGCGATTACACATTGGGAAAAGCTGGTCAGGGTTGGTTTGTGGATGAAATGCTGAAAGAAAATCAAAATTATGGTTCGAATCTGGAGGCCAGACTATTCGATGTAAAAGATAATGCGAATTTTAAAACCAATATATCTGAGGATGTTTTAACAGCAACCGCTTATCCAAATGTTAACGGCACTTTGTCTTCATCCGGATCGATTGATCTGAAATCTTATATTATAAACAAGGAACTGGTTTGGAAAACTCCTCCCGGAGATTGGAAAATAATAGTCGTAAACCGCAAGACTGTAAAAACATCGTTCGACCCGATGAACCCGTTGAGTGGCCGAAAAGTGATTGAAAAATTTTACCAGCGGTTCGAAGATAATTGCCCTGGAGAATCGGGTAAAGGATTAAATTTCTTTTTTTCGGATGAACTTCAGTTTGGAATCAAGGGATTTCTGTGGAATAACCAATTTGCAAATGAATTCAATAAACGAAAAGGTTACAATATTTTACCAGAATTACCCAATCTGTTTGCGGATATAAGTCCTCGGTCCTATAAAATCAGGATGGATTACAACGATGTGATGGTGAGCCTTTCCGAAGAAGGATTTTTTAAACCCGTGTACGAATGGCACACCAAACGTGGTATGATATTCGGCTGCGATCATGGTGGAAGGGGTCGGGAAGTTAACGAGTTTGGTGATTATTTCCGCACCCAGCGTTGGATGTCTGGCCCGGGTTGCGATCAGCCCAGATTGCTCCGTGACATTGTGAAAAACAAGGTGGCAAGTTCGATCGCTCATCTTTACGAACGACCACGCACCTGGCTCGAAGGATTTCATAGCAGCGAGTGGGGCACTAGCAGCGAAGAAGTGGCTGATGCAACTTTCGCCAATTTTGCCATGGGACATAATTTACTGAGTCTTCACGGATTATATTATACCACACATGGCAGTTGGTGGGAATGGGCTGCTCCCGATAATCATTTTCGACAACCCTACTGGGCAGATATGGGCAAATTCATGAAATGTTCAGAAAGGCTAAGTTATGTGCTTTCACAGGGACATCACCGATGCGATGTGGCTATGATTTATCCTGTCGCTCCGGTCGAGGCAAACCTGAAAGGCACTGTATCGGTAAATACTGCTTTTGATGTTGCCCGTGATCTTTATCCTGCCGGAATTGATTTCGATTTTATGGATTTTGAGTCATTGGATCGCTGCCAGATTCGGGACAAAGAACTGAATGTGAGTGGCGAAAAATATAAGGTTTTGGTATTGCCGGCAATGTCAGCCGTCCGTTATTCCAACATCGGAAAGGCCCTCGATTTCTTTCGTTCAGGTGGAATTGTAATTGCAGTTGGTGCTCTTCCGGAGGCCAGCGATCGGATTGGAGGAAATGATCAAAAACTTCAGGCAATGATCAATGAAATGTTCGGAATAACCAGTGCCGATGAGCAGGATACAACAAAAACCTATACGCGTAAGAGTGCATCAGGTGGTACCGGAATCTTTATTCATAATCCGCTGGAAGTAAAAAATGTAGTTGCCAGTCTGATTCAACCCGATTTTAAAGTTTTATCAGGAAACCAAAATTCAAATATTTTGCATCGCAAATTAGGTAACCGTGATTTGTATTACGTTTATGGCCTTCCAAAAGGAACTGAATGTTTTTTCAGATGTACCGGAAAAGCTGAACTTTGGAATCCATGGACGGGAGATATCAGTCCTTTAAAGGTTTCCGCAGTTACTGAAACTGGTACAACGATCACACTTCCACTCGAGAAGAATGAACCCCAATTGATTGTTTTTAATCCCGGGAAACCAGAAATCGAAACAGCGACCTCAACGAATCAAAAAATTGAAGAGTTAGTTATTGACAAGAACTGGGAATTTGAGTTGAAGCCAACACTTGATAATAAATTTGGTGATTATCGTCTGCCTGCTTTTGATGGTAAATTGGGCGTTGAGGTATGGAAAATGAAATTTACACCCGAAACCGGTGCCATTTCCGACTGGCAAAAATCGGAGTTCGACGATAGTAAATGGGCTGATGCTTCGGTTTCCTTCGGACAGCAATTCTGGAAACTTGGGCCATTCTCTGCTGATGTTGATTTGTCGGGATTAGAAGCTAACCTGCAAACGATAAAGTTGGTTGATGCAAGACAACCTGTTGAACTGAATGGTAAAAAATACTTTTGGCAGCCTTATGAATTTTCATGGCGCTGGGGGTTGAAAGATGATGCAGGTCATCAGGGTTATCATGGATTGAAAGGTGAGATAAACAACGAGTTATTCACTTTCGGCACAATTAACAGACCAAGCAAACTCATGCCTGTTTATCCACTGGTTGCTGAACCTGAAGGTACGGTGTATTACCTGTGGTCGGCGGTTATGTGTCCAGCACAGCAGCAGGTAGAAATCAAAAAAGGTGGATTGCTACCAGTTTCGGTATGGGTGAATCAAAAACCTCTTGAATCAGAAAAAAAGAACGTTGAATTACAATCAGGTGCAAATCCTGTTCTCCTTAAATACAAAGGAGTTGGCCGGGCATATTTTGTTTTGGAACAGAAGGCTTCGGATAAGAAATTTGAAAAACCGGTGTCTCTGGCAACTGATTGGTATCTGAATCCTGCAGTGCTACCGTTTAATTGCCATCCACAGAAAAAAGGACAGTTTGGCTGGTACCGTTTTGATGCCCCTCCCGGCACACAGTCGATGATTATTCCCGCTGTATCGAAACCTGAAGTGTGGGTATCAGGAGAAAAAGTTAGATGTCAGGCTGGAAAATTACAGACAGTCAGATTGGCCGACCCAAGTCTGCCGATTTGGAAAATTGACTTTCCAAGGGGGAAAAAGGCGTCGGCAGTAGTTGCTGTCAGGCTTGAACAAGCTGCCGGTTTATTTGGCGGAGCAGCCATTCCCGAGCCGATTGTGTTTGAATGTGGAAAAGGGATGATACGGTTGGGTGATTTGAGTGAAAATAATTCACTGAAAACTTATTCAGGAGGAATGTGGTACCGGAAAACAATCACGATTTCCTCAACCCAGGCAAAATCAAATGAGATTTGTCTGAATTTGGGTAAGGTGGTGGCTTCGGCCGAAGTTCTGGTAAATGGAATTTCACTTGGTTCAAAGACTACATCGCCCTGGAAATTCGACCTTTCAGGTAAACTACAGGAAGGAGAAAACCGAATTGAAATTCTGGTTTACAATACACTCGGAAACCATTATTTGACGACTCCCTCGCAATATGTCGGCAGGATTAATTCAGGTTTGATCGGACCGGTTACACTTGAGTTCCATTCAAAATAAAAAGAAATTAATACCAAGCGATATGAAATGCATTAACAAACTCACATTCCTTATACTTACCATCCTGCTGCTAACCTCGCTGGCCGCGCTGCAAGCCGCCGGTCCGGCGAACCTGCGCTGCGAGTTTCGCGTGAATCCGCTTGGCATTGACGCATCCCGACCCCGGCTTAGCTGGGTAATCGAATCGAAAGATAAAGGGGTGTTCCAAACGGCCTATCAGGTTGTAGTCGATGGAGTCTGGGATTCCGGGAAAGTCCCTTCCGATAAATCGCAGAACATTGAGTATGGTGGCAAGCCGCTCGTTTCCGGTACGCGCTATAATTGGAAAGTTCGCCTGTGGGACAATTCGGGGAACGTTTCGAATTGGAGCGAACCAGCGTGGTGGATCATGGGACTGCTGAAACCGGAAGACTGGACGGCGCGATGGATCAGCACGGAGATGGATGCGCAGATGGTTGCCCCGAAAACCGGTGAAAATTTGAAAATTCTCAAGGCGGTGGTGGATCGCGAAAAAGCGGGATCGTCCGATGTAACCGGAAAGATTTCCTCACTGGTAAAAGATGGCGTTTTGAACATCAAGCTTGCATCTGGAATAATCAGGGAGGATACGTCGCTGAATCATGTAAAGAATCTTATAGTCGAGTATTCACTCAATGGCGATCTTGGCATCGCCAGTATAGCAGATTTTGAACAGATGGTCATTCCCCCACCCCCGTCACAAGTAGAACCCACAGACGAGCCTTATGTAAGGCGGGAATTCGATCTTGCAGCTATCCCCACATCCGCCCTGGCGACTGTCAATGTGATGGGATTCTACGAGTTGTATGTGAATGGAAAAAAGGTGGGTCCGAATGTGATGGGACCGGCACTTTCGGACTACCAAAAGCGCTCGCTTTACGAAACCTACGACCTTGCGCTCTATCTGAGGAAAGGTCGCAATTGCATCGGTCTGTGGCTCGGACGCGGTTGGTATTTGAAAACGAAGATCGATCGCAATCCCAACCCCTCCGTGCAACACAACACAGCGATTGCCCGAATGCAACTAGATATGATTGTGACCGGACACCCACTCCGGATTGCCACGGACGGCGAATGGCGCTGCAAATCAAGCGGTCGCAGTCTGCTTGGTCCCTGGCTGTGGAATAAAATGGGCGGGGAACTGGTGGATGCACGCCAGGACGACCCTCGCTGGTCCGATCCGGAAAAGGTTGCAGCCCCTGTGATTCCAGCCGATGCCCAAAAGTGTTCCCCAATGCGGGTGTTAAAAACCATACCGGCGATTTCCTGCACCAAACTTGCTGACGGAAAATATCGTCTGGATTTCGGAACCCAGCTTACTGGTTGGCTCAAACTGCGCATGCCTGGGCAGGCTGCAGGCGACACCATTACCATCCAATACGCCGACAAGCTTGAGCCCATGCAGACCTACAATCAGATGGATCGCTTTATTTGTGCGGGCAAGAATATGGATGAATTTTGTTCTAAATTCAACTACCATGGGTTTCGTTGGGCGATCATAGAAGGACTTGCATGGGCACCCGAACTTGTGGATGCCGAGGCGCAGTCTATCGGTACGGACTTTGAAACGAGGGGTGGCTTCGAATGTTCCAGCGAACTTCTCAACCGCATGCACAAGGTTAATCTATGGACCATCCGGAGTCTGACCCAAAGCGGATACCTTTCGGACTGTCCGCATCGGGAACGCCTGGGTTACGGTGACGGTCAGGTGTCCATCGAAAGCTGCATGATGAATTTCATGATGCAGCCATTTTATGACAAATGGTCCACCGACTGGTGTGACTTGGCAAATCCTACTACTGGCTATATACCTCACACCGCACCGCAAGGAATTGGCGGCGGTGGCCCGGGGTGGGGCGGTGCTGCGCAAGCCCTGACCTGGCGGAACTACCTCTATTATCAGGATACGCTGATTCTGAGGCGGAACCTCGAAGCCTGTCAACGTCACATCAAGGCAATTGAAGCCTACGCGAAGGATGGTATCGTTCGCAATTTAGGTGGAACAGGAGCGGGTTTCGTTGGCGACTGGGTTGCGCCGGGGCGTGGTATGGATACCAAAAACCGGCCGCCAGCGGATGCGGCGGCGTTGTTTAACAACTGTTACCTGATCTATCTGCGCGAGCAATGGGCGCAAATGGCCGATGTCATCGGGCGGCATGACGAAGCGAAAGCCTGCCGCAAAGAATTGGAGCGCCTTCGGCCTCTGATCCACGCCGCCTTCTATGACAAAGACAAACAGTTCTACGCTCTTGACGAACAATCCTATTATCTGATGCCGCTCATGACCGGAGTCGTACCTGAAGAACTGCGTCCGACCATCCTGAAAAAACTGGAGGAATGCATTAGGGTCACGCGCAAGGGGCATCTCGACACGGGAATGCTTGGAACCTATTTCCTGATGAATTACCTCATGGAAATTGGCCGCAATGACCTTTTGTGGCTGGTAGTAACCCAGAAGGACTATCCCGGCTGGGGATACATGCTTGAGCAGGGTGCCACCACCTGGTGGGAGCAGTGGAATGGCTATTGGTCTCAGATTCATTCGTGCTTCACATCTTTAGACGGTTGGTTTTATCAAGGTTTGGCCGGGATTCGTCCAGACAAATCGGACCCCGGATTCAAAAAGATCATCATAAAACCCGCCGTGGTTGGCGATCTGACATGGGTGAAATGTTATCACGACTCCCCTTACGGTCGCATAGTCAGCAACTGGAAACTCGAGGGTCAGAAGTTGACAATGAAAGTAACAATTCCCGCCAACACGACTGCCACTGTCTATGTTCCGATCAATAATGCCGCTCAAGTGACTGAGTCTGGCAAACCAGTCGTCAAAGCAGTTGGCGTCAAATTCCTGCGCATGGAAAACAACGATGCTGTCTATGCTGTTGGTTCCGGATCTTACGTGTTTCAATCCGATTTGGCAGAAGCCGTAAAATAAAGCACAAAAGAAAAAGTGATATGCTACATATTAATAAACTAACATTCCTAACATTGGCCGTTCTGCTGCTAACGTCGCTGGCCGCGCTGCAAGCCGCCGGACCGGCGAATCTACGCTGCGAGTTTCGAGTGAATCCGCTTGGTATTGACGCATCCCGACCCCGGCTTAGTTGGGTAATCGAATCGAAAGATAAAGGGGTGCTCCAGACGGCCTATCAGGTTGTAGTCGATGGAGTCTGGGATTCCGGAAAAGTCCCTTCCGATAAATCGCAGAATATTGATTATGGCGGCAAACCGCTCGTTTCTGGCACGCGCTACAATTGGAAAGAAGTTTCGGGGTGGAGCAAACCAGCGTGGTGGATCATGGGACTGCTGAAACCGGAAGACTGGACGGCGCGATGGATCAGCACGGAGATGGAGGAACAAGGCGTTCCCACACCCCCTGCCTCACAACCAAAACCCCTCGACGAGCCTTATGTCAGGCGGATATTCGATCTTTCCGCTATCCCTACAACCGCTCTGGCGACAGTCAATGTGATGGGATTCTACGAGCTATATGTGAATGGAAAGAAAGTGGGGCCGAACGTGATGGGACCCGCTCTTTCGAACTATGGAAAACGTTCGCTGTACGAAACCTACGACCTTGCGCCCGACCTGCGGAAAGGCCGCAACTGCATCGGGCTGTGGCTCAGCCGGGGTTGGTATTGGAAAGTGCTTGACGGTCGGCCTAACCCCAACGTGCAATACAATACAGCAATTGCACGGATGCAACTTGATATGTTGGTGAAAGGCCGTCCCCTTCGGATTGCTACGGACGGTGAATGGCGCTGCAAATCAAGCGGACGTAGCCTGCTTGGCCCATGGAGTTGGAATAACATGGGCGGTGAGCTGGTGGATGCGCGCCAGAACGCCCCTCGATGGTCCGATCCGAAAGCAACTATTGGCGATTGGTATCCTGTCAAAGAGGTTGTTGCCCCTGCGATTCAGGCCGATGCCCAGAAATGTCCGCCCATGCGAATATTAAAAACTATGCCGGCGATTTCCTGCACCAAACTTGCTGATGGAAAATATCGGCTGGATTTCGGAACCGAGCTTACCGGTTGGCTCAAGCTGCGCATGCGTGGACAGGATGCAGGCGACACCATCACCATCCAATACGCCGACAAGCTCGAGCGGCTGCAAACCTACAATCAGATGGACCTTTTTATTTGTGCAGGCAAGCATGTGGATGAATTTTGTTCTAAGTTCAATTACCACGGATTTCGTTGGGTGATCATCAAGGGACTGGCTACGGCACCGGAACTTGCGGATGCCGAGGCGCAGTCAATCGGTACGGACTTTGAAACGAGGGGTGGCTTTGAATGTTCCAGCGAACTTCTCAATCGCATGCACGCAGTGAACCTGTGGACCATTCAGTGCCTTAGCCAAAGCGGATATTTATCGGACTGTCCGCATCGGGAACGACTGGGGTACG
>JFJP01039999.1_pt1 | contig 12098 bp, 11 predicted proteins | sample 431651 | NCBI WGS metagenome assembly JFJP01 (sample SAMN02602958, study PRJNA72255) | Microbial mat metagenome, whole genome shotgun sequencing project. | biome: fresh water; feature: sink hole; material: water; isolation source: purple microbial (photo- and chemosynthetic) mats found in... | reverse complement strand
TTTTTATTTCAGCAATTGATAGATACATGTTGGTCGGATTTATTTCTGATGTAATAAAATCAGTCAACCAAATACCGATAGGAAACGTTTCTGTCAATTGTAGAATATTCACTTCAAACACCTGAATTTTATGAAACAAATTATTATTCCTTTTTTAGCCTTGTCGTTTATGATGTCATGTACCGAAAAGCCGATTCAATACCCAACAACAAAAAAGGGCGATGTAAAAGATACTTACTTCGGAACTGTAGTGGAAGATCCTTATCGTTGGCTCGAAGACGATAATTCAGCAGAAACTGCTGATTGGGTGAAAGCACAAAACAAGCTTACCTCAGATTATCTGGTCAAACTTCCTTACCGCGATCAGATTAAAACCCGTCTTACTGAGTTGTGGGATTATCCTAAATATGGCACTCCATTCAAAGAAGCCGGAAAATATTTCTTCTATAAAAACGATGGGTTACAAAATCAGAGTGTTTTGTATACCACCGACGATCTGGCAACTGAACCCAAAGTTTTACTTGATCCGAATACCTTGTCGACCGATGGTATCGCAGCTTTGTCGGGCATCGAAATCTCAACCGATGGCAAGTATCTGATTTATCAGGTTGCCAAATCGGGTTCTGATTGGAATGAGATTTTTGTAAAAAGTATCGAAACAGGCCAGCTTTTACCTGACCACATTAGTTGGGTTAAATTTTCAGGAATCAGCTGGTGCTGCGATGGATTTTTCTACAGTGCTTACGATAAACCGGAAGCCGGGAGCGAGTTGTCGAAATCAAATGAATTTCAGAAAGTATATTTCCATAAATTGGGTACCGAACAAGCCGCAGATCAGTTAATTGTTGAGGATCAGAAAAATCCCAAACGTATGTTTGGTGCAGGCGTATCCGAGGACAAACGTTTTCTGTTTGTTTCCAAAAGTCAAGGTTCGCATGGGAATGCGCTCGATATAAAAGATCTTAATAAGAAGAATAGCCCATTTGTGAGTTTAATGGATAGCTATGAATACGAGTTTAATCCGGTTGACAATATCGGTGATGAGCTTTATGTGTTAACCAATTACAAAGCACCAAAATACCGTTTGGTTCGAATCAATGTTAACAAACCGGAAGAAGCCAATTGGGTGGTTGTTATTCCGGAGAAAAAAGATGTACTTGAGTCGGTTGGCTTAATTGCCGGGAAACTGTTGGTCAAATACATGACTGATGCTCACAGTAAAGCCGAGGTGTATTCGTACGATGGAGTTCTTGATCATGAAGTTCAACTTCCGGGAATAGGAACCGTTAGTGGTTTCTCAGGGAAAAAGGATGAAAATGTTGCTTTTTATAGCTACACGTCGTTTAATACTCCTGGCGAGATTTATAAATACGATTTTACAACCAAACAATCAACCTTGCATTTCCGGCCTGAAGTGAAATTCAATCCTGAAGATTTTGAAGTAAAGCAGGAGTTCTATGCCAGTAAAGACGGCACGAAGGTTCCAATGTTTATCGTTCATAAAAAAGGTTTAGAATTAAATGGGAACAACCCAACGTTGCTGTATGCTTATGGCGGTTTCAATATCAGTCTTACTCCCTCGTTTTCGGCTGCACGAATTGCATTTCTCGAAAATGGAGGAGTGTTTGCCATGCCAAATCTTCGTGGAGGTGGTGAATATGGCGAAGACTGGCATAAGGCTGGTACCAAACTGCAAAAGCAAAATGTATTCGACGATTTTATTGCTGCTGGCGAGTTTCTGATCAATCAAAAATACACCTCAACTCAAAAACTGGCCATTCAGGGTGGATCAAATGGTGGGTTACTGGTAGGAGCAGTTACCAATCAACGTCCCGACTTGTTTAAAGTGGCCCTTCCGGCAGTTGGGGTAATGGATATGCTGCGGTTTCATAAATTTACCATTGGCTGGGCCTGGGCTGGTGATTATGGAACCAGTGATGACAGCGAAGAAATGTTTAAGTATCTGTATAATTACTCTCCTTATCATACGGTGAAAATGGATGGCACTTATCCGGCTGTATTGGCAACCACTGCCGATCACGATGACAGGGTTGTACCTGCTCATACGTTTAAATATATGGCCAGACTGCAGGAACTTAATGCAAACAATAAACTTCCTCTTTTGGTACGGATTGATGCAAAAGCTGGTCATGGGGCCGGAAAGCCAACAGCCAAAGTAATCGAAGAATATACCGATGTTTGGTCGTTTGTGTTCTATCATTTGGGAATCGAGATAAGGAAATAGACATTAGACTTTAGAAAATAGGAAATAGGAATCAGTAAGTTATAAAAGTGTTCAGTCACAGTTGGCTCTGAGCCAGATTGAGACTGAAAACTGAGACTGAAAACTGAGACTGAAAACTGATTACTGAGACTGGAAACTGAAAACTGAGACTGATCACTTCTTTCTTTTTCCTGTTTTTTTTGATGACTATTGATTTTTTTCCATTCATTTGCTCAAAATATTGTACTTTTAAAATCCCGGGAAATAAAGTCCGGGATTTTTTTTATGTCTTGATTATGAGCTTGAATTATCTGGTTATTGAAGGAAATATTGGTGCTGGCAAAACAACACTTGCGCAGATGATCAGTGAAAAGTATCGTGCCAAACTGGTTCTTGAACAGTTTGCTGATAACCCATTCTTGCCTAAATTTTACGAAAACCAAGAACAATATTCGTTTCCTCTTGAAATGGCCTTTTTGGCTGAGCGATACAATCAATTGAACCGGGAATTAAGTCATTTCGACCTCTTCAGCACTTTTACCATATCCGATTATTATTTTATGAAGTCATTGATTTTTGCACAAAACACACTGCAATCCGACGAGTACAATTTGTATCGGCAGTTTTTTACGATTATTTACGATAAAATGCCCAAACCCGATTTGTATGTTTATCTCCATAAGGATAGCGATTTGCTTCTAAAAAATATTGCATTTCGGGGACGAACTTATGAAACATACATTACCAAAGAATACCTTGAGAAGATTGCGCAGGGTTATTTTAGTTACTTTAAACAACAAAATGACATCCCAATTCTCATCTTAGACACAAACGGTATAAATTTTGTTAATGACCCTGACGATTTTAAAAAAATAACCAATATTCTATTCAACGAACAATTTAACAAGGGAATAACTCGAATTATACTCGATTAAAAACATTATTTATACTTTTTTTTAAACGAAACATTGCTAATTTTGTGGGCGTTAACCAAAAAATACAAAGCACAATTAATTTAATATAATCATGATGAGAAAAATTAACTTAAAACCACTTGCCCTTATTGCTCTGGCAGCTGTTCTATTTTCCAGCTGTGCGAGTTTGCAGAAGATGAAGAAAAAAGCAAACTTGTTAACCTTTAAAACAACTCCTGAAGTTCTTGAAGCTCATGCAGGTAAAGTTGATCTGGCTATTGATGGAAAATTTCCAGCCAAGTATTTTAATAAAAAAGCTACTTTAGTTGCAACTCCAGTTCTGAAATACGAAGGTGGAGAAAAAGCTTTTGCTCCTGTGACTGTTCAGGGTGAAAAAGTTGATGCGAACAACAAAGTAATTTCGTTGGCTAATGGCGGAAGCTTTAGTTACAAAGATGTTGCTTCTTATGCTGACGCAATGCGTTTATCAAACCTTGAACTTCGCATTACCGCATCAAAAGGTAAAAAAAGTCTTGATTTTGCCCCAATCAAAATCGGTCAGGGTGTTGTTGCTACTTCAACGATGGTTCTTAACTACCCAAGTCCAATTATCGGTGTTCAACGCGAAAAAAACACAACCGGTAAATACGATCCAAACATTGATGCTTTCCAACGTATTGTTCCTGATGAATATACTGCTGACATTCTTTATTTAATCAATAAGGCTGATATTCGCCCAACGGAATTAACTAAAGAAGATATTGCCAAACTGACTGAATACAATAAAGCTGCAGGAAACGATCCACGTAAAAAAATTAAAGGAATTGAAATTTCTTCATACGCTTCTCCAGACGGAACGCTTGATTACAATACCAAATTGGCTGAAAAACGTCAGGATGCATCTTCTAAATTCTTAACTAAAGAATTGAAAAAAGCTGAAGTTGAAGCTGCTTTCAAAACCAAATTTACTCCTGAAGATTGGGATGGTTTTAAAGAATTAATGGGTAAATCAAATATCCAGGACAAAGAATTGATCTTACGTGTTCTTTCCATGTACACTGATCCTGAAGTTCGTGAACGCGAAATCAAAAATCTTTCGGCTGCATTTACTGGCGTTGCCAGTGATATTTTACCACAATTACGTCGTTCTAAATTCACAACAAGCATCGACTTGATTGGAAAAACTGACGAAGAAATTGCTGCTTTAGCTGATTCTGATCCTTCAAAATTGAATCCTGCAGAATTACTTTATGCTGCTACATTAACGAAAGACCTGAACAAACAATTGGCTATCTACAACTCATTCATGAAGATCTATTCAACTGACTGGAGAGGTTATAACAATGCAGGTATGGTTTTAGTGAAACAACAAAAACATGCGGATGCAAAAAGTTTGTTCGAAAAAGCTGAAAAGTTAAACAACAATGAGCCAATCATTAAAAACAACTTAGGCGTTTGTGCTTTGAAAGCTGGTGATTTAGCTAAAGCTGAAACTTATTTTGGTGCTGCTTCAGGTGCTGGTGCTGCTGTAAACAGCAACCTTGGTATTTTAAGTATCATCAAAGGTGACTACAGTAAAGCTGTTAAATACTTCGGTGATTCAGATTCTCCGAATACTGGTTTAGCTAAGATCCTTGCTGGTGATAACAACGGTGCATTAAAATCGTTGGAAAATTGCACCTGGGAAGGTTGCTACATGAAAGAATATTTCAAAGGTATAGTTGGTGCCCGCACAGCCAAAGAAAACTTAATGTATGAAAGTCTTGAAAAAGCGGTTAAAATGAAACCTGAGCTTAAAGCAAAAGTTGCTTCCGATATGGAATTTGTAAAATTCTTTAACGAAGCCCGTTTCAAAGAAATTGTAAAATAAGCTGATTATATATCTGGGGAAAAGGAGCGATTCTACCGGATCGCTCCTTTTTTAGTTTACATCGTTCGTTTCTTTAATTTGTATTTGTGTTTATTTACAATTAGCTTTAGAAAACTTTACCATCTGAATCATATTCTGGATTGCTTAAACCGCTAGCTCTATAAAGTATAAACTTTAAATTATTTACTTATGAAAAGAGAAATGACGTTGAAATCGCAGGTGTTGGTGGTGTTCGTATTGTTTTTAAGTTTTAATGTTTATGCCCAAACACCTATTTTTGATTTAAAAAGTAGTTCGTTGGAGACTGTTTTGGTAAAAGTCCCTGTTGAAAATTTGCAACAGTTTCAACAATGCATGTTAAACGACCCTTCAATTAGCGATGTGATTGTAATTCCAATTGAAGGAGATGATACGCATGTTGTGTGTGCAGTGAGTGCATATATGTACAGTAAGGGGCAGAAGGCTGGTGATACTGCGACCAAATCTAGTTGGATAGACAAGGCGGTGTCTGCAGTCAAGAGTTTTTTCAAATCGCTTTGGTGAATTCATCTGTAAGTAGGATCTACTTTAGAGAAGTTCAGAAACTAAAATATCACGTTTACGAAAGAACATATTTTGAGCTATTATTGTGCAAATAAATTGTAAAAAATAGAAAGCTATTTTGGGGGAAATTATTGCGAACGCACTGATTAATTGTTTTCTAAATACCTATTCGTAAAGATTAAAAAAAATTATAAATTTGTACCACGAAAGAGTTCCGCAATGGGCGGAATTCTTTTTTGTTTTAATATAGTTTTACTAAAAGGAAAAATGCCATGGGAGCAATTACTTATATTACTGAAGACGGATTAAAGAAGATGAAAGATGAGCTGGAACGTTTAACTAAAATTGAACGTCCTGCCATTTCAAAAGCGATTGGTGAAGCCATTGAAAAGGGAGATATTTCGGAAAATGCTGAATACGATGCTGCAAAAGATGAGCAAGGTATGCTCGAAGCCAAAATCGCTGTTTTAAGTGCAAAAATTGCTACTGTTCGCATAATTGATGAATCAAAAATTGATACTTCTTGTGTTCAGATGCTGAATAAAGTTACCATTCGTAACCAGTCGAATAAGGCGACCATGCAATACGTGATCGTTTCTGAACCTGAGGCTGATTTGAAAGTAGGCAAGATCTCGGTTCAAACTCCTATTGCACAAGGGTTGATGGGTAAAAAAATTGGCGATCTGGTTGAAATACAGGTTCCTTCGGGGAAAATTCAATTTGAAATTATTGATATCTCCATCTAATAGTTATCCAAATGGCAAGCATCTTCACAAAAATTGTAAATGGTGAAATCCCTGCATGGAAAGTGGCTGAAGATGAAAACTTCCTGGCTTTTCTGGATATTTCGCCTGTAGCTAAAGGTCATACCTTGGTTATTCCTAAAAAGGAAGTCGATTATCTGTTCGACTTAGACGATGAAACCTATACCGGATTGCAATTGTTTGCCAAAAAAGTGGCAATTGGAATTCAGAATGCGATTCCGTGCAAAAGAGTGGGCGTAATGGTTTTAGGACTCGAAGTTCCTCATGCTCACATTCATCTGGTGCCTATGCAGTCGGAAGCCGACCTGCTGAATTTCACGAAAAAATTGACCTTGACTAAAGAAGAAATGGCCGAAATAACCGCTGCCATTGCCCGGGAAGTATAACATTCGTCAGTCGCAGGTTATTGGATGTTTCGGGTTCCGAGTTGCGGGATTTTTTTAATACGCATCTCAGAACTCGCAACATTTTTACTGCTAACTGCAACTGAATACTGAGACTGAATACTGAGAACTACTTTTTCACCCGTTCGGGATTCTTTTTAACAAAATCGCCCCAACTTTTTATTCCGGTTTTTCCAACCGGATTTTTCATTTGCAGGTAATGGCAAACTGCAACAGCAACAGCATCGGTAGCATCGAGTTCTTTGGGTAATTCGTTTAACGAAAACATATTTTTCAGGAAAAAAGCTACTTGTTCTTTTGCTGCACGCCCCATCCCGGTAATCGATTGTTTCACTTTCAGCGGAGCATATTCAAAGACTGGAATATTTTTACTTAGAGCCAATCCCATCACCACACCCTGGGCACGCCCAAGTTTTAACATGGCCTGAATATCTTTACCAAAAAATGGAGATTCAATGGCAAGCTCATCCGGTTTTAATTCGTTCAGCAGCGAATTGGTACGTTCGAAAATGTGTTTCAATTTTTGATAATGATCGACAAACCCGGTGGTTTTAATTACTCCAACCTGGAGGATTCGTGGTTTGTTGTTTACCACTTCAATTAGCCCGTAACCCATAACGTTGGTTCCCGGGTCGATACCTAGAATTGTGACTGGTTTATTCTCCATGAATTGGGTTTTTGAGGTTCAAAGGTAAGGGTTTTTACTTGCTTGTAAGGCCTCAGGTCTGTACTCCGGAATTTTGCTCAGAATGACTGAGTCTACTCGACTCTGAATTTTGACTTTACCCTTTTTTCTGCTGAATCCAGATCCCGGAAATAATTAATGCCAGACCAATAAATGTGGTAAAATATATCGTTTCACCAAGGATGAAATGAATAAAAACCAGTGAAAGGAAAGGTGAAAGGAAAATTAGATTACCTGTTTTTGCATTGTTTTTACTCAGTTGCATGGCTTTCATCCACAGAATGTAGGTAATCCCGAGTTCAAACAATCCGATGTAAAGAGCAGCAGGTAATCCTTTTGGGTTCGGTAAACTAAAATCAGTAAATAAGAATGCTGCAATAAGCAGGTATATTGTTCCGAAAACAAAGTTCCAGAAGAGTTTGATGGTTTCGTCGCGTTTGTCGAGTACACTTAGAATCCAGAAAAGTGCCCAGATAATGCTACTTCCGACTGCCAGCAATGCTCCGGTTGAGTTGGTGTTATTTAATCCGGAGAGGCTTCCCTGTGATGAAATAAATATAACTCCAACAAAACTTATAAGGATAGCTACGATATTCCGGGTGGTGATTTTTTGCTTTAGTAATGGCACCGAAAGTAAAGCCAGGGTAACCGGCCAGATCATGTTTAGAGGTTGTGCAACCTGAGCGGGTAACAGGCTGTAGGCCTGGAAAAGTATCAGGTAATATCCCGCAGGATTTAAAGCACCTAGTAAGGCCGATTTTCCTAACTGTGCAAACGATATTGTAAATAGCTCTTTTGTTTTTCGCTCAAAAAGAATGACAATTCCAAAAGTGATTAATGAAAACACCGATGCAGTTAAAATCAGGTAGATCGGCGAAAGAACCTGCAATCCAAGTTTAAAGGCTGTGGCAACAGTCGACCACAACAATACAGAGCACAAGGCAAAAATGGTTGATTTTGGGATTCCCTTCATGATGAGTATTATTTCTCGTTTTTTGGCTCCGATGGTTCCGGGAAAGCCGATGCATCCTGCATTTTTCGGTATTCGGCACGGGCATCAACCACATAAACACTTCCGGGATAATCGGTCAACATTTTCTTATACGAAGCCAGTGCGTCATCCTTACGGTTCAGTTTGTCTTTGTAAATACCTGCAAGTTGAAAAAGTGCATCGTCGGCCAAAGGTTCCCAGCTATTATCTTTCACAATCGATTCAAGCAGGACTGCGGCTTCGGCATATTTACCTTGTTTCTTAAAAATGCCAGCTTTGCGAAAGTTAACATCATCGGCAAGCGAATTGGATGGATACAACTTGCTTACCGAATCGAGAGCCAAAATTGCTTCAGGAAAGTTGTTTCGGAACAAACTAAGATCGGCACGGGCAAATATCTGCAATGGTTTTGCAGTGCTGTCGGTTTCCAGATTTTCGCCGATAAAAAAGGCCAGATCCATGGCATCGTTCGAAATCAGCTTGGAGGTACTGGCGCGAAGTGCGTCTAGCTGAGCTTTAGCCCAGGTGAAATTCCCCATGTAGTAACCCAGCTTCGCTTTTTTTAGTTTCACATCGTCGCCTAACTGATTACTGCGGTTGTTTTCGATAACCTGCGAATAAGTGATGACAGCTTCCCACAAATCATCTGAATATACATACACATCAGACAGTTCTGCTTTTATGGTCGAAATTTGCAATTGGTTCAGTCCTGGCAAAGCAAGAGCATCAGTCAGGCTTTTGATTGCATCGGCAGGTTGATTCAGGTAAAATGCCATCAGATGGGCATATTCGGCCACAAGAATTGTGGTTTCGGCCTTAATGCCAATTGCGGCAAAGGTTTGGTTAAACTGATCTTTAAGTTGGGTTGCTTTGGTCGAATCAAATATAGCCTCGTCCTGAAAACTATCGTATTGCATTTGCATACGCTGCTGGCTGGCAAGCAAATAATAATCGGTTCGTTTCCCTTTTACAATCAGGTAGTCATAAGCCTTGGCGGCATCGTCGTAGTTTTTGTTTGATGCGGCCACATTGGCAAGCTCGAAGATGTTGGAATCTTCCGATCCGGTGCGCTTGTCGAGAGAAATAGCCTGACGAATGGCTCCCGGGAAATTTTTGTCCTGAATGAATAACCATATCAGTAGTCGGGTATACAAAATCTGCTCAGGTTCTTTTTGAATGCATTTCAGTACGTAGGTTTTGAGTTGTTTGCTGATCTCCTGATCGTTATCCATCGACAAAACAGACTGCAAACTACTTTTTACAATATCGAGATTGGTGTCTTTCAATTTTGCCCATTCCAGATATTCTTTCATCATCAGGTCATAGTTCCGCATGTAATAATACACATGACCCAATTCGTAGTTGTATCGGTTGCCATTTTGAATCCCACGCCCCTTCAAATAAATTTTTTCGGCATACTCAAATTCGCGTCGACTGATAAATTGATTGGCCAGGATAGGATATTCTGCCGGATTATTTGAGATAGATGAAATTGCCTTTTCATACATTTTGGTTGATTCGGCAGCCTGACCCATTGTCTTTTTTAGAAATCCCCACTGCACATACCAATACGAATCCGCAGAATTGCCCCGCAACCCTTTTTTGATTTCTTTTTCAGCCTTTTCGTAATCAGGGATGCTCATTAAGCAGTCGAGATAAATATTGAAATATCCTTCGGATTTGGTAGAGGTATACATTTGTTCGTACATCTCTGCAGCTTTCCCGAACTCTTTATTCTGATAATATTTGTTGGCAAGGATGGATATGTTTTGTAAATCCTGAGTTTGCCCCAAAACAACAATGGGAGCCAGGAAAAATATGATTCGGATTAAAAACTTCATGAACCGATTATTTAATTGAATTACAAAAATAACAAACCAAAGCGTTTCCTGTGGGCTAAACCCATATTTGTAAAACGATTTGCAGATACAGAACCTGATTCTTCAGATTTTAGTCTAATTTTACGCAAATTTTGAATCAGATGACTGCAGAAATTAAAGGGCGCGAGCGACTTCCCCGATGGATGAAAATGCAATTACCCAAAGGAGAAAGCTATTCGAAAGTAAAAAATCTGGTAGCCGAGCACAAGCTTCATACCATTTGTACCAGTGGCAATTGCCCGAACATTGGCGAATGCTGGAATCGTGGAACTGCTACATTTATGATCCTTGGAGAAATTTGTACCCGGAATTGTAAATTCTGTGGCGTAACTACCGGGAAACCGTTGGTTCCAGATACCGGCGAACCTCAGCGTATAGCCAAATCGGTGCATATCATGCAGCTGAAACATGCGGTAATAACTTCGGTCGATCGCGACGATTTACCCGATCTGGGAGCCTCGTTCTGGGCCGAAACCATTCGCGAAGTCAAAACACTCAACCCTGAAACTAAAATTGAAGTTTTGATCCCCGATTTTCAGGGGAAACCTGAACTGATTCAGAAAGTAATTGATGCCCGGCCTGAAGTGATTTCGCACAACATGGAAACGGTTGAACGACTGACTCCACAAATTCGTAGTGCAGCTAAATATCGCACCAGTCTTGAGGTAATTCGTTGTATTGCGGCTTCCGGAATTGTTGCCAAATCGGGAATTATGCTTGGTCTGGGAGAAACGGAAGAGGAAGTTTTACAGGTGATGGACGATTTGCTCGCGGTGGGGTGTAAAGTGATGACCATTGGGCAATATCTGGCTCCAACGCTCGATCACATTCAGGTTTGTGAGTATATCACTCCCGAGCAATTTGAACGTTACCGCATCATTGGAATCGAAAAAGGATTTGCTTTTGTCGAAAGCAGTCCGTTGGTCCGTTCTTCTTACCGGGCCGAGTTGCATGCCGGTGCCTGTGATTTTGAAAAACAAGTATACAAGTTTACTAACGACAATAAATAACAAGCCATGGCAGATTTTATTTACGAAGATCTTGGTCTGAAAGATTATAAAGAATGTTGGGATTATCAGGAAACGATTCATGCTCAGGTGGTGGCCGATAAGTTGGCTGGTAAACGAAATAGTGAACTCAATCGTTTTTTGCTTGTCGAGCATCCGCATGTTTACACGCTTGGTAAAAGTGGCGACGAACACAACCTGCTGATAAACGGCGATTTTCTGAAAAAGATTGAAGCTGTTTATTACAAAATAAACCGAGGAGGCGATATAACTTATCATGGACCTGGCCAGCTGGTTGGTTATCCGATTATCGATCTGGAGAACTACAAGATTGGGGTAAAAGACTACATCTTCAAAATGGAGCAGGCCATTATTCAAACCATTGCCGAATACGGCTTGGAAGGCGCGCTAAAAGATGGGGCTACTGGTGTTTGGCTTGATTCGACTATTCCGGCCAAATCTCGAAAAATTTGTGCGATTGGGGTTCGCATCAGCCGGTACGTGTCGATGCACGGATTTGCGCTAAACGTGAATACCGACATGCGCTATTTCAATTACATCAACCCTTGTGGATTCCTAACGTACGGAGTTACTTCGATTGAACGGGAATTGGGACGCAAAATCGACATGCAGGAAATAAAGGAGATTGTAAAAGCGAAGTTTAATGCCATTTATTAATTATTTCGGGGATAATGTTTAACTTTCAATTCGAAATTTAGCACCTTTTCTGACTAAACTTAAAGCTTTCCTATGAAACCAATCTTTCTACTTTTGTTCGTTGTTAGTGTTATTTTTTGGGGGTGTGATAAAAGCGAC
>JFJP01039998.1_pt1 | contig 12098 bp, 10 predicted proteins | sample 431651 | NCBI WGS metagenome assembly JFJP01 (sample SAMN02602958, study PRJNA72255) | Microbial mat metagenome, whole genome shotgun sequencing project. | biome: fresh water; feature: sink hole; material: water; isolation source: purple microbial (photo- and chemosynthetic) mats found in... | reverse complement strand
AAGTAAGGGGCTTACTAGAAGAGAAATTGGCCATGGAGATCTCATTAAAAAGTCATTTTCTCATTTAGATAATAATTTAAAATTGCTATGTGAAGCTATTAGTGCCGATGGATCTACATCAATGGCAAGTGTTAGTGGATCTTCAGCTGCATTATATTCAATGAATTTAATAGATAGTAATAATATAGTTGCGGGCATATCTATAGGAGAAATTAATAAAAAATTACATGTAGATTTAGATGCTAATGAAGATCAATTAAGTAATTTTGATTTTAAAATAACGGCATCTAAAAAATATATACATGCTATACATATGGATTCCAAAACAGGATTAAGAATAGATACTCTAGAAGAGGTTATTAAATTAGGATTACAATCATCCTTAAAAATAATTAAAAAAATCGAAACTGATTGCAAACCTTCTAAAAATATCAAATTTATCAAAATTAATACAAAAAAGATAGGTATTATGATTGGACAAAAAGGAGATAATTTAAAAGAAATAGAAAAACATTCAAAAGCTCAAATAAAAGTATATCAAAACGGATTGGTATGTATTACAGGATCTTCTGAAAATATTGAATTTGCTTCCGAATTTGTTAATTTTTATGGATTTGATAAATCTGCAGTTAAAAGTAATATTGCTTTTTTTGCAAAAGAAACAAAAGAATCTAATACAATAAATACTCAACAAGGATTATTTCATTTACCAAAAACAATTTTATATAAAAAAGATCAACTTATAAGATGTAAATTATTATCAAATAATAAATTAAAAATATTATAAATGGTAAGATTTGTTTAATTCTTCTTCTATTTGTTCAGCTAATTTTAAATGAAAAATATAACTACTTTGCAATTTAGTAAATAAACCATTATTATATAAAGTTGTTTCTTGTGTATTATATATATCCTCCCTTATACTCATTATATCTTTCAAGTATTGTATATATTTATTAAAGCAATTTAATACTTCTTTAAGGTAATTGTTAATTTCTGGATATTGTTGTAATATACTTTCAAATTGCTTCATAAATATTTTTTCAATAAATGATATTCTATTATTAAATTCTTTTATAAATACTAATGTTGATATTGATTTGCATCTATTATGTTTAATATATTGATTAATATTAAGTATACATGTGATAGCAATATGTATTATTTTTAATAAAGCATATATATTTAATTTTTGATTTTGTATTCTTTGAGCTAAAGGACTACTAAATGGCTCTTTATTTATAAATGGATCAATAAAAGTAGTTGTCTTTTCTCCATACATATAATTTTTAGCAATCTTAGATTTAGGATTTTGTTCTCTTATTATACTATCTTTTTGTGCTCGATTATCAATAATATATGTAAATACTTTATATTTAGTAGCTGTTTTGTTAACTGTACTAAATCCCTCTTCATTCCATTTAGCAAACCATGATTTTAATAAAAGTATTTCTTGGGATTCTGATATATTGGATGAAATTCCTAGATCATTTAAATAAGCAATCTTATCTATTGTAATTGGACTTTCAAATTCTGTGGCATTATCCCATATTGCATGAAATATGTGCTCATCTATTACTTGCATAAAATCACTTTTAATACATATAAAACTAGTATTATTATTTTGAGTACCTACATCTGTAAATTTAATACTAGGTATATCTGTATTGAGCAATTGTTGTGAAAATGAAGGCATATTTGGAGGATACAAACTAGATAAATAATTTTTGTTAAATGTTTGTATATTTTCTTTACATTCTTTAAAAGGGTCACTTGCTTGAAAAATTTCATTAGCTTTGATTATTTCATTTTTATATTCCTGTTCTAATTGATTTTTATACCTAGCAATATTAGATATTATTTTTTGTTCATTATATTTATATTTTTTTATAGAGATATCTGCTCTCTTTGTTAGATTATTATCCACAAATTTTCTAGGTTGTTTTTGCTGATTTCTTCTATTTTCTCTCATTGCTTGTTCTGTTTTCATACAATTATTAAGATTTTGTAGAACATTTAATCTCCTATTATTAAGAACGTGAACAGGATTCATAGCTTGATCTATTTCTTTAAGAAACTCTCTTTTATTTTGATGCTGATTTGCTAATATTATACCCTCTTCTTTTTTATCTTCTTCTATTATTTCTTGATTTTCTTTTTTTATACGCTTATTTTCTTCTAATAAGAGTTTTTGTAGCTCTTGATTTTTTATAATTTTTTCAGACAAATTATAATCTTTAGGTATCCATCGTAATATCATAAAAGGAGATATAAAGTATACACATTTAAAAAAATTTGGAATATTTATAAATTTTGATATTGTGTTTCTAGATATTTTTTTTTCAGAAAAAGTAGATTTTCTGGAAACTTTATGAAATAAGTTGTTTGAAGATCCATATAATAATAACATATATAATTATATCTTATAAATGATTAATTTATGATTTTAGATACATGAAAAAAACTATTAAATGCGATTTTATGTTCATATTCAAGTTCTCCTAGTGCAGCTAATAGTGTAGGCATAGGCATCTGTTTAGATAAATCATTAATACTGACTGGAGTGAGTGATAATAAAGATAATAATTTATCTTTATCCATTTGAGAAACTGTCATATCTAAATAATAAACATCTTTAAAATGTTTTATAGGATTATATATATAATTTAATAATGTTTCTTGTGTAAGGATACTAGCTGTATTATCTAAAATAATCTTATAACATCCTTCATAACTTATATCTAATGGATGCCCTAATGCAGCAAATACCATATGCTCATAGGATTTTGCTATTTTAGCTGTACTTAATGCTCCAGAAGAAGCTGAAGCCTCAATTACACATAAAGGATCCGATAAGGCGGCAATAATACGATTTCTTTCAATAAAAAAAGAAGATTTAATTTGCATATTATATGGCTTTTCCGTAAGAACAAGTCCTTGTTCTTCTATTAAATATTGTAATGACATATTTTCTTGAGGATATACAATATTAATACCTCCTGCAATAACAGCGATTGTATTATTTATACAACATGCATGAGCTGTAGCATCTATGCCTATAGCTAAACCAGATACAATTACTCTATTATCTTTTACTTCATTAATAAGATATTGACAATATTTCATACCTATAGATGTAGCAGTTCTTGATCCCACAAATCCTATTTTAAGTTTATTCATCAAATCTATATTTCCTTTATATGTTAAAATAGGAGGTAAGTATATATAATCATTATTTATAAAAAATTTTCCCCCATAATTATATGTTTTCTTTATTTCTTGTTCAATAACTTCTTTTTCAATAAGTGAACATCTTTTACCTCTCCAGTATAGATCTCCCTTTTCCATTGCTATAATAATGTTTGCATCAGAATTGTATTTATTTTGTAAATATTTATAGCCAATAATACCTATATTATGAGATCTATATATTCTTAATTTATCAAAAATATCTTCATGCACACTTACTTATTCTCTGAGATATTACATGTTTTATCTTGATATGATGTTTCAGATTTTTTATTTCTAGTTGCTAAAAATATAAATATAGCAGAAGCAATAACAGATATACTTAAATACCATAACATTTGAGTTATACCTGCTGCATTATATAATCTTTCTCCCATCTCATTAAGAGGTGATCCTTGATTCGTCCATATAAAACTCAAAAGAAATCCAGATCCTAGTTGTGATAATGAACATCCTGGAAACATAGCAAATCCATTTAACATACCAAAATATATACCAGCATATTTACTATTACCATACTCATCTGCAATAATTAAAGGAGCTATACTGTGTGACATACCTAATATTGCAATACCTATTGCAGCTAATTTCAGAGTACCTAAAGAAGGTATTAATAAATAAGTAAATACACCAACTATACCACTAATACCAGCAAAATATAGATTTGATTTTACTCCAAATATTAAAATTAAAAATGGTAGGATAAGAGAATATACACCAGATACAGAATTCATAAGATATGTTATAGATCCTTTGAGTGCAGTTGGAGCAATCTCACTTACAATATTTGCAAAATATCCATTTTGAAATACATATAATAATACAACTGAACTCCAGCTATATAAACCTAAAAATAAAAGTTTTGGAGTTGTAAAGAAATATTTTAATCCTCCTTCTTCTGGTTCATTTATAGTTTCTGTTGTACTTTCTTTTACTTCTTGTTGCGATATTTTAGATGTAAATCTATTTGTTATTATAATAATAACTCCTAGTATAATACCAGCGTATCCTAATCTTCTAAGTAAATCATACCATTGTATTTGACCAAGCTCCAAACTTTTAGATGCAATTAAATCACAAACAGCTCCCATCTTATATGCAATAAATATAATCATATTAAATAAAATACTAAATAAACTTGATGGAAATACAGATGTTAAAAATGTACATACACTAATTACAGTAGATGCAGCACTAAATCCTAATAATACACGAGCAAATAATATCATATTATATGACTTCATATTTGACATACTTATTTGTAAAATACCATACATAATAGCACTAACACCTGTATAGTTTAATCCAAATCTAGTAAGTAGAATACCTGTTGCAAATTGCATTAATCCATATCCCATTGACATAAGTGATGGATATAAACTTGATTGCTTTGCTGTAAGTCCAAATGCCATATCTAATGGTGATTTTAATGCGGCAACTGTCATTCTTGTAGATATATATAACACACAATTTGCTAACAAAAACATTAATTGAATAATATTGACATGATTAGTATACTTTTTTAAATATATTGCGCCTGCAACTAATAATCCTACCACTGGGACCAAAAAGAATATAATTCCGAATTTTGCTAAAATAACATCTAGAATATAATCTCCTGATATAACGGCTAATATTAATACTAAGTATTTAATCTTGTCTTTCATACATTTATTATTTTACATATTTTAAGTCTAAATTATTAAAATTTACAAAAAAAAACCAAAAATTTTTATTTTATAATGATTTTTATAGATGTATAAATTCATTTATAATTTTAATATGCATAAAAAAATATTTCTAATGGGGTTAATATCTATAATTTCTTTACTTGGATTATATATAGTAATTCAAAAAATTATCATACTTTTTATAATAATAGGTATAATTTTACTGGGTATACCTATTATTTATTTAGTTCTTAAGCAAAAAAAAATAGAAATAATAGATACATATATTGAAATTGAAAATGTATTAAAAAAATTTAGCAAACAATCTAATTTATCTATGATTACTAATTCACAACATGGTCATTTATCCTCAAATATTTTATTTAAAAACGCATCTTTAGAAAAAAAAATTATTAAAGAACTCTCTAAATTAAAATGTATTGATAAAATAGAAGTAGTTAAAGGATATATTAATATATTTCTTAATATTACTAACTTACATATTAATTTTGAAATTAAAAACAAAGAAAAGATACTTATTGAATATGTATCACCTAATCCTACTGGACCTCTACATTTAGGTCATTTAAGAAATATAATTATAGGATCATCTTTAGTAAATTTATATAAACACTGCGGATATGATGTTACAACTGAAATGTATATTAATGATCAAGGTAATCAAATGAATCAATTTATAGAAAGTGTAAATTATTATAGAGATGGTTCTGGTATATTATATTATCAGGGTGAATATGTTAAACAATTTGCAAAATATTCTAATGAAGAAATTATGAATCAAATTATATCTGGTATATGCACGGATTTAAGTAAACTTAATATTCAACATGATAACATTATTTTTGAAAGCAGTCTTAATAAAGAAGTAATAGAAATACATCATATGATAGATAAACTTAATTTATTATATATTGGATTTTTAGATGATACATCTAAAGAAGAAAGTGTAATTATTAATACTGTTCAACTAGGAGATGACAAGAATCGAGTATTACAAAGAAAAAATAAAATTTATACTTATTTTGCTTATGATATTGCTTATCATTATCATAAATATTTAAGAGGTTATAACAAACTTATTACAGTATTAGGAGAAGATCATATAGGTCATATGAAGAAATTATCTATGATTTTAAATCAAATGAATATCTATGTTAACATAGTTTCTTATAATCATGTATTTTATAAAAAAGATGACCAATTGCTTGCTTTGTCTAAACGACAAGGTAATATTATTACACTCAAAGAATTATTAGAAAGATTTACAAGCAATGAGTTAAGATGGATTATATTATCTCAAAATGCTCATAAAATTATAGAATTTGATCAAAACTATAGCCTTGATCCTTTATATCAAATTATGTTAGCCTCTGAAAGAATACAAATGTTTATAATTGATAATACTTTACCAAGTGTATGCGTAAATTTAGTAAGATATGTTGTATCTTTTAACTCTATGTTGCAATCTGCATGTTATATGAATGATACACATAAAGTATTAGAATTTCTTGTTAAGCTCTCTCAAGAGATTTTATTATACTTTCGTAATCATGTTCATTTAAATAATAGTACCTGTAATGTATATGATTCTAAAATACTTAATTTATGTTCTAAAATATTTGAGAAAAGCTTTAATATACTTGGATTTGAAAAAGAAGAAATATAATTCTGATAAAAAATACTATTAATAATATATTATTAAATAATAATATGTAATTACTTATTTAATACTTTATATAAATATATAATATGGTATAGACAAATCACAGATAACAACACTTAAAGTCTATATTCGCAAAAGTGATGCAGTTAATATACATTTTTAATACTCATTAGAGAATATGAATATAATTTCAATCTTGATAAAATCAGAAAATAAAATATCAAGAAATGAAGAAAAAAATATATATATATTAAAATTCAGCACAAAAACAAAAAAAACAGGACATAATTATCATAACACAGTTGATTTTTCTTTTTATGATGTACCCTATAAGCTAGATTTATCAAATCTAAAGCAAATTATGATCAAATTAAAAAGAGATGATATGCTAAGTAACCTACAAAACATATTTAATAATATAATATTTACCGAAATATCATAGTGTGCACGTGCTTATCTTATATACAGAAGTTTGGTTTGATAAAGGTTAGAAAATCTTACATTCTGTTCTTAATAAAATGTTTAATAAAAAAACATATAAAACTAAGATCTTTTCAGATGATCCCAAAATGCAAGATTGCACACAGAATCATTAAGTAAAAAATATAAGTTTCAAACATTCTTAGAAGAATATAATTTAACAAATAGTATTGCATATTTAAAATTAGTAATCACAATAAAGAACCTAACAAACAACTTAATCAAGAATTACAATATAATGAATTATACCAAAAAAAGAATCGCAACAAATATACCATGAAGATACAAAATTAAAAAACAAAGAAAATAATAAAACAAAAAATAAAAAGAGAAAATTAATTTATTATATAAAAAAAGCAGAAAAAATAGATGAAAAAGATCAAGAAAAGGAAACATTAAAACAACAACTAGATGAAAAAATCAAGCATTAAAAGAAAACCAAATGTTATTACAGACAAATTTCAGCATTCAAGACGAAATAAATAAGCAATTAGAAGATTAATAAAATTATACTAATTTATATAAATTTATATAAACTATCAATATATTTATCATTTAAAAAACTACATACTATATTAACTAGATTATTAACTCTAGATCCTTGTATATAAATTACATCTTTAAAATTACTATCAAAGTTAAAATTAGTAGCTTTTTTACTTTTAATATCAATATTATACATATATAGTTTATTGATATAAATGCACGAATCTACTAATTCTCCTATTTGTTGAAAAATATTATCTTGTTCATTGCCAAGTTCTATAATATTACCTAAAATAAAATCACATATTTCTTTTCTACTATTAATAAGATGTATTACATACTGAAAAGACATCCAATTACAATTAAAAGAATGATCATATATCTTTTTATTATTAAATATTATAAAATTACCTCTATGATTAGGTAAATACAACTCATTTTCCAATTTAATATTATTAATATTTAATAATTTACATAAGGCTTTACATTTTTCATAATTTGAATCTTCAATTGTTATATAATTTTTGAAGTATTTACTCATAGAAGCTGGTCCTATCGCTGCTTTGCGAGTATATTCACTTACAGATGACTCTTCTTTAATAATATTATCTAGAGATTTAAATGCACTAACATGCTCTAATCCAATTGATCCATATACACATATATCTGGACATATAATTCTACTAATATCACTTACTTCTCCAATAGAACTTGTACCAATTTCAATAATACAATAATCATAACTATTATTTAATAATAATAACTCTAAACAAATAGATATAATCATATTATAACTACGCCTTGTATATAATATTTTTCCAGGTAACATTTGAGTTAACATAAATTTTATGCTTGTTTTTCCACTTGCTCCTAATACAGCAATTACAGAATTTTTATATTTTTCTCTTATTATCGATGTATATTTTTTTAAAAAATTTATAATATCTGAAACAATAATTTGAGTAATATTAATATTTTGCATCTGATTAGTAAGTATTACAGTAGCTCCATTTAGTATTGCTTCACCTATATAATCATTATTGATTGCTACAAATAGTGATTGTGGTGTTACGTATTTAGAGTACATATGTGTCGCCTTTATATTAGTAATATCTTCTTTGTTTCCAAAAATCTGAGCATGTAAATTTTCTAGTATATCAAGATTCATAAATTAATTTTAAAAAATAAATATAAAAATATATATAAAATCATTATTAATAATTTTAATTAATATAAGCAAATTTATTATAGCAGACTGTTTATCGAAACAATATAATATAAGATTTAAATTTTATATTATGTATTCAAAAACAATATATTTATTGTTGTATTTGGTAATGGTTTAAAAAATTCCTCTAGTTTTTCTAGTCTGTTTTTTTGTGCTTGGTTTATTCTTGCTTGTATTTTTTGTGGATCTTGTTTATCTTCAATATCGCTTGATTCATTAGAACTTAAATCACTAATGCTTTCTGTTGGTTCATACTCTTTTATAACTTTTTCTATTTTAGTAAGAATAGATGGGTTATTTTTTAAAGTTATCATGAATCTTTTTACTATTTGTTGTTCTACTGGAGTTAACTCAACACTACAATCTATTTGTTCTAATTTATTGTTTATTTGAGATATTTTTTTAGTATTTATAGGCTGATTTATTAATTCATGCAATTTGTTAGAAATGTTATTTATTTCTTCATATAAATTTGTATTCAGAGCTTGATTGGATTTACTTTCTTTGGATATATCTTCTGAATCACATGTGTCTTGAGATATTGTGAGATCTTTATGATTTTCTTGCAGAATAGATAAACTATTAGAACAGTAAATTAATATGTATGTTAACATATAAATATATTAACAAAAAAACTTTTATTTATAAAATTAAAAGAAAAATAAATACTATATAGAATATTATATATTTAAATATTTGTATTAATAGCATATAAAAAGATCTATATTTATTATGTTTTGATATATAAATATAAAGTTTAATATTAATTTATACTTATAAAGTATATTTTTTCTACATTATATTATATTTTTCTATATATGCTACTAGTTCAATTTCTACTTTATTGATAATATATAGTAGAAATTTTTTGGATCAACATATTTTCATAATCTTATATAATGAAACTCTATCCAAAATGAATTGAAAGAATATCTGATTTCAGAATTTGATAATTGATTTCATAAATAAATTCTACAGAAAATATAATACATTCAAATAGATATTATTAATTGTATATATAATAGAAGAAGATAAAAATCCTACTAGAAAAAATTCTATCAGGAAATATTACTATTTCAGTTTGAATGTAAAAATACTTCATATCAAGCCCAATAATCACAATCTTATACAAGAAAACACTAAATAAAAATTGTTAAAAAATTTTTAAATATATAATATAAAATATTGTTTGTATTATAAAATATGATATGGGAACATGTTGTATTATTGGTAGTCCATGCGCAGGAAAAGGCACTCAATGCAATTTATTATCTGAACTTGGATATACTTTTATATCTGCAGGTAATTTATTAAGAGAAAAATATCCTAAGGGAACACCAGAAAGATCTTTATTAGATAGTGGAGGATTAATAAATATTAATATTATCTCGGAATTAATAAATAATAAAATAATGGAGTTAAATTTTAATATTATTATAGATGGTTATCCTAGAACTGCCGAACAAGCAAATAATTTAAATGATTTTTTAAAAAAGAATAATAAGCCTTTAAGTTGTGTTATAGTGCTTGATGCAGAGAAAAAAATTTTATTATCAAGAACCAGATCAAGATATTTTTGTAATATATGCCAAAAAACATTTAATAAGAAGAGTAAATGTTGTAATATTAATACTATTCGAAGAGATGATGATACAGATGAAATCTTTAATAAAAGATATTTTACTTGGAAAGAATCATTAGAAAATCTAATAAAAATATTTGATTGTCATATTTATTATATTGATACAAATAAAGATATAAATAGCATTAAAAATGAAATTTTAATACAATTATCTAATAATACTGTGATTAAATAAATATCGAAATGTGGTCTGTATATTATTGATTTTTTATATATTAAGGAAAACTAATAGAATTATTATCAAATAAGTTAAATTATTTATTATATTAATCTTCAAATAAGTCTGATCTTGAATTTGGTTTTGTTTGATCTGGGTCTAATGCTATATATTGTGTTAATTCTTCTAATGTTTTATTAGTTTGTATAGCTATATTAAATGCACTTTGTTTTTCATCTAATTCGTTGGATTGTAACGCTGTATCTATGAATGGGAATGTTTTTTTTATGTATTGTCCTAATAGTATTACATTTTCTTGATCTTCTTCTTTTATTAATGGATATAACTCTATCAATTTCTTGAGCTTATTCACTATCGTGCATTTCATTTGAATTAAATTCATATCTAACTTAGCAATTTCCTTGTCTGCTATTTGATATTTTTGCACTTCTATTAATTCTTCTAAATATCCATTTATTTTTTTACCTACATTAAGTATACTTTGTGCATCATTAAGTATACTTTGTTTATCGCCTAATTTGTTAGATGCAAATTTTATTTTATTATTTATTAAGTCGATTGTTATTTCTCCTATGCATTGTCCTAATATTATTACTGCTATATTTTGTCGATTTTTTTTATACTTAGAAATGACAGTAAATCAATCAATTTATATGACTTATCCATCATCTCACGTGTTGCTTTATGTAATTCTAGATCCATAAATAGATCGTCTATTTTTGAAAATTCTGATATACTGGATGTTACAAATTGATTTTGCTCTTTTTGGATTAACTGATTAATTATATCTTGTGCTTGTGCTTTAAACCACTCAGTATTTATGTTGCCTGATTCGTCTATTAAATTGTGCTTACAAATTATCTCGCGTACTTTGTTTTGTAAATAATAATCTAGACCCTTTGTTTCTAAAACTTCTGGTATATTGGATACTGCAAACTGCTCTTTCTCATTACTATTAGGTATAACATCATTTAGTTGTTTTTTATTCTTTGTTGTTATAACCTCTTCCTCTTTAATATTATCATTACTATTAGACATAGCGTAAGTAATAGAATTTTTAAATTTGAATGAAATGTCAATAAAATTTATAATTAACATAAATATATAATATCAAAAAAATACTTTAACGATTAAGCAAAAATTAAAAAAATCACTTAGCATTAAGAGGTTTGTTTATTATGAAAAGTATGCCTTCTTCTTGTAAGTGAAAATATATCAGATTTTTCCTTATTAAATACTTTTTTTGGCGCTTTATCTTTACCTATAGCAATAGATTCTCCTAAAGACTTAAGTATATAGCTTATAGAAGTAGATGATTCTACGTTTGATGCAATAGGAATATCTATGTTATTTTTGTTACCATTCGTATCGCATATACCTATAACAGGTATTTTTCTAATATTAGCTTCTTTAACACAAATTTTTTCTTTATGTACATCAGTAATAATAATTATTTCTGGAGGACTTTTCATATTTTTAAT
>JFJP01005850.1_pt1 | contig 12098 bp, 12 predicted proteins | sample 431651 | NCBI WGS metagenome assembly JFJP01 (sample SAMN02602958, study PRJNA72255) | Microbial mat metagenome, whole genome shotgun sequencing project. | biome: fresh water; feature: sink hole; material: water; isolation source: purple microbial (photo- and chemosynthetic) mats found in... | reverse complement strand
TGACTGAATAATCATCAGCCGCCTGCCTCTGCATAAAACTCCAACTTCAAATCGCTGTGCTACGCAAGGGCGTGGTTAATCGAGCGCTTACCGTAATTGAGCATCCGGCGCGATACCCCAATGGCTTCGCTGGTCGCTCGACACGCCATTACCCGGCGATTGAAGGATGGGAAGAGGGCAGCGCCAAATAGCAAAGTAACGACTAACGGCCATCGCGTTTCATCTCCAGCCGCTGACGCCCCGCCCTGCCTCGTGCCTTCCACTGTGACAGTTGTTGTTGCCGCTCCAGAGCACTCATGGTGTCCCGGCGACTTTCGCGCAGCATCTTGTGGTAGTTTTTCAGGCGATCCGGGTTCACGTGCTCACGCACTGCGCAGCCAGGCTCATCCTGATGGCAGCAGTCTCGGAAACGGCAGGAAGATGCCAGGGTGCTGATATCTTCAAATAAGGCACTCAGCGTTTGGGCATCCACATCCGGCCGAAGCGTTCGTACACCGGGCGTGTCAATGACACACGCACCAGTGGGCAGCAGGTGCAATGAACGCGCAGTGGTGGTGTGTTTGCCGCGGCTGTCGTGCTCACGCACCGCACCCGTGTCCTGGATGGCAATGCCCAAAAGGCTGTTGGTGAGGGTACTTTTTCCTGCGCCCGAAGAACCCAGCAACACCAGAGTCTGTCCCGGCGACAAGTAGGGATTCAAAACCTTCGAGGCTTCTGCCGTACGCGCGTCGACTGCCACCACATCCACATGGCTTCCGACGCGCTGCCTTACTTCCTGCATTCGACGCCACACCCGGTCTGGTTCCGTCATCTGCAGCACGTCCGCCTTGGTCAGAACCACCACAGGCAATACACCGCTGCTGCCCACAAGAGCCAGATAACGCTCCAATCGTTGCAGGTTGAAATCCAGATCGAGCCCCATCACCAAAAGAGCAGTGTCCACGTTACTGACCACGGTGTGTCGACTGCCGTCGGCATCCCGCCGGACAATTTGGCTGACCGGCGCAGCCCGCAAGGTTACCCACAACTGCTGGTGCTCGTCTTTCTGGCAGAGCACCCAGTCCCCCACAGCCAGGGCACTGCCCTCTTCCAGCAGGGAACGGGTCAGGCGGGCCGTGCCGCGCGCCGGAAGTTGCTGCACACCGTCGTGAACCTCAACGGTCTCGCGATGAACAACAGCGGTTCGCATCCACTGCGGCGGTGATGCTTGCAGGCTCATATCCATTGGCGCATCTGCCGTGGCCAGGGTTTGTGCCAGCATGGAAGTAAGTCCCAAAGGCCGTAATGTCTCAAACGAAAATTCAATCATGTCTTGCTATGTCTTTGTAGTGAACTGCGACTGGGGCGTGACGATGCACTGAACCCCGGCGCAAGCGAACGAACGGAAACGACGGGCTAGCGACCCGACAAAGACAGAGAAGACAGGAACCCTGTTCAACAGGGCGAGAATCCGGCGACTATTTCAAGGAAAACAGTAGCGACAAGACCCGGTCACTCAACTCTCAGGCAGCCAGCGTGAAGGGAGTGGGCGTGCGATCAATCATGGCGGTACTCCTTCAAGTGGGTTGAGAATGGCGACCAAACGGCATGAGCCGTGTGGAATGCCGATTGTCTGTATCTGAGGTCGACACTGTCAACAAACAACTGACATTGGGGTGTTGGGGCGTGCAGAATTGCAACAACGCACTGATGGGTTAAAGCACATCAAAAGCCCGAGGTAAGCTACAGGCGAGTCTGGATATTGTCCTGTCGAAAGGAGCACACCCAACATGTTGACCGTGCATCAGTTTGCCGCCTCGCACTTCAACGAAAAAGTACGATGGGCGCTGGACTACAAAGGCCTGCCCCATAAACGCGAAACCTATCTGCCGGGGCCGCATTTCCCTTTGATCAAGAAGCTTTCTGGTGGGCCAAGCACGACCCCACTGCTGCAGCATGACGGGGGGTATATCTCAGGTTCGGCCGCCATCATCGGCTGGCTGGAGAGCCAGTATCCCGAGCCAGCCCTGTTGCCAGCCAACACTGCGCTGCGCGCCCAGGCCACAGCATTGCAGACGCGTTTCGACGCCACCGTCGGGCCAGCCACGCGGACTTTGCTTTTCGAAGTCCTGCTGGACGAGCCCGACTACCTGTGTGATACCTTCAGCGCGTCAAAGCCGTGGCTCAAGCGCCTGGCATTTCGCGCCACCTTCCCGGCGGCCAAGGGCTTCATCCGCAAGGGCAACGGCGTCTTCCCCGACAACATCGCCAGGTCGAGGCTCATCACGCAAGCTGCACTGGATGAGGTGGCTGCTGGCGTAGCAAAGACCGGCTATCTGGTCGGCAACGGCTTCAGCGTAGCCGACCTGTGCGTCGCCAGTCTGCTGGCACCCCTGACGAATGTCAGGCACCCCGATATGCAGCGCATCGAACCCATGCCAGACGCTGTGCAGGAGTTTCTTGCGCAGTGGGCGGACCATGCTGCGATCACCTGGGTGCATCAGATTTATGAGCGACACCGGCCAGTCACATCATGAATATCACCACGTGCACCACGTCCGCCCCCGAACCGATCCCTGAGTGCCGGGGGCGAATCATCACGCTGTCGCTACTTGCAGGGTTCACTGCCAATATCGCTGGAGCGCTGTTCGCAATCAATGCCACACTTTTGCCTTCAAGTACGGAGATTGCATCGGCCCTGAATACGTACTGGATGTGGCCAGCGATTATTCCCTTTGGAATCACTGCTTGCCTTTACGTTCTGTACGTGACACCCCTGTTTCGCAAAACGGCAACTATCGATACCTACCGGCGAAAAATTCTCAACTTCCCAGTCTTTTTTGTTGCGACCACCATTGTTGGTTGGGTATCGAGCTTTATCTCCTACGTCGTCATATCGAAAAGTGTCGTTCCACAGGCACCCTTGTCTGACATTTTGCTGGCCAACCTGGGCATTTTGGGCATATCTTTTGTCTCGATGGCGATCGGGTACTACCTGTTCGAGCATTTGAATCGTACCTATTGGATTCCGAAGCTGTTTTACAACCGGTTGGAAAAGTACAAGGACCAGTTGCAGCCTTCGATCTCTTCCAAGTTCCATATCTATTTTCTTGGAGTTTCTGCAGCACCTGTGCTGTTTCTCGGATGGGTCATTGCGTGGGTCGACATCCATCACCATGTATTTGCGAGTGAACAGCTTGTCTACATCGTTGCGTTTGTCGCATTCTCGATCGTTACCGGCATCAAGATCACGGGCATATTTTCAAAGTTGTTTCAAACTCCACTGCTTGAGGCCCGAGTAGCGACAGATCGCATTGCACAAGGTGATTTCGACATCAATCTGACCGTGCATTCCAATGATGAAATGGGTGTGCTGGGCGAGCGAATCAATGACATGGCGGCCAGTCTCAAAGCCAATGCCGCTCACATCAAGTTTCTCAGTGATGAAATTGAGCAAACGCAGAGAGAGGTTGTGTTCACCATGGGGGCCATTGGTGAAACGCGAAGCAAGGAAACCGGAAACCACGTCAAACGCGTTGCCGAATATTCCTGCCTGCTGGCCATTGCGTATGGCCTGAGCCCACAGCAGGCTGAGATGTTGAAGCAAGCCAGCCCTATGCACGACATTGGCAAGGTCGCGATCCCGGACTCCATTCTCAATAAGCCTGGCCGCCTTAGCGTGGAGGAGTTTGAAATCATGAAGACCCATGCCAACATAGGCCACGAAATGCTGGGCCACAGCCAGCGCGAACTATTGCTCACCGCGGCAACGGTCGCCCATCAACACCACGAGAAATTCGATGGAAGTGGGTACCCCAGAGGCTTGGCTGGCGAGCAGATTCACATCTTTGGCCGTATTACCGCCGTGGCAGATGTTTTTGATGCGCTGGGCAGCGCCAGGGTCTACAAACCGGCTTGGCCAGACGAGGACATCTTTGCTTTCTTTCGTCAGCAGAGCGGTCTACAGTTCGATCCTCGCCTGATCGATCTGTTTTTTGCCAACATCAAAGAAATCTGCGCTATCCGCGACCGGTTCGCTGATCCGATAGATTAGGCAAGCACCATGACCAACCCGCGCGTTGCCAGTTTGCTGGAAGACATTCGGCGGCTCAGCGAAGATCGTTTTGCGCTGGTACAAGCGCTGCGCCAATTGGTGCTGGGCTTGGACTCCAACATTTCTGAGGAGGTCAAATACGGCGGCTTGCTATTTTCTGCAGGCAAGCCGTTTTGCGGCGTCTTTGCTTACTCCAAACATGTGTCGCTGGAGTTTGGCGACGGTGCCGCCTTGCCCGATGCACACGACGTGCTTGAAGGTGCAGGCAAGTTGCGCCGCCACATCAAGCTCTATGCCCTTGATGACGTTGACCAAAAGCATGTGCAGCACTACTTGGCCCTGGCACTGAGCGCCCATAACGGCAAGGCTGGATGCGACTGAGCCGATGCATTCAGTGGTAATCGCATTCAGGTCGCAGCTTGACTACCTGCCAACGGACACGTCAGCGCAATTCTTGTCGCCAGTTCCTCCCGCAGTTGCCGAAGTGCTTCGATGCGGGTATCAATCTCCTTCAGTTTCTCGCTGAGCACCATCGCGATGGCCGGACCGGGATCGGCTGCGTCCCAAATGCTGGGTAGCTTGAGCCCGATTTCCGCCAGAGTAAATCCGAGCTGCTGTGCTGTTTTGATGTAGTTGACCAGCATGAGCACCTCTTCGGGGTAGTCGCGATAGCCGTTATCCAGCCGGCGCGCACGAATGAGTCCCTGCTGCTCATAAAAGCGCAGTGTGTCGCGACTGATGCCCGCCGACGTTGCAAGTTCGCCAATCAACATGGATTTCGCTCAATAAATGCTTGACCTTGGAGCTTACTCCAGGGTTGAAACTGGCGACTTCACGCAACTCCTTTGACAATTCCCATGAAGCAACTTCGCTATTTATCCATCGTTCGCGCCAGCGCCTGGTATGACCTGCTCGTTACCTGGCCCTTTGCAACTCCGTGGACTTTTGTCTGGCTGTACGCCAGCATGGCTACCTTGGCAGAGGCATTGGGTTTGCCAGGCACGGTGCACCCATTGGATGCCACCCACATCATGTTCGCCAATCTGCTGGGGTCGGTCGTTGTCGTCTGGTCGCTGGCGCGGGTGCTGGCACCGAGCATTCGGCTGGGACGTTTGGATGGCATCGCGCGTTTCTTGTTTGCGGCATGGCAAGTCAATGCGTATTGGTCGGGTGCGAGCGCCATCGTGCTCGGATTCACCGTGTTTGAACTGATCTTTGGCGTTCTTCAGTTTTTGCCTGTAAAAGAGAAAATGTAGTCCAATCGTTTCCCCAAAGCCCGACGCATGCCCGCCACAATTCTCCCCGCCATCAACGCGGCCCGCTGCACGGGTTGCGGGCGCTGTGTGGCGGTGTGTGCGCCGCATGTGCTGAGCCTGCATCCGCGTGGCTGGGTCAAGACGGCCGCGCTGGATGATGCTGCGGGGTGCACCGGTTGTGCACAGTGCCGGGTGGTGTGCCCGTTTGGTGCGGTGCGTATGATGCGTGGCGTGCACGAACCCAGACTCACGCGCGAATTGCGCAATCTTCTCAACACCAGCCGCGTTGCTGCGCTGGGCACCACCCAGGACGATGGCACACCTTTCGTTTCCATGGTTCCGTTTGCGATCGAGCTGCAACAGCGCTGCCTGGTCATCCACATCAGCGGTCTGGCTGCACACACGCGGTACCTGCTGGCACGGGAACGGGTGTCACTGCTTGTCACGGCAGCAGAAACACCCGACAAAGCAGTTCACGACCTGCCCAGGGTCACACTCCAGGGGCGCGCAAACATTCCGGCGCGGGACAGTGCACTCTGGACCGCGTGCAAGGACGCGTACCTGAAGCGGTTTCCCGACGTCGAACCGATGACGGAGCTTGGTGATTTCCGGTTTGTCTGCATTCATCTCGATTCCGCCCGACACGTTTCCGGCTTTGGTGCTGCGCGCACGGTGGAAGCAGAAGAACTCAACGAAGTTTTGGGCGCGGAAAGCTCTGATTGACGATGACAACGGTTCCATTCGCCCGTGCCAGCGGCAATAATTGGGGCATCCAACAAGGAATCACCATGCGTCGAATTGCAATTGCCGCGCTGCTTGTAGCGATCCACGTATTCAACTTCGCCAATGCGGCCGCTTTCAAGTGCGTTGATCGCGACGGCAAGGTGAGCTACTCGGAAATGCCGTGCCCGGCGGACTCCGCGAAAGGCGAGAAGATCATGGAGCGCGGCGCCGGCTACAGCCACCTCACCAAAGAAGAAAAGCGCCAGTTCAATGCGGGCGTCATGTCGCAATGCAACGGCCCCAGGGATGTGTGCGCCTGCTTTGCAGAGTCCCTGTCCGACGCGCTTAGCTACGAGGAACTCATGCAATTCTCCCGTCAGCCCAAGGCCGCTGCCCACCTGATTCAAGACAAGGGCAAGAAGGCCTTGAAGTATTGCACTGAATTGAAGCCGAAGTGATTGGCACCAACCTGTACCAGTTGATCGGCGTCACATCGGACGCGTCCATTGATGAAATCAGGATGGCTTGTGACGAAGCGCTGCAATCTGACATCGAACACAACGACAAAGTAGTGATTCGGCATGCGCGGGAAACGCTTTGCAACCCTTTGACGCGCGCTGTATACGACCAATCGCTGCAAACCAGCACGGCAACTTCTCTTGACCGAAGCGTAACGATCGAGACCGGTTCTTCGAGGTCAACGCTGCCTTACGTCGTGCTGGTGACGTTGTTGGCCGGTGCCGTCTGGTACGGCACCCAAACCGAAAAATCTGCCTTGAAACCTGGTCCTTCCAACCAGGAAACCCTTGCGGTGGCACAGGAGCCATCAAAAACAAACGAGTCATCTGGTAACAGGACGGTTTCACAGGGACTTTATGCGGACGTCTCTCCATCGGTCATGTTGATTGTGTCCCTTGGCCCCAATGATCTTCCAATTGCCACCGGCAGCGGCGTCGTGGTCGCCCCCCAAACTGTGGTCACCAACTGCCATGTGGTTGTAACCACCGCCAATGTTGTAGTGAGGAATGGCGACGTGGACTACCCGGCGATCAGTAGAACATCCGACCGTCAACTCGACTTGTGCCTGTTAAGCGTGCCAAACCTGGCGACCGATGCGGCAAAACTCGGTAGTGTTGGCAATCTTCGCGTAGGGGACGCGGTGTATGCCATAGGCGCGCCGCACGGGATGCAGCGAACGCTCACGCAAGGCGTTGTTTCAGCGCTGCAAGAAAGTCCCGATGGACCCGTTATCCAGTCGACTGCAGTTATCGCTCCAGGGTCCTCTGGCGGCGGGCTATTCACCGCCGACGGGCGACTTGTGGGCATTACAACAGCGCAGTCGAAGGCCTCGAACACGATCAACTTTGCCGTTCCGATTGATTGGCTGGACAAGTTGCAAAGCAGATAGTGTTCTTGCGGTGGGGCATTGAAAACTCGACCCAATCGCCGGAACAAAAAATGTTATCGCCTGCAGTTTTCTCGTAACTCATTGAATTTATCGAGTTTTTCCACAACGCTCGCGCTGATCGGCAAACCCGGCTACCAAGCCTACAGAGCCCAAGCAATCTAAGCTCCAGCCTTCCCTGACAAAACGCCCCGGAATTTCGGGGCGTTTTGCTTACGGCTATTCCCAACAGTCAGATCATGCGATCTCGCCCAGGCGCCCGTCGCGAAAGTCGCTCATGGCCTGGTAAATCTCTTCCTTGGTGTTCATCACAAACGGCCCATATTGCACGATGGGCTGCTTAAGTGGTTTGCCAGCCACCAAAATCATTTTTGTGTCCGCGCTGGCTTCAACCACCACGCCATCGGCCTGCTCGGTGTTGGCCAGAATTGCCATGCGCTGGGCGGGTATGGCCTTGCCATCGATAGTGACAGCGCCACGATAGACATAGATGAATGCGTTGTGGTCCGCAGGCAGCACCTGTTCAAAGCGCGCGCCCTGCGGCATGTGCACATCCAGATACAGCGGCTGGGTAATGTCACGCGTGACAGCGCCCTTGAATCCGTGACTCGTCCCGGCGATGACGGTGATGTCTACCCCCTGCTCGGTATGCACCTTGGGCAACTGCGCGTTCTGAAAATCCCTGTACCAGGGGGTGTTCATCTTCTCGCTGCTGTGCAAGTTCAGCCAGAGCTGAAAGCCCTCCATCACGCCTTCTTCCTGTTGCGGAATCTCCGAGTGGATAACGCCTTTTCCCGCCGTCATCCATTGCACACCACCGTTTTCCAGTAGCCCTTCATGTCCGGCACTGTCGCGGTGCAGCATGCGCCCGGCGATCATGTAGGTCACGGTCTCGAAGCCACGGTGCGGATGGTCGGGAAAGCCGGCAATGTAGTCATCGGGCTTGTCGCTGCCAAAAGCATCGAGCATCAGAAACGGGTCCAGCCGCTGCTGCAGGTCCTGCGTCAGCACACGGGTCAACTTCACGCCGGCACCGTCGGAGGTGGCCTGACCTGCGACCAGACGTTCTACTCCCCGCGGCCGGGTGACGGAGTAGGGCGATGTTGCGACTGCGGTATGCATGGGGTTTGCCAGGAGAGTTGTCGATGAACGTTACTTTATTGTCTTTAGTAGATCCGCAGAAGTCCTCTATATGGGTAACATCATCCTACCAATGGAACAATTGAATTCGACAACCATGCTTCATCTCCGCACTTTGATCAGAATTTCGCCCGCCGCACTGTTCATGGCGCTTGCAGCCTGCACGCAAGTTCCTTTAACCCAGCAGCCGGCGGATACCCCCGTGCAGTTGCAATCCGAATCCGCCCTGGCACCCGCTGCGGCATCGACTGCCCCCGCCTCTTGCAAAGACTGCGAAGCCGCGGTCGCGCCCACTGCGACCCCTATTGCGCGCAACGCCGCGCAGCCGACCCCGCTGGAGAGTGCACCCATGGCCACAGCGCCCGCAGCAGCCACGCCACCCCAACCTGCTGCTGCACCACCCAAACCCGCGGTCGCACCAGCGACAACAAAGAAGGTCGCGGTCCCGAAGATTGCAAAAACAATCGGCGATTTGGCGCATGGCTACTACCTTAACGTGGGCGTCTTTGCGGTTTCGGCCAATGCCGATAAGGTGGTCCAAAAGCTGCAGGGCGCGGGCCTGCAACCCATCGTGCAGGAGCTCACCACCAGCAAAGGACATGTGACCCGCGTGCGTGTCGGGCCTTTTGGCTCCAAGGCAGATGCGGAGAAAACGGCCAAGAAGATCCGCGCTCTCAAACTCGACGCGGTGGTTTTCAAACCTTGAAGCCCGGCATGCTGGAGGGTAGCGCTTACGGCCTGATGGACAGTGTGGCCCCCACCCACGGTCTGCGTGCGTTGTGGCATCTCGACCCAGGGTGCCACTTTCTGAACCATGGCTCTTTTGGTGCCACGCCACGTGCGGTGCTGCGGGCCCAGGATGGATGGCGGCTGCAGATGGAGCAGCAGCCTGTGCGGTTCATGGGCGAGGTTTTGCCAGGCGCATTGCGCGCCGCGGCCCAGCGCCTGGCTGCATTTTTGGGCACCCAGGGTGCGCAGTTGGGCTTTGTCGAAAACACCACCGCCGGCATCAATGCCATTTTGCGCTCCCATCCCTGGAAGCCGGGCGATGCCATCGTGCTGGCCGATCACGCCTACCAGGCCGTTCGCAACACGGTGCAATGGCTGGTGCAGCAGTTTGGGGTGGAGGTGCAGTGGGTTCAGGTTCCGTTTCCACTGCACGATACCAAGGCACTGGCGCAAGCATATTGCGACCAGGTCACCAACCGTACCCGCGTAGTGCTGGTGGACCATGTGTTCTCGCCGCTGGCGGTGGTGACTCCGCTTGAGGCGGTCGTCGACTACTGCAGAGATCGGGACGTGACTGTGGTGGTCGATGGCGCCCATGGCCCGGGCATGCTGCCACTCGCGCTCGATGCGCTGGGCGCCGACTGGTACGTGGGCAATTGTCACAAATGGTTGTGTGCGCCCAAAGGTTCGGCCTTTGTGCACCGGGGAGCGGCGGCAAGCCACGAAGTACACCCCTCTGTGATTTCCAACTTCTTCGGCGCGGGGTTCACCCAGGAATTTGATTGGCAAGGCACGCGCGACTACAGCGCCTGGTTGTCCGTGCCCGCGGCGCTGGATTTTCTGGTGGCGTTTGGCATGGAACGCTACCAACTGTTTCTGCGCGAGCAGGCCCGCGCTGCCGCGCAACGCGTGTGTGAGCGGTGGCAGGTACAGTTGCCCGCCCCAGCGGACGCGTTCGCTGCCATGGTGACCATTCCCTGGCCCGGCAAGGAGGCTGCCACCGCCGAGAATGCCAGACGACTGCACGACGGCTTATGGTCGACGCACCACATCGAAGTGCCGGTGATCGTGGCCAACGACCAAATCTGGGTACGCATCTCGGCGCAAATCTACAACGAGATGTCCGATTACGAGGCGCTGGCAGACGCATTTTCTTCAAGCAAAATCAGCCTCTAGCGCTTGCCTGGCGTGCGTAATGCGCTACTTATTTTATAGTGCCTTGATTTCGTGGAAGCCTGCGCCGGGCATCGCGCGTAGCGTGTCGCCAACGGCACCAACGCACGGGCTCGATGCAGCTACACCATCTCTTCTTAGAATGTGGCCAACCATTTTTTCCCCTGCCCTGAATTTAGGAACCTTTGAATGCGGACTCCCCTTTTAGCCCTGGTCACCTTATTGGTCTTGCCATTAGCGTCGGGTGCCAATCCGATACTGCAAACCAAGGGCAAATTCCAGGACAAGTTCAGACAGCTTGAAACCGAAGCCTGGCCCACACCCACCGACTACCGCAATGCGGCGGGCGAGCCCGGTTACCGCTACTGGCAACAAGCGGTGGATTACAGGATCAAGGCGTCCCTTGACGAAAACGCCAAAGTCCTGACCGGCAATGCAAGCGTGAGTTACCGCAACAACTCGCCCGACAGCTTGCGTTACCTGTGGCTGCAACTGGACCAAAACATCCACCGGCGCAATTCGATATCCGCGCTGAGCCGGACGGTGACCGGCAAGGAGGTCGATCCAAATTCTGTGGTGCGTGCCAAGCGCATGCAACAGTGGGAGGGAGGCTTTAACCAGCTGGCTGTGACCGATGCAGCAGGCCAGCCTTTGGCGTTTACCGTGGTGGATACCATGATGCGGCTGGACCTGCCGGCGCCACTGAAGTCCGGCGAGCGCACCAACTTTTCTGTGCGCTGGACGATGCCGATACCGGAGACGAAAGTGGTCTGGAGCCGCGGCGGGTACGAGTGCTTCACCAAACCCTCTGAAGACGGCAATTGCATTTTCTTGGGTGCGCAGTGGTATCCGCGCATGTCTGTGTATTCGGACTACGAAGGCTGGCACAACAAGGCATTCATCGGGTCAGGCGAATTCACCCTGGAGTTTGGCGACTATGCGGTGGAACTCACCGTACCGGCGGACCATGTGGTGTCGGCCACCGGCGAGTTGTCCAATGCCACCGAGGTGTTGACCGCGGCGCAGCAAAGTCGGCTGCAGGCCGCCCGCACTGCCACCAGCCCGGTCTATATCGTGACCCCGGATGAGGCCCTTGCGGCAGAAAAGAGCATCGCCACCACCACCAAGACCTGGAAATTCAAGGCCAAAAATGTGCGCGATTTTGCCTTTGCCAGTTCGCGCAAGTTTGTCTGGGATGCCCTGGGCGTGAAAAACGCGGATCCGCGTTATCCCACGGTCATGGCCATGTCGTTTTTCCCCAAGGAAGCCCGGCCCCTGTGGGACGCCTATTCCACCAAGTCGATTGCCCACACCCTGAAGGTGTACGGCGACTTCACTTTTGCCTACCCGTACCCCACCTCACAGTCCGTCAACGGTCCCGTCGGGGGCATGGAATACCCGATGATCACCTTCAACGGGCCGCGACCCATCAAAGACAAAAAGACCGGCGAGCTGACCTATTCCGAGCGCGCCAAAAATGGCCTGATCGGTGTGGTGATCCACGAAGTCGGGCACAACTGGTTTCCGATGATCGTCAACTCCGATGAACGGCAATGGACCTGGATGGATGAGGGTCTCAACTCGTTTCTGGAATTTCAGGCCCGCATGCAGTGGGACAAAAACATGGAAGGGCGCCGTG
>JFJP01039996.1_pt1 | contig 12100 bp, 5 predicted proteins | sample 431651 | NCBI WGS metagenome assembly JFJP01 (sample SAMN02602958, study PRJNA72255) | Microbial mat metagenome, whole genome shotgun sequencing project. | biome: fresh water; feature: sink hole; material: water; isolation source: purple microbial (photo- and chemosynthetic) mats found in... | reverse complement strand
CCGGAAAGTACTCTGCTAAGTCCCATTGGATAAACGTCACCATAGCCAATTGTAAAGAAAGTAATTGCGCTGTGATAGAAAGATTGCAAAAGAACTGATAACTGATCGGGATTACCAACCGAGGAAACTGTTTTGCCAAGACCGGTAACCTCAATAAGAAAATACAGTGTCCCGAAAAAGATCCAGAAAATTACAACACTGAACAGAACTCTACCGGGGGAGGTTGCATATAGTCCGATTTTGTCGAATACGAGCCACTGAAAACCATCCGGAATATAACTGGCGAATTTCTTAATTCCACCCTTCTCCTTTTGCTCGGTAAGCCACGATTTGGCCTCATATCGCTTGAACATTATATATGCTTCATCCTCATCCTCATACTTACCGGTTCCGCTGAAATTTTCCTTTAGAATACGGAACTGTTCGGCTTTCTGGCGAAGTGTTGTTGACTCCTGATTAATAATTGCGTTTTTGCACTTATTATGCCTCCAGTCAACATAGAGTTTTCCAATTAGTCTCATTCCCGACATATCAAGAGTTCTGATCTCAACAGGAAAGTCATATGGCTCAAGGTCGACTATATCGCGCACAATTGTGTCAGAAACATCAAGAAGATCAGCCTTTGCCAGACGAAGATCAAAATAATGATCGAGGTGACATGATTTTAGAGAAATGATATGGAATTTAGATTCATAGAAGCTGACATCCCCATCACCAAATTCAGTTCTCTCAAAACTTATTTCAGTGCCTTCCATTTCAATCAGATTGAAATTCTTAGGCCCCGATCCCATCTCTGCTTTCTTGAATTGAATTTTTGCTGCCCTACAGGTAGCTCCTTCAAAATTCACTTCCCCGTTTCCGAAAACAGAACGGTTAAAATTTATTCTGCCTGAACCGAAATCAACAGTTCTGAAATCAACACGACTGTTTCCAAATTCAGTTCTTTCGAACATTATTTCACAATCGCCAAAAACAGAATAGTGAAAATCAACCTTCCCTCCTGTTATTCGGGTTACTTTAAAATTAAAACGTCCGCTGTTGAAATGAGTATTAATAAAAAGGAGTTCCCCGCCGTTGAATTCTGTATTAGCAAAGCTCACCTCGCCTCTTCCGAATTTAATATCCTGAAAATCCTTTATTCCGTCTTTGACAATAGCATTTTTGAAAAGAAAATCACCCTCTCCGAATACACAGCCGGTAAACTCGATATTCCCGTCCCTGAAAAGAGTATTTGAAAAAACGACATTACCTTTTCCGAAGACGGACCCGTTAAATAGTACTTTGCCTTTCGCAAAATGACTTCCATCAAATGATACTTCACCATCTGCAAAGGCTGAAAATGAAAAATCGGTACTTACTTTTGCCTCAAAAAAAGCACTTCGGGCTGAAAATCCCTTTATTACAACAGGGGCTTTCTTTTCCATACCATTATGTCTCCTGTAGGAAGACAGTGAGAATTCTGAGACATAGAAATTATCAAGATTGAGATCACTTCCTTCCTTAATCAGAGTGAAAATATGATTGACATCCACAGCGCCGAACAACTCGTTCCCGATTTCTTCTCCCTTTTCATTATGAAAAGATACTATGGCTGTCCGTGGACAAGTACGCCCATCATCAGCAATGAATTTAACATTCTTAACCTCAATTTTGTAATCTGAATAGCCTGTGACCATATTGTCTGTTTTATCGGAACCTAAATTAATAAAAATATAAATAGCAATTACACCCGGCCCTGAGTTATCTCATACACAGTGAGCTGTAAGGACACCACGAACATTTGCTTCTTGTTTCAACACTCATTATAAAAGGCTGATCAGGACTGAAAATATCCTCCACGACTGCTGTTAATCCGGTTAAGAAGGAATCCCTTACTGAGCCAAAATCATCGATGACAACACTGCTTCTGCTTTCAGATTTCAACCTTAGCTTCTCATAAAAATTTCCACCGGCAAGTTTTCTGACTGAATAAACTGACGGAACGACCTTTACACCGGGATTTGAGGATAAGTATGCTTCGCAATAGAGCATAGTCTGAAGCCAGCCATCAAAATCTTTTTTTCTGTCTTCTTCAAAAAGATCATCTGTGGAACCGATAGTTTCTGAAACAGTGCCTGTTTTGTAGTCAACTATTCTTGTAATCCCGTTTATCAGATCGACCCTGTCAATGGTACCTCCGGTAAGTAATCCGACTTTTTCTCCATCAATATTTACAGATAATTTGAAGCTATGAGGTGACTCGAGTTCTTTTATTGTAAATGGAGTAAATGTCATATCAGCCTGTAAGATTCGTATCACATACGTAATTAAAACATCCCTGACAATCAACTCATTACCGCTAACCAGAGAGTCATTGCCTGAGTGAAAGATATTTTTTATTGCCTGAGCAACCAGGCTTGCAAGATATTGTCTGTTGTTAATTAAGGAATTCAGCATCGGGTTGGTGATCTCCTTGCCTGAATACTCCTGGTACATCCTTTTCATAATTTCATGAAGGATATTACCAAGCATTGCCGGATCAATATCTCTTGAAAGTGTTTCCGGTTCCTTTAGATTATTAACATATCTGTAAAAGAATTTCATCCTGCAGTTAAGCCAGGTGTTTATTGCACTGGGCGACAGATATACGTTCTTCGTTTTGTTGAGAAAACGTGAAAGGATCTTTTGCTGATGATCCTGAGTTCTATTAAGTTTCTCATTTACAGAAGACTGAGAGCGAATTTCAAAATTCAGGTCAAGATATTGCGGTTTTAGCTGATCCTCATACTTCATCTGAGTAAGAAACCTGCTGATTTCACCACTTCTGATTCCTTCAGAATTTGAATTGTAAGTGAAAGTAACGTTCTCCGCACGCTGAAGCAACCTGTAGAAATGATAGGCATAAATCGACTCCTGATGGTTTATAGATGGCAATCTGAAAGCATCTCTGAGGGCAAAAGGGATAAATGATGAACCGGCTGACACGGCAGGAAGAACACCCTCATTTACTGAAAGAATAATAAGGTTTTTAAAGTCAAGAACCCTTGTTTCGAGTATTCCCATAATCTGAACCCCTGTTAATGGTTCTCCTGAAAAAGGAACTGACTGTCCTCTTAACATCCTGTCGAGGATTTTCAGATAAGTCTCATTTGTGAAGATCACATCAGGATTGTTGACAATTTTTCCAAGCCTGTTAATTGAGAGAACAATTCTGTATATAAACTCATTTTTGATATTATCCGCAATATTTCCTGTGACTGAAACTTCCTGAGTATTCTTATTATCAGGAGCTATAAGGGCAAGAAACTCTTTAAAATAAGCGGAGAGTAAAGCAGGGGTTGCAGGTTTGATGAAAACAGAAGTAATTAAGCCGGATCCTGAAAGTCTTTCAACAGGCACCCACAAAAGATTTTCAGCAGTAATTTCAGCTATCAGATCCTTGCCTGCTTCATTAATTAATCCCGATATTACAGGATGCTTCAGGATGCTTAGAACCTCTTCTCCCGGGAAACATAATGAGTTATCTATTGTCCTTGAATTGCGTTGCATTTCCATAAGATGCTTCATAACAGAGTATACCATTGTCTGTTTAAGCGGAAGTCCCATTGTAAGATTGATATCACCAATCTCCTCAGGAAGACTTGTTAGCACGGGCAGAAGCAGGTTCTCATCAGCCAAAACGACTGCTGTGTGATGAGCGTTTCCAGCATTAAGTCCGGGAATCTCTTTTAACAACTCAGAAATAAGTTTAACCTGTGCCACATCGGAAGAGGCGTCAATAACCCTTCTGGTAACAGGGACAGTCTGTATTGACACTAATGTATCGTAACTCCAGTCGGCAGGCATATCATTCCCAAAAATTTTCAGATTTTCTCTTAAGAAAAAGCCTGCTGAATTCAGTCGCGATTCAGCAATATAGGATTTGTCGTAATCCCAGTAAAACCGTGCTGATCCGGATTTCTTCAGACGAAGCATTATTGCCTTTTCACATTCGTTAATCGCATTGAATCCTATAAAATGAACCATATCCCACCGGTTCACTTTTACAAGTTCTTGAGAAGGTTTTTCAATCAGATCCCTGAATATCATTCCTTCATAGGCAAGATTCTGGGATCTCAGGGATGCCCTGAAGCCGGTATAGAGGTCATTTAACAGACTCCATACCGACAGGAATCCTTCCTTTTCAGCAGTAAGTTTATCGGGATTGAAATTCAGCCAGAATCTTTTTACAACTGCAACCTGTTCTTCGCTAAGTCCACCGAACTGCTGATCTATCTTCTTAATATCTCTGACATTACTGAATAATAATGAGGCATTTACAAGATACTTATCGACATCATCAAAATCATTCAGGAGCATATCACCCCAGTAGTAGAAATCATCAAACGATTCAGGAAGTACTTTTAACTTTCTGTATTCTTTATACAGTTCGAAAAGAAGAATTTCATTTCCTGCAAGCTGTAAATCAGAGTTTGCTGTAAAGAGTTCATTTATTGTAAGTATTGATGGCGCCCAAACGGGTTTATCGATTCCGGCAGCCAGATATTTAATAAAATATAGTCCGGCACGCCGGCTGGGAAATACAAGGCAATGACGGTTAAGAGTATTTCCAAACTCTTTGTGAAGTGTGCCTGCTATCTTTTCAAGGAAAAATTCCATATTCTATATGTCTGGAGGAAGGAGTCTGATTAAAAATGACAATAAATTCAGATGAAGGTCAAATTTAATTAAAAGGGTGCTCTCAGAACCTATCAGTTTAAAATAATTATTCTACTTTTATTACAATTATGCCGGATTATTAATTGTTTTTAAGCAAATAAGTACTGAATATGAAGAAGTTACTCATATGCCTGCTGCTTCCTTCTGTTATTTTTATAACAGATTCGTGTAAATCAAAACGTGATTTTACTCAAACAGAAGTCGATTACTTCGCTACTGCCTCAGAAAACGGGATACTTGTAAATGAGGGATTCACCAGGAGCCTGAAATTTGTCTATGGGTGGCTTGATCTGGCGGACTCTGTATCCGGACTGATACCCAGGAACATTAATGATAAGCCAAGCATGGATATCTGGAACGCAAAAGACTGTGCGGCTGATAATTACCCATTCATGGTACTTACAAGTGCAATTCTCGACAGGAACCTTTTTGAAGGCAGGATGGTGCAGATGCTTAATTCAGAGATCCGGTTAACGTCAAGACTAGGTTCATTGCCGGATACATACTCCTTTTCAAAAAGAGGATTTCTGAATAAGGATACTATAATCGCCGATATAATTTTTGGTTCAGCAGAATATGTCAAGGATGGCCTGATTCCATTAACAGAATGGCTGGGTGCCAGTTTATGGTCAGAAAGGATGATATCAATTGTTGATGATGCATGGAAGTATGCTCCGGTTGTTACTCCGTTCGGAAACATAATATCAGACGATCCTGAAGTAAATGGCGATATGCTGCAGACTCTATCGAGAGTCTACTGGATTACAGGTGACAAAAAATATCTCGAACTTGCGTGCCGTCTGGGCGATTATTATCTATTGGGAAAAAACCATCCGACCCGCGATTTCAAAGTGTTGAGACTGAGGGATCATGGCTGCGAAATTGTATCAGGCTTGTGTGAATTATATGCAACTGTATCATTTACTGATAAGAACAGGAAAGAATTATACAAAGCTCCGGTTTATGAAATGCTCGACCGAATACTGGAAACAGGAAGGAATGAAGACGGACTTTTCTATAACTCAATAGATCCGGTTAAAGGAGTTCCTGTTAATGAAGGCGTTGCGGATAATTTCGGATATACCCTGAATGGTTTTTACACTGTTTATCTGCTCGACGGTATTGAAAAATACAGGGAACCTGTCATTAAGGCGTTAAGTATACTAAATGAAAAATACAAGAATTTCGCATGGGAAGGCAAGAGTCAGGATGGCTATGCCGATGCTATAGAAGGCGCTTTGAATCTCTATACCAGGGAAGAGGTTCCTTCGGCTAAGGAATGGATAGACAGCGAAATTAAAGTTATGTGGAACAAACAGCAGGAATCAGGCATTATTGAGGGCTGGCATGGTGACGGAAATTTTGCCAGAACAACAATAATGTACTGCCTGTGGAAAACGCAGGGTACTTATCTGATGCCATGGAGGGAAGATCTGCAGATAGGTGCAGTTCAGAAGGATAGCCTTCTATACCTTTCAATTTATTCAGAAAAGGACTGGAAAGGCAAGATAATGTTTGATACAAAACGGCATTCAGAATACATGAATCTGCCTATTGACTGGCCAAGGATTAATCAGTTTCCTGAATATTTCACTGTTGAAAAAGAAAAATCTTATTCGATAATAACCGATAACAGAAGAGGTGAAATGTTCGTTTCGGGGGAGGATCTGAGAAATGGTTTTCAGATTAAAGTAAAAGGTGGTGATACTACTAACCTTATAGTAAGATATTTAACCGCAGAGATCGCAAAGTAGAAGCAGAGGACGCAAAGAAAAGCCAAGGCAGAAAGTTCCTTTGTGAGCTTTGCTAAATCTTTGCGGACTTTGCGGTTAAAGAATAAAGTCTTCCCTGCCAGGTATCGAGTTCTTCAAGTCTTTTTTCGATAAGGCTGACTATCTGGTCGGTGCGCTTTTTGCCCCATCCTTCGCCGGTAAGGAAACGAAGCGGAGCCTCGCCTGTAAAACGTTCCACAACAAATGAAGGATTAAGTCTTTCAAGAAATCTTATAAAGAAATCGAGGTATTCCTCCCACGAAAAGAGTTCAAAATCAGAAGGATTTGCAGCAAATTCCTTTTCCATAACAGTTCCTTTTATTATCTGCAACTGATGAAATTTGACAGTGGTAAGAGGCAGAGAGGAGATTATTTCGGCCTGATTCATCATCTCCTCCCTTGATTCACCGGGAAGACCAAAAATGAAATGGGCGCCGGTGTTAATACCCATTGATGCAGTAAGCTCAACAGCTTTTACAGCTTCCTCATATGAATGTCCGCGGTTTATTCTCAGTAATGTTTTATCATAGCATGATTCAATGCCATATTCAACGGCTATATAATGCTTTTCCGACAGTTTCTTCAGGTACTCGAGCTTTTCCTTATCAATACAATCAGGACGCGTTCCGATTACAAGTCCGGCAACCCCCGGATACTCCAGAGCCTCCTCATAAAACTTTTTGAGGACATCGATTGATCCATATGTATTTGAATATGCCTGAAAATAAGCAAGATAGGAAACGGCCTCACTGTAGCGCCATTTATGAAATGTAACCCCCTCCTCTATCTGTTGGGTTACTGACTTCGAAGGAATGCAGTAGGATGGATTAAAAGCGTCGTTATTGCAATATGTGCAGCCACCTATGCCCCTTGATCCATCGCGGTTGGGACAAGTAAATCCGGCATCAACCGAGACCTTCTGCACCCTTGCGCCATAAAGTTTTCTGAAATAGTTTGAATAGGCATTGAAACGACGTTCATGTCCCCAGGGAAAAATTCTGTTCTTGTTATCAGCTTCTGACATTGACAGGAATAATCAGGTTTTTATCAACATACCAAATCCGGGCTTCTATATTGCGGTATCCCATATCAACCAGTAAGCTTGCGTAAAGTTCAACCTGTTCTGAATAATGAGGATTTTCGGCTCCGAATTTGAAATCAATAATAATTGTTTTTCCATCCCTGATAATAACCCTGTCGGGACGACGGACTGCTCCACCAGGAAGAACTATACCTGTTTCATTCAACACTTCATTGCCCGGTAGAAACCACTCAGTTACCTTTGGGTCAGAGATAAGTTCATGCACCCTCTTTTCTGTTTCAGCAGCCTCTTCTTCAGGGAGTGAACCCTCTATAACCAGTCGCCTTACAGCAAAGAATACGTCAGCTGGTGTAAATACCGCTTCAAATACACGGTGCATAAGTTTTCCGTAATTGATTTTTTTCCTGACTTCCTCCTGTCCGTCTGAAAAATAGTTTTCTCCATGCAGTTTCAGTTTGAGTGAGTTTAATTCGCTGCTGACATGATATGCAGATGTTATTGAATTCAGAGTTACTTTCTTCTCAATTAATACCGGAGGAATTGTCCCGTATTCGAAAAGGCGCTCATCAGTTTTATAATGGGAAGAGAGCTGCAATTCTCCGGGTTTGGTTTCTGATGTATCAGAAAGTGCCTCTTTGAGAACCCTGCTTACGGTTGCTGCAGAACGCGGATTATCAACTGAAAATCCGAATATGGCATCTTTTGCCCGTGTAAGAGCAACATAAAGAAGATTGATATTGTCGAGATAGACAGAATGTTTTTCCTCAGAATATGCTTCAGCAAAAATCGTCTCAGAAAGCTGACTGCTGTATCTGACAGGCAGAACACCCATTTCACTGAAAGGTTGAATATCAGGCTGTACCCAGAGGACGGGCTGTTTTGAGGCAATATGGTCGAGGTTCCATGAGATAAACGGCAGAATAACAATACTGAATTCAAGACCCTTGGATTTATGTATTGTAAGAATCCTTATTGAATCCTGATTTCCCGGAAGCACAACTGACTTTCTGTTTCCGGAGATCTGCCACCAATCAATAAACGACTGAATATCTGAAACCTTATCGCCGGAGAAACTGATTACAAAATCCTGGAACGAATTCAGATAAGGAACATTCCAGGCATAATCACCCAGACCGAAAAACTTAATTATCCGCTCGGTAGCCTCGAAAAGAGGTAACTGATTAAGCACATCAAGCAGATCTTTATAACCTTCGGGAAAGTACGAAATTACTGTCTGATCTCTGTCGACTGCAAGTGAAGCCAGGTCAGCATCCTTATCTCCCCGTGAGAGAAGGAAAAATCTTATCATCATCGCTTTGCTGATCATGTCATAAGGATTATTCACAACTGATAAAACCGAGATAATAAAATTAACAACCGGTGAATTTGAAAGCAGCAGAGAGTCGTTTGAAACGGCATTGTAGTTGAAACGCGAAGCCTTCTCTGCTGAAACACCATTCCTGTAATCAATCAGTTTTTTCAGGACAAGGGCTCCCTCCTTTCCATTTCTTACGATAATTCCAATATCAGAAGCTTTATATCCTTTTAGCTGAACATCTTCAATAATAGCAGGCAACTTGTCAAGAACTTTTTCTTCCCAGCTATTATCTTTCTCATTTTCAAGAAACTCAATTCGTACATACCCACCGTCTTTTTTCCCGGGGTCATCCTGAACTGCTTCGGAATAGAGTTTCTGAAAGCTTACTGAACTGGCGTTTCCCTCCAGGGAATTATCAATTCCTGCAGGGATAACCGAAAACAGTCTGTTATTGAAATTTATAATGTTTGACCTGCATCTCCAGTTTGTTGTCAGTGATTTTGAAACAAAACGTTCATTATCAATCTTCCCGTCAAGCACTGAACCTAGTATTTTCCAGTCACTGTTACGCCATCTGTAAATTGACTGCTTAACGTCACCAACAACCAGATTATCATGACCCTCTGACATACTGTTAGTTATCAGGGGACTGAAATTATTCCACTGAATTGCGGAGGTATCCTGAAACTCATCGATCATAAAAGTTTCGAAAATGTTACCAACCTTTTCATAGATGAAGGGCGACTGATCTGTTCCGGTGATACCGCTTAGCAATTCACCTGCATCGGACAGAAGAAATGTATTATCTGTTGATGTTATTTCGTGCACCTTATGCAGAACATCTGACAGGATTCCAAGAGCGTAGATGTTTGATATTATTGCTGAAGCAGTATTGTAACCAACAATATTTGAATAGTAATAGTCAACAGATTCAGTAATTACAACCTCAAGTCCGTTACTTAAAGCATTTTGCAATTGTGCCGGCACATTACCTGTTGACCAGCGGGGAGGATTGCTTTTTACCTCGCGGACATAACTGTTTGGTTCAGCAATGGTACCTGAAATCATCAATTTCACCCATCGAGGAACTCCCTGCCCCTTTCTGTAGAACATCTCGTCGGTAAGGGAGTATTCAGAAAATATGGAATCAGCTTTTTTTCCATAATCCCGCAGTGTGGATTCAAATTCAGTTTTTAATGAGCGGATGGTATCAAGATATGACAGAATAAATTTTTTATCCTCGAGTTTTGCCCTCTCGGAGGCAGGAAACATTTTAAATTTCTCCTTGAACAGCTCCTGTGAAAGAGAAATTATTGAATCCTTCAGGTTCCAGCTCTTCTCGTCATCAATATTTGCCATTGCAAATGAGGTAAGCCAGTCTTTAAGGGAAGGATCTGTACTTGCGGAAGCTATCAGTTCATCTACTGCATCTGATAGTATAGTACTGTGATCCAGTTCTATATTAAACCCAGAATGAAGACCTATTTCGCGGGTAAAAGCGCGGAGAATTTTTTGAAAGAAACTATCGATTGTAGAAACTGAGAATCTAGAAAAATCGTGAAGTATCGAATTCAGAATTATTCTCGATTCTGATCTTATCCAGTCCTCGTTCTTGCCGGTTTCTTCAATAAGTTCAGTAAGGTATTCCGATTTTTCGCCTGTGGCGAGCCTGTGAAGATTATCCAGTATCCTGGATTTCATCTCTGCAGTTGCTTTGTGAGTAAAGGTAACCGCCAGAATCTTTCTGTACTGATATCTGGAAACGAAAAGACTTGCAAGGTAAATCCCTGTAAGCCTGTATGTTTTACCCGACCCTGCTGAAGCGCTGTATACGGTTAGAGTACCATTTCCCATGGACTAAAGTTAACTAAATTATTACTCCCTGAAGATTGTTCATATAATTGATTTGTCTTGCGGTCTTGCGGTCCTGCAGTCTTGCGGTCCTGCGGTCTTGAAGTCTCCTTTTCTCTCACTCTCCCCTTCTCCTCTTCTCTATATTTACTATATTTGTGCCGTGAAAAAGAAGGTTGTAATAGGTTTATCAGGCGGTGTGGATTCAAGCGTTGCAGCATGGGTTCTGAAGGAACAGGGCTATGATGTAATTGGTCTCTTCATGAGAAACTGGCATGATACAACCGGACTGATTCAGAGTGACTGTCACTGGGAGGATGATCTTATGTTTGCGGAAATGGTATCTAAGAAACTGGGCATCCCCTTTCACCAGGTAGATTTGAGCGAACCATACCGGCAGCGCGTGGTTGATTACATGTTTGCAGAATATGAAAAAGGGCGGACACCAAATCCCGACGTGCTTTGCAACAGGGAGATAAAATTTGATTCCTTTGCCGAAGAGGCAAAAAAGCTTGGCGGTGATTACGTTGCAACCGGCCATTATTGCAGAAAGGAAAGTATAAGTGTAAATGATACACTTGTTCACAGATTGCTGGCTGGAATTGATGGAAATAAGGACCAGAGTTACTTTCTGTGTCAGGTTAGTCAGGAACAACTCGCTTATGCACTTTTTCCTGTCGGAGATCTTACAAAACCCGAAGTTCGTCAGATTGCCGAGAAGCTTGGTCTTGCAACTGCGCAGAGGAAAGATTCGCAGGGAATTTGCTTTGTTGGAAAAGTACATCTGCCAACATTTCTGCAGCAGAAACTGGAAGCTAAGCAGGGAGATATTGTAGAGATAGCTGAAAGAGTTGAAGAGTTGAAAGAATTTGAAGAGTTGAATGGAATTGAGTTTAATGTCTCAGATGAATTATTGACGGGAATAACCAACCCGGTCATCTATGACAGGTCTGACGGAAAAGTTATCGGACAACATAACGGCGCTCATTTTTTTACAATCGGACAGCGGAAGGGAATGAATGTCGGGGGGCATAAGGAACCGCTCTTTGTCATTGCCACAGATGTTGAGAAGAATATAGTATATGTCGGCGAAGGGCATGAGCATCCCGGACTAAATCGCAAGGGCCTGTTTATCAGGAATGATGAGGTGCACTGGATAAGGAAAGACCTGAAGATGTCAGCCGGAGAAGCCCGCGACTATATGGTGAGAATCAGATACAGGCAGCAGTTACAGCGGGCAAGATTATTTTGTCGCAAAAACGGATTATATATCATCTTCGACAAACTTCAGCGGGGAATTGCACCCGGACAGTTTGCCGCATGGTATGAAGGAGAAGAGGTGATCGGATCAGGCGTTATTGACAGATAGCTTTAACTTATTTCAAAATCACAATTCTCAGCTAATTATTCATAGGCAAG
>JFJP01039995.1_pt1 | contig 12101 bp, 10 predicted proteins | sample 431651 | NCBI WGS metagenome assembly JFJP01 (sample SAMN02602958, study PRJNA72255) | Microbial mat metagenome, whole genome shotgun sequencing project. | biome: fresh water; feature: sink hole; material: water; isolation source: purple microbial (photo- and chemosynthetic) mats found in... | reverse complement strand
GGGCTGCACGAGGCGCTGCGGAGCTTTTTCGTGTCGAAGGGCGTCATGGAGCTGGAAGAAAATCTGTAAATTTGGGGAAGGTACAAAATCGCAACCATCATGAGCGTGGAATCCCCCATCCGCGAACAGGCCCGCGAAGCGCTCGCGGGACGCCGGAAGTGGCCCTGGCTGGCGCTGGCCCTGGCGGTCTTGGGCGTCTGGGCCTTGGCCCGCGTCCTGCCCGGACCTGCCGCGGTGTTGGGCACGAAGTCGCCTTTGGCTTTCAATCCACTGAAAATCTGGATTTTGAATTCTTGACCCACGCCATCCTGGGACCTTAGATGCGAATACTCAAAAAAAAACGCCCAGGCCCTTGCATTTACAAAACCAAGTGTGTAGCTTGCCAATTGAAACTGGCAAATCCAAATTCCGTACCGAAGAGGATCGTGGAAGTGTGTTTTTCTATGCGATCTTGGACGACAGCCCAGCGATAATCCCAACAAAACCAACTACTTGCGGAAAGTCATGAAAATGAAGGATGACATGCTGGATAGAATAATCCTTGGGATAGAAACCGCCCTTTCAAACGGACAGTTTCAGGATAGCGAAAACTCCATCGTCGAACTGAAAGACCTTTCATCGGGCAATGAATGGACTTCCTTGAAGCAAACCGTTTGCGCGTTCCTGAACACGAAAGGGGGTTACGTGATTTGTGGAATCAGGGAGCGAAACAAGGAATATAGCCTTCCCGGTTTTGATAGAAACAACGAGGGGAAACTGCTCGAGCTCGGGACAAGGTTTTTCAAAAATGACCATGATGTGCTACTTGACCTTTCGGAGAACATAGAATTTGACTATCGGAACGTTCTTGGAAAAACCTTGGCCATCATCGCTGTTCGTCCCTTGAGCGAAGACTTGAAGTATCTGAAATTCAACGATGTTTATTATGAACGTGTCTTGACCCAAGACAAGACAATTCCTCAAGCCAAAATTATTCAGCATCGGGAATACAAGACCGAGTTGGAATATTCCAAAGAGATCAGCCCGGTTGCCAATGCCACAAAAGACGATTTGGACATTGACAAGATCAATCAATTCATCATCAAGGTCAACACGACAGGCAGAAAGGAAACCGTGAAAAGGGACCTTCAAGACGCCGCGGATTTTTTGCGGAGGCGTTATTGCATCAACGCGGAAGGCTCGGTAACCGTCCTCGGGCTTTTGCTTTTTGGCCAAGAGCCATTCCAGCATCTTGAATACAGGGCGGAGGTGGACTGCTATTTTGAAACCGGAAATGACATTGGACGCGACAAAAGAATTTATCAGAACGATGTCATTGGTTTGATGGATGATGCTTTTTCTTTTGTTTGGGGGCATATCAAAGTGGGTACAAGCTATATGGGTGGAGGGAGAAGCGAGCCAGAGTTTCCCGAAAAACTGGTCCGCGAAGTGATCAACAACGCGTTCGCGCACCGCGATTATGTCGCGAACAAATTCACCACCATCAAAATCAACCCAGGCGAGAGCATTGAAATCAAAAACCCTGGCAGCTTTAAGCAAAAGATGCTCATCGTTGACAGTTCGACCAGCAACCAAGTGCGGCGAATCATTCCCGGTGTCCCAGAAACGAAGAATCCAAAACTGGCCAACGTCCTGAAGGCCTTCGACAAAATCGAAAGCCAAGGTATTGGAATGGCCACCTTGGTTGGCGTATGCCTTGAAAATCAAATTGATGTCCCTTACTTTGACTTGTCAATTCCCGATACCATTTCGCTGGTCATACCTTCCGGAAAGCTCATGGACGACGATACGCAAAGGTGGATGAACTCTTTTCACGGATACCTCAATCAGCGACTGGATGGAAAAATGACACCTGAGCACGAGCTGGTTTTGGCCTATCTGCTCAAATCGGAGCGCCTCAATCAAAAGCGACGTTACACGATCCACTTGGGCCCAAGCAACAACCACTTCGACGTGCTTTCGGACCTGAAACAGGCAGGGCTAGTGTTGGAGCACCCCACTGCCAGCTCGGAGCAAACCCCGGTTTATGTGCTGGACAGGGAATTGACCCTGGTTGACTTCTTGGAGAGGATTGAAGAACAGACCGGTAAGCCATTGGCCGATTGGGACAACGACCACAAGAGCGTCCTGAACATCGTCTATCGGTACAACCGATACAACCATCAATCCATAAAACCGAACGTGATCACTCCAGAATTGTATGCCCAACTCCACGGCAAAGCGATTGACCCCAAGACCTACGAGAGCCTGGGCCGCAAAGTGCGAAAGATCTTTGGCGACCTTTTGAAAGCGGACATACTTTCCAAAAAGGAGGACAAGTCCTACGAGATCAAAAAGGTCACGCATGACAGCGGTTGGGCGTGAGGGCATTCGTAGGGACGTCGGGGTCGCGGGGACGTCTGGGTCGCGGGGACGTCGGGGTTGTAGAGACGTTGCGCGCAACGTCTCTACGCGCGACGCCCCTGCGCGCGACGTCTCTACGCGACAACGTCCCTACGACAATTCGTATCACAGCACCGATTCCAGTTGCAGGCTCGATAGGTTGCGATAAATTCCCCCTTCGCGGCGCGAAAGCTCGTCGTGGGTGCCGATTTCCTTGACTTGTCCCTTGTCGAGCACCACGATCTGGTCGGCCTTGCGGATGGTCGAGAGGCGGTGGGCGATGACCAGCGAGCTGCGCCCGCGCATGAGGTTGTCGAGGGCGCCCTGCACCAGGCGCTCGGACTCGGAGTCGAGCGAGCTGGTGGCCTCGTCGAGGATCAGGATGGCCGGATCCTTGAGGATGGCCCTGGCGATGGCCACGCGCTGCCGCTGCCCGCCCGAAAGCTGGATGCCCCGCTCGCCCACCAGGGTCTCCATGCCCTCGGGGAAAGAGTCGATGAACTCGAGCGCGTTGGCCTTGCGGGCGGCCTCGCGGATTTCGTCGAGGCTGGCGCCCGGCTTGCCGTAGGCGATGTTCTCGCGGATGCTGCCGCCGAAGAGCAGCACCTCCTGCGGCACCAGGGCCATGTGCGCCCGCAGCACGCTCAGCGGATAGTCGGCGCAGGGCTTGCCATCGACAAGGATCTGGCCCGAGGTAGCCTCGTAGAGCCGCAGCAGCAGGGCCGAGATGGTCGTCTTTCCGGCGCCCGAAGGCCCGACCAGCGCCACCTGCTGCCCCTGCCCGATCGTGAAGCTCACCTGGCTGAGCACCGGCACGTCCGGCCGCGACGCGTACCAGAAGCCCACCCCGCGGAACTCGATCCGGCCTTGGATCCGGCCCCGTTCCTGCGCGCCTTGCTCCGAGAGCTGCTCGGCCGGCTGCTCCAGGATCTCGAGCAGGTTTTCGGTCGAGCCGACGGCCTTTTGCAGTTGCGCGTACAGCTCGGCGATGCCCCCGATGGAGCTGCCCACGAAGACCGAGTAGAGGATGAACTTGAACAGGTCGCCCACGTCGAGCCCGCTGCCCGGCTGGCCGATCAGATAGACGCCATACCAGACCACGCCCACGATGGCCCCGAACAGGCAGAAGATGATGAACGACGCGAAGGCGCCCCGCCATTTGGCCCCCAGCAGCGCCACGCCCACCACCGAGTCGGTGGCCTCGCGGTAGCGCCGCATCTCGAAGAACTCGTTCGCGAAGGCCTTCACGTTCACGATGGCCTGCAAGGTCTCCTCGACGATGGTGCTCGACTCGGCCACCTTCTGCTGCGTCTGCTTCGAGAGCCCCCGCACGTGCTTGCCGAAGAAAACGGCCGTCAGGGCCATGACCGGCACCAGGGCCAGCATGAACAAGGTCAGCTTGACGGACAGCAGCGCCAGCAGGCCCACCCCGCCGATGATGATGATCACCTGGCGGATGAAGGTGGCCAGCGTGGTGGTGAAGGTCTCCTGCAAGAGCGCGATGTCGGCCGAAAGGCGGCTGTTGAGCTCGCCCACCCGGCGGCTGGCGAAAAAGTCCATCGGCAGGCTGACCAGGTGGTTGTAAGTGGTCTGCCGGAGCTGGGCCAGCGTCCGCTGCGTTACCACTTCGAAGAGGTATATCCGGAAATATGAAAAAATGGCATTGGCCAGGAAGACCAGCATCAGGCTCGCCCCAATCAGGTTCATGCGCTCCGAGAGCCCCTCGCGGGTGGTGTTGACCAGGTCGCCCATCAGCCAGGGGAAAACCAGGGTGGTGGAGCTGGACAGGAAGAGGAAGAGCAGGCCCAGGGCGAAGATGCCCTTTTGCGGACCCGCGAAGCTGAAAAGCTGGAACATCTTGGCCAAGTTGCCTTTGTTGAGCTTGCCTTTGCGGGGCTCTTGGCCCTGGTCCGGTTGGGCGGTTCTTGCCATGGTGGTTGTTGCTTGTTAGGAAGCGAAGTTAGTCGATTTTCCCTTGCCTTGGCCTCGCCGCGGCATCCTGCCAAGCCTGGTGCGTCGGGCTCAGAGCCGCACGAGCAGGCCCAGGGCGGCCAGGGCCGCGAGCGCGGCCACCCGCGCCAGGGCGGCGCGGCCCAGCTTCTCGCGCAGCTCCCAGCTCTGCCAGGCGGCCAGGGCCAGGAACGGCAAGGAGGCCAGCAGGGCCGGGCGGCCGTCGGGCCGGCTGCCCAGGGCGTAGAGCAGCCCCACGCAGACCAAGGCCCCGCCCACGCCCGTCAGCAGCGAGGGCTCCAGCCAGTCCTTGAAGCCGCTCTCCTTGAAGCCCATGCCTCCGGCCAGCAGATAGACGAAGGACATGAAGGCCAGGGCCACCGGCAGCACGAGGTCGAAGGCCGAGAAGCCGAAGGCCCGCGCCAGCAGGCCCGCCAGCACCAGCCCGCCCATCGCGTATTCCAGTTTCTGGGAGTAGGGCCCCAGCGGCGGCTTGGCGGCGGCGGGGGGAGTGGCTTTGGGGCTGAATTTCTTGAAGTTGCTGGCGAAGGTTTCCATTCTCGGGTAAATTTGAGGGTGTCGCGATTGGCGCGAAGGTAGCCAAAATCGACGCTTGGCGCGGGCTTTTTTGCGGCTTTCAGCAGTAGATGTGGTAAACCGCCTGGATGTCGCCGCGCCACTCGTTGTGGAACTTGTCGAGCACGCGCTCGGCCTGGGTCCTGCCCGAGTAGGCGACCTCCATCAGGGGGAAGAGGTAGCGGCTCTCGTCGTCGATGCCCAGCGATTTCGCCCGGTTCTTGAGGCCCTTCTCGGCGATCTGGAGCAGGCGCAGGGCGATGTCGCGGACCTTCTGGCCTTGGATGCTGGCGTTGAGGGCCACGCGGGGCACGTCGCGGCGGAGCTGCTCGATGTCGGCCGGGGTCCACGCCTGGCAGAGCTGGGTGGCGGCGTCCAGGGCCTGGTCGTCGTAGAGCAGCCCGACCCAGATGGCGGGCAGGGCCGAGATGAAGTCGCAGGTGCTGCTGTCGGCGCCGCGCATCTCGATGAAGCGCTTGAGGCGGACGTCGGGGAACACGGTGGTGCCGTGGGTCTCCCAGTCTTGGAGGGTGGCGCGGTGTCCGTGCATCCCCCGGGCCATGAACTGCCGGAAGGTGCTGCCGTCGCCGGGCAGGTACTCGCCGCCGCGCTCGATGAAGTACATGGGCACGTCGAGCAGGTAGTCGGTCCAGCGCTCGAATCCGAAGCCTTCCTCGAGGGCGAAGGGCAGGAATCCGCAGCGGTCGGCGTCGGTGTCCTCCCAGACGCGGGTGCGGTAGCTCAGGTAGCCGTTGGGCTTGCCTTCGGTGAAGGGCGAGTTGGCGAAGAGCGCGGCCACGACGAACTGGAGGCGCATGGCCAGGGCGAACTTGCGGACCATGTCGGCCTCGCTGGCGTAGTCGAGGTTGACCTGCACGGTGCAGGTGCGCAGCATCATGTCGAGGCCGAGGCTGCCGACCTTGGGCATGTACTCGCGCATGATCTCGTAGCGGCGCTTGGGCATCCAGTGGACCTGGTCGCGGCGCCAGAGCGGGTCGAAGCCCAGGCCGAGCATCCCGACGCCGAGCTTGTGGGCCAGCGACTTGAGCTCGTCGGTGTGGCGCTGGGTCTCTTGGAAGGTCTGGTGCAGGGTCTTGAGGATGCCGCCCGAGAGCTCGAACTGCCCGCCCGGCTCCAGCGTGAGGCTGGCGCCGTCGCGTTCGAGGGCCAGGATGTCGGGGCCGCTGCCCACGGGTTTCCATCCGTGCTCCATCATCACTCCGAAAACGTCGCGGATGCCCGGCTTTCCGTCCTGGCCCCGGTAGGGCAGGCGCTCGCGGGTGTCCATGCGGAAGGGGAATCGCTCGTGCTCGGTGCCGATTCCCCATCTTTCCTTGGGTTTGCAGCCTTGCTCGAAGTAGTTGACCAGTTGGCTTTTGTCGAGTTCGTCGTTCATGGTTGGGGGTGGGTGAGGGCGGGGGCCATGCCGGCGTGGGCCAGGATCTGGTCCACCACGTGCCGGGCCACGCCGCGGTTTTTGCCTTGGTAGGGGAAGTCGTGCATGGAAAGCATCGGCGGGGCGTTGAGCTCCACGACGATGTAGTTCTGGGGCGAGGGCTCCTGCTCGAGGTCGCGGATGATGATGTCGATGCCGGCCACCAGCAGCCCGGCGGCCTGGGCGGCGCGCTCGGCCTGGCGGAGGTAGTACTCGGGCATGAGGTCGGTCATGTCGATGCTGTCGCCTCCGGTGCTCAGGTTGGAGTTGGTGCGCAGGTAGAGCTTCTGCCCATCGGGCAGGACGCTTTTCCAGTCGAGGCCCTGCTCGCGGAGGTGGCGCTGGGTCTCGGCGTCGCGGGGGATGACCAGCAGGGGGCGGGTGTAGTCGGTGCCGCGCCCGTGGTTCTTGGCCTCGACAAGCTGGTCGATGCTGCTTTGCCCGTCGCCCACGACGTTGGCAGGCTCGCGGTAGATGACGCCCCGGGTGCTGCCGCCGACCACCAGGAAGCGGTACTCGCGGCCCGGGAAGAAGTCCTCGACGATGGCCGTGCGCGAGTAGCGGAAGGCCAGGGGCAGAGCGGCCTCGACCTGCTGGCGGTCCTTGAGGTTGGCCGCGACTCCCCAGCCGTGGTCGGCGTCGAGCGGCTTGACCACGCAGGGGTAGCGCACGGCGTCGAGCTCCTCGGGGGCGTGGCCCTCGCGCAGCAGCAGGCCCTGGGCGTGGCTGATGCCCTGGCGCCGCAAGAAGGTCTTGGTCAGCCACTTGTCGTTCGATATCCAGTAGGCCGCGATGCTGTTGGCCGTGGAGATCGTGCCTTCGAGGATCGGAATCTCGCGGCCCTCGTGCCGGACCAGCAGCAGGTTGCGCCCGGGGTCGAGCAGCTCGAAGTCGATGCCCCGGCGCTGGAGCTCCGCCACAACGATCTGGGTGGTGGCCTCGAGCTGCTCGTAGCCGGGCAGTGGGGTGAAGGGGATGGGCATGGCCTGTTTTTCGCCAAAGATACGGCAAGCCTCCTTCGGTTGGCGCGGTGGCGGTTTTCCACCTTTGGCCAAGAAGCAAAAAAAGAAAAAGGCGACCTGGGGAAGTCGCCTCTTTCTTCAAACCAAACTAAACTAAAACTATGAAAAACGAAAGCAAAAAGTTGAAACGAACTGAAGCTTGCCTCTCTTGTTGCTTCACAAAGATAAGCATAGAAATCCGAATCTCCAAACTTTTTCTCGATTTTTCTTAAAAAAAGTTAATTGGGCAATTTCGATCGCATTTTATCCGTAGCGGGTCGCCCTAGGAGTCCGAAAAATGACTTGAGGAAAGTGTGGCGAATGCTTATCTTAGCGGCGCGAATCCTAATCAACAAACATTACGATGCAAACCAATTCTGTTCCCGTTACCTTCAAAGGCAACGCGCTGACCCACCTGGGCGCTGAGACGAAAGTAGGCCAGAAGGCACCCGACTTCACGCTGCTCAACAACAAGTTGCAGCCCGTGAAACTGTCCGACTTCGCCGGAAAGGTGAAGATCATCTCGGTCTTCCCGTCGATCGACACGGGCATCTGCGCCGCGCAGACCCGCCGTTTCAACCAGGAGGCGGCCAACCTCTCCGAGGACGTCGTGGTGCTGTCGGTATCGGCTGACCTGCCCTTCGCGCTGGGCCGCTTCTGCGGTGCCGAGGGCATCGAGCGCAACCTGACCCTGTCGGACCACCTTGAGATGGAGTTCGGCCAGAAGTACGGATTCTGGATCCAGGAGATGCGCCTGCTCAGCCGCGGCGTGGTGGTCGTGGACCGCGACGACGTGGTCCGCTACGTCGAGTACGTTACCGAGATCGCCAGCGAGCCCCAGTTCGAGGCGCCCTTGGCCGTGGCCCGCGAGCTGGTCTGAGCCCGCGCCCGCCGGGGGTTTTCTCCGCGAAGAACGGCCCTCCGCCGCGTCGCCCCGCGCCCGCGGGCACGCGCCGGGGGGCCGTCGCTTTGCGCCCGGCCTGCCGCAGGGCAGTTTGGCCCACAAAACTTTCCTAAGCACGAAAAGTTTTCGCAAATTTGCCCAAGCCAAGGAGCTTGGCCCTTCCTGAACCCGATATTCTAGCCTTCCACCACAACAAAACCTTCCCCACCCAATGAAGATGCACAACTTCTACGCCGGCCCCGCCGTGCTGCCCCAAGAGACCATCGACGGAACCATCGAAGCCTTGCGCGAGTTCGCCGGAACGGGCATGTCCTTGGCCGAAATCTCCCACCGCATCAAGGAGTTCGAGTCCATCATGGCCGAAGCCCAATCTCTTTTCAAGGAAATCCTCTCCATCCCCGAGGGCTACCAGGTCCTCTTCTTGGGCGGAGGGGCCAGCCTCCAGTTCTGCATGGTCCCCTTCAACCTCATGCGCAAGAAGGCCGCCTACCTCAACACCGGGACCTGGGCCTCGAAAGCCCTCAAGGAGGCCAAGCTCTTCGGCGACGTCGTCGAAATCCGGTTCGACCCCGAAGGAAAGGACTTCGCCACCCTGCCCGCCGACTACGAGATTCCCGCTGACGCCGACTACTTCCACATCACCACCAACAACACCATCTACGGCACCGAAATCCGCTACGACATGGATTCGCCCGTGCCCCTGGTGGCCGACATGTCCTCCGACATCTTCAGCCGCCCCGTCGATGTCTCCAAGTACGCCCTCATCTATGGCGGCGCACAGAAGAACCTCGCCCCGGCCGGCGTCACCTTCGTCATTGTCCGCGAGGACGTGCTGGGCAAGGTGACCCACAAGATCCCGTCCATGCTCGACTACCGCACCCACATCAAGGAAGGCTCGATGTTCAACACCCCGCCCGTCATCCCCATCTACGCCGCGGTCCTGACCCTGCGCTGGATCAAGGCCAACGGAGGCGTGGCCGAGATGGAGCGCCGCAACATCGAGAAGGCCGCCATCCTCTACGACGAAATCGAGCGCAACAGCCTCTTTTTCACCCCCGTCAACAAGGACGACCGCTCCATCATGAACGTCTATTTCAACGTGAAGCCCGAGCACGAGGCGCTTTATGGCGACTTCCTCAAATTCGCCACCGCGCAGGGCATGATCGGCCTCAAAGGCCACCGCTCCGTGGGCGGATACCGCGCCTCCCTCTACAACGCCCTGGCCAAGGAGAGCGTCGAGGAGCTGGTGCGCGTCATGCGCGACTACGAGAAGGCCAAGCTCGGTTGATGCTGGCCGCCGCCGCCCGGCCCCACGCCGAGCGGCGGCGTTTTTCTTTCCCGAATTTCACAATCGTCCCCTAACAATACAAACGAATGAAAGTCCTTGTTGCCACCGAGAAGCCCTTTTCACAGGACGCCGTGGACGGCATCCGCCAGATCGTCGAGCAGGCCGGCCATCGCTTCGCCGAACTGTCCAAGTACAAAGGCCAGCAGCCCCTCGTGGAGGCCGTTGCCGACGCCGAAGCCCTGATCATCCGCAGCGACATGGTCACGGCCGAGGTCATCGCCGCCGCGCCCAAGCTCAAGATCGTCGTCCGCGCCGGGGCCGGATACGACAACGTGGACCTCAAGGCCGCCACCGAGCGCGGCGTGGTGGTCATGAACACCCCCGGCCAGAACGCCAACGCCGTGGCCGAGCTGGCCCTGGCCATGATGGTCTTCCAGGCCCGCGACCACTTCAGCGGAAAGACCGGCTCCGAGCTCCTGGGCAAGACCCTGGGCATACACGCCTTCGGCAACGTAGGGCGCCAGGTCGCCCGCGTGGCCAAGGGCTTCGGCATGAAGGTGTTCGCCTTCGACCCCTTCGTCAAGCACGAGGCCATCCTGGCCGAAGGCGTCCGCCCCGTCGAAAGCCAGGAGGAGCTCTACCGCTCTTGCCAGTACGTCTCGCTGCACATCCCCGCCACGGCCCAGACCCGAAACGCCATCAACCGCGACCTGCTCAGCCTCATGCCCCTAGGCGCCACCCTGGTCAACACCGCCCGCCAGGAGGTCATCGACGAGGACGGGATGCTCCAGCTCATGGCCGAACGCCCTGACTTCCAGTATGTCTCCGACATCGCGCCCGTCAAGGCCGCCGAGTTCCAGAGCCGTTTCCCCGGACGCTTCTTCTTCACGCCCGTGAAGCTCGGCGCCCAGACCGCAGAGGCCAACTCCAACGCCGGACTGGCCGCCGCCCGCCAGATCGTCCGCTTCTTCCAGAACGGCGAAACCACTTTCCAAGTCAACCGCTAAGCCCGGAAATCATAACCCAAAACATAAAAACCCACAAAATGGCCATCTTCAAGCCCTTCAAGGGATTCCGCCCCCAAAAGGAACTGGTCCATCGCATCGCGTCGCGCCCCTACGATGTCCTCGACTCCGACGAGGCCCGCGACGAAGTCAAAGACAACCCGCACTCCTTCCTCCACGTGGTCAAGCCCGAGGTGGACCTGCCCGCCGACATCGACCTGCACGCGCAGGCCGTCTATGAGAAGGGACGCGACAACCTCAACCAGCTCATCGGGCAAGGCATCTTCCAACAAGACGAAAACGCCATCTTCTACGTCTATGCCCAGACCATGGACGGCCGCCGCCAGTATGGCCTGGTCGGTTGCTCCGGCGTCCAGGACTACCTCGACAACATCATCAAGAAGCACGAGCTCACCCGCCCCGACAAGGAGGAGGACCGCATGAACCACGTCCGCGTCACCAACTTCAACGCCGAGCCCGTCTTCTTCGCCTACAAGGCCAACGCCGAGATCGACGCCATCGTGGCCAAGACCGTCGCCAAGCCCGCCCAGTACGACTTCACCACCGAAGACGGCATCGGCCACCACTTCTGGGTCATGGACCAGGCCGCTGACGTGGCCCGCGTCGAGCAGATCTTCCGCGAGCAGGTGCCCTTCACCTACGTGGCCGACGGACACCACCGCACCGCCGCCGCCGCCCTGGTCGGAGCCGAGCGACGCAAGAACAACCCCGCCCACACCGGCCAAGAAGAGTACAACTTCTTCCTGACCGTCATCTTCCCCGACAACCAGCTCCGCATCATCGACTACAACCGCGTGGTCAAGGACCTCAACGGCCACAGCAAGGAGGCCTTCCTGGCCAAGCTCGCCGAAAACTTCGAGCTCGCCCTGGTCGGCGCCGAGGCCTACAAGCCCGCGGCCCTGCACAACTTCGCCATGTACCTCGACGGGCAGTGGTACAGTCTGACCGCCAAGCCCGGAACCTACGACGACCGCGACCCCATCGGCGTGCTCGACGTTACCATCCTTTCCAAGCACGTCCTCGAGCCCATCCTCGACATCAAGGACCTGCGCCGCAGCACCCGCGTCGAGTTTGTCGGAGGAATCCGCGGCCTGGGCGAGCTCAAGCGTCGCGTGGACAACGGCCAGATGGTCGCCGCCTTCGCCCTCTTCCCCGTTTCGATGCAGCAGCTCATGGACATCGCCGACAACGACCTCATCATGCCGCCCAAGGTTACCTGGTTCGAACCCAAGCTCCGCAGCGGGCTGGTCCTGCACTCGCTCGACTAGCCGACGGCCCACCCTGCCATTCGCCCCGCCCACCTCCGCCCGGAAGTGGGCGGGGCTTTTTTCATCGCCCGCTTATGCCCCGTCGCGTTCAACTGTGATGTAATGCCGCGAAGACTCGCCCAACCCCGAAGGGGGGCAATGATTGTAGAAAGCGGATGCAGGCCAAAGAAGAGAACCCCGAAGGGGTGAAATGATTGTAGAAAGCGGATGCAGGCCAAAGAAGAGAACCCCGAAGGGGTGAAATGATTGTAGAAAGCGGATGCAGGCCAAAG
>JFJP01043805.1_pt1 | contig 12103 bp, 6 predicted proteins | sample 431651 | NCBI WGS metagenome assembly JFJP01 (sample SAMN02602958, study PRJNA72255) | Microbial mat metagenome, whole genome shotgun sequencing project. | biome: fresh water; feature: sink hole; material: water; isolation source: purple microbial (photo- and chemosynthetic) mats found in... | reverse complement strand
GATGCTAAATTCATGGAAACCAAAGATTTGGAACTTTATAATGCCACCGGAAGACAATCTTATGAAACTACGCTTCACGATAATGATGGAAAAAATAGAAACGTAATTATCAATAAATCAACATTTCACAATTTAACTGGTAAAGTTGAAGGAATAGCAGGTATGTTTTTTGATATATCCGAACGCAAACGATGGGAAGGTGTATTGATGAAAGCCAAACAGCAAGCCGAACTTGCAAATCGCGCAAAAAGCGAATTTTTGGCGAACATGAGCCACGAAATACGAACGCCGATGAATGCGATACTCGGTTTTTCGGAAATTTTGAAGGAATACCTTGAAGACAAACCGATATTCCTTGATTATCTTAATGGTATATCATCGGCGGGAAAAAGTTTGCTAAATTTGATAAACGATATTTTGGATTTATCGAAAATTGAAGCGGGAAAATTTGAAATGCAGAAGGAAGCCGTTAATATTGAAGACCTTATATACGAAATAAAACAAATTTTTGCGCTCAAATGTTATCAAAAAGATTTACGTTTTCATATAAATATTCCTGAAAATGCTGTATATCACCTAATTATTGATGCTACCAGAGTACGGCAAATTTTGTTGAATTTGGTAGGAAATGCCGTAAAATTTACTGAAAAAGGAGAAATTAATTTGACTTTGAAATTGGTAAAAGACAAAAACGAAAAGTTGAATCACGTAATTTTTATTGTTTCCGATACAGGAATAGGAATTCCAAAAGACCAGCAAGTGCTTATATTTGAACCTTTTAAACAACAAGAAGGTCAAAATTCCAGAAAATTTGGCGGCACGGGTTTGGGGCTTTCCATCACAAAACGTTTGGTGGAGATGATGAATGGAAAAATTTCGGTGGTTAGTGAAGTCAATAAAGGCTCTTCGTTTACGGTTGAACTTTTTGATGTGGAAACAATTTATGAAAACAAACCTTTTGTACCGAAAATTCCTTCAAATTCAAAAGAGTATATATTTCAGCCCGCCCAAATTTTATTGGTGGAAGACATTGAATCGAACAGAAAAGTAGTGATGGAATATTTGCGAAAATACCCGTTTACAATTGTTTCCGCAAAAGATGGAAAAGAAGCCATTGAAATTTTGGAAAATAATATTCCGGAAGTAATTATTATGGATATGCAAATGCCAATTATGGACGGTTTTGAGGCAATTAACATTATAAAAAAGAATTTGAAAACCGCTCATATTCCCATAATTTCGCTTACGGCACTTGTTATGACTGAGGACATTAACAGGATTAAACAGCTAACACCCTACTATTTAAGCAAACCGGTTTCACGACAAAAATTGCTATCCACACTTTCGCAAGTTTTGGGGGTAACAACCAAGCACACAAATTTTTCGAAGCATGAAAATTTGGAATTTCATAATTTGGAAAATATTAATGTGAACGTTAAAAATAGAATTATTGCTGACACTCAAAATTTATTTTTAACAGCCAACAAAACAAACGATTTTGATGAAATTAAAATTTTTAATGATGCTATCATAAAAATTGGAGTAGAATTTAATGAACAAAACCTTATTTATTTTGCGAATCAATTGGATATAGCCGTAAAAAGTTTTGATGTGGATAAGATTGAAAAAGAAATGAGAAAATTTGAAAATTTGATTTCAACAACTCAATAGTGAAAATAATATGAAAAAAAAGTAAACCGAAAATAAACATTCCATTTTTCATATTGAAAATATGCGTAAAAACATTTTTTTAAAATGAAAAAATTCCTTAAAAACCAAATAGTTACATTTTCATAAAAAAAAATAACTTCAAAATTTCAGTTATATTCAAAAAAAAGATAGAATAACGGATTTATTTTTTTAACTTCGTAATAGAAATTAACATTTATTAAAAATGTTCTATTATACTGATATTTAGTTAAATACAAAAATGATAAATCAGGCGAAAGAATATAGAATACTTATTGTTGATGACCAATCTATTAATATACAGGTTGTTGCATCTATCCTTAAGCAATGCGAAAATTATCGTGTTGCTTTTGCAAAAAACGGTAAAGCCGCTTTGGAGCAAGTGCAAACGCAAAAATTCGATTTAATTCTTCTTGATATCATGATGCCCGAAATGGACGGTTTTGAAGTGAGCGAAAAACTGAAAGCCAATGAAGCAACTGCCAAAATACCAATTATTTTCTTAACGGCTCTAACCGATGAAGATAGTATTGTGAGAGCTTTTGACAATGGCGCAGTGGACTACATTACAAAACCGTTCAATAAAGCTGAACTTGTGGCACGAGTAAAAACGCATTTGCGGCTGAAAACTATTGAAGAGGAATTGTTTCAAGCCAATAGCACTAAGGATAAAATGTTCAGTATCATAGGGCATGATTTAAGAGGACCTATCGGCAACATAAAAACGATGTTGCATTTTTTGGGGGGCAGTTGGCAAAAAGTTACAACTAACAAAATTGAAAGTTTGCTGCAAATGGCAGAACGATCGGTTGAAAATGTATATAATTTGCTGGAAAATTTGCTGTATTGGTCTCGCACTCAACGCGGTAATATGGTTTACATGAAAGAACATTTTCCTATTGTCGCTCTTATTGATGAAACGTTGAGTTTGCTTTCATCTACTGCAAAAATAAAGGAAATTTCATTTGAAAAAAATATCTCGAACGATATTAAAGTTTATGCTGATATTCACTCTGTTACAACAGTTTTACGTAATCTTATATCCAATTCAATAAAATTTACAGAATCGGGCGGAAAAATTATTGTTGAAACTCAAACCACTGATAAATTTGTAACTATTTCAGTTTCAGATAATGGCGTAGGTATGTCAGAGGTTGTAAAGCAAAAGTTGTTCAACAAATTTAGCTCTGTTTCCACTTTTGGAACGAACCACGAAAAAGGTTCCGGCTTGGGGTTGTTGCTTTGCAAGGAATTTGTGGAAAACAACGGCGGCGAAATTTGGGTTGAAAGCGAAGAAATGAAAGGAAGCAAATTTTCGTTTACTATTCCAAGATTTGAAAGTTAGAAAAAATTCCTTCCTTTGTATAATAGCCTTATTTTCAATATATTCGTAATTTTTCCAATAATTGGTCTGCAATTTTGGTCAGTTTTAAATAATCGGGCTTTCGTTTTCGCGTAATTACAAGATACTCATTATAAAGCGATAATATTTCATTCAGTTCAAACATATTGAGCCACAAATAGTTTGGTATAATATGCACCGGTAATTCCTGCGAAATTATATTTACCAAATGCCGTTTGAAACGCTCGTCTTGAAAACGTGGCACCCAGTTTGGTATTAAAATGCTCATTAGAAACGAATACGGGTTGTAAGTCAGCTTTTTAGAATCTTCATATTTTGTAAAGAACTTAATACATTCCACTTTCTTTGTTTCCGAATCGAGATTACGAAAATGTACTGACAAATTGGAGATAAAATGGTTAAAGTCATCATTCTCTTTAAAATACAAAATACTTTTAATTAAAATATCTTCTCCGTTTTTGAGTGCTATCCGATATTGATTGTTACCTTCTTGCACAATTGCAAAATTCTCCGGATTTACCCCCAATTTAAAAATTTGTTCAATAACACTTAAACGTTCATTATAAGTGTAATACGTTTCACTTCTAAAAACTGGAGCTTCTTTTTCATCAAAAATAAGAAAACCAAAATACGCCATTTCTTTCAGTGGGCGCAACAAAATATGCTCCAAAAGGTGGAAAGTTTCACTATTTTCAACTGTTTCAACTATTTTGGTATTAACAATTTTTGCTGCATCAAAAGCTTCTTGTTTTTCGTTGTAACTATCGCTAAAACAAGCAATTACTTCATTTGTATCATTTAGAATTTCAACTTTGTATTTATTATCCGCATTTTGTTCAATTGAGAAATTTTTAAAATCATATCCAAACACGAACAAATTGCTTGTTCCTAAATCAGCCGAAGTGTTCTCAAACTCAATTTCAGGAAAAGAAGTCGGATTTTCATTTTTAGAAGTAAGAATATCAGTAACATTAATTTTTTTCTGAAAAAAATCTAAAGGATATTTTCGTGAATTTGTGCTATTGCCCAAAAGCATATTAATACGAAACTCAAGACCGGAAATGTTGGTTTCGCTGGTTAAATCGGCAAAAATATTATTGAAAGCTTTCCCCCGATTTTTACTGAATTCTACGGTATTTTCAAGCATTAATAGCTTCGATTTCACAAAGTTACGTTCCCGTTCTTCATCAAAATCTCTATAAAAATAATATTTTTTAATATCTATTGCAAAACGTGCTAAAAGGTGGTTTAACAAGCGATTACGCCTGTCCAGAAAAATTTTTTCATTTTCGTTTATCGTAGCAAGTTTATTTTCAATATCTTTCTTATTAATTTCAATATATTTCTTCCATTCTTTTAAAACCAAAATATTATCTTTCATATCAATGTTGTTTTCAATACATTGCAAAATGAAAGGAAAATACAAATGTTCTATTCCGGGAACGCTGAAAAGCGGTTGCTGAAAATATGTTTCTGCAATAGGTTCTAAAGAAAAAAGAAGATGTAAATTTTCTAATTGCGAAAAATAGTTGGCAAGCAATTGTTCAAAAAACAATAAATAGCCTTTCAACTGTTTCGCCTTTGCTTTGCGCTCAATAGTAGATTCGGGCGGCAAACCGTTGCTGCTAATTCCGTAAATTTCAGGGAAATCGTTTTGTATGGAATAATATTCTTTTAAATTTCTATAAAAACCCTGCTCGGTAAGAAATGTAAGCCTTTTGTGGCGAGAATGTTTTTGTATTCTGTTGTAAACCTTGTTGGTATCGAAAACTATGGAAGATTGAGAAAAAACAACTTCCCCTAAGTTGAAGAGTCTAACGCGACTATTTTCAATATCCAAGCGAGGAGCTTTTCCTTCCTTAATTTTACATGCCCAATCATGTGTTTTACCTTGACTATCAATAATTCTAAAGTTCTTCACATATTCTACATTTTGTAAATCCATCAGAATATGAATAATATCGGAAGTGTAAAGTTCTTTTCTCAAACTAAGATTTTCCAATTCCGAATCAAGAATAAAACCATGTTTCAAAAATGGTCCGTTAAAAATTTGGTCAACCGTAAAATTCTTTTCTAAAAGTTCGTATAAACCGTAAAAATTTATTGTAGGAGAAATATATTCTACCAAATTTGCATAAATATCGGTCAATAAGTCAATTGTATGAAAATTTCCTTCAACTTCAATATCAATTTCTAATGTAACATCTTCATATTCAAAGAATTTAACTTCGTAGAAATCTTCACAAATATTTCTATTCATGTTCAATTCCAACAAAATTTCCTGCTTAATCAAATTTCGGTTAAAGGCATCATCATAATCGGGAAAAAGTTCTACTTCAACAGAGAAAACGCCTTTGTAATCAAACAATTTATCATTAGGAATTAAACGGGCATTTTTAACACCCTCAATATCAAGCAGAATTTTTTTATAATCATTTAACGTGAGTGGTTGCGAAGTAAGAATTTCGGAGGCTTCAAACAAAGTGTCTTTCACTTTATTTAATTGTCCTATTGGTCTGGCTAATATGTCTTTAACGGAATATCTTGCTTTATAGCCCATTTCGGTGAGCGCATAATTCAAAATTTCCATTATCGTCATACCCGGATCATGCGGGTTGAAATCCGTCCAATGTTTTCCGGCAAATTGCTGAATGTATTTTATGGATTCTTCTCTAAGATATTCTAAATCAAAAATATCATTAGTTCGTTGTTTGGGTAAAATTGAAATATTTTCCATTCAGTAAAATGTTAAAGGAAGGTGATAAGTGCAATGCCAAAATTGGTAATGTGTTCAATTTAAAAAGGTTATTTATCAACAAGTTAAAAATTTTTTCTAAAAATGAACCTTTTTAAGCTACACAATTCAAGCTCGTTCAGTTAAGCCTTTCAGGGCTTTAAAACCCTGAAAGGCTGCATCATAAATAAGCTTCACTTACTTTGCATTTATAAACCACAAAAAAAAAGTGGCTTATGTATTTTATTGATTAATAATCAGTTGTACTAAATTCGTCATAAGAATTTTGACTATTTGTATTTACATCTGTGCCAACTATGTCTTCATAAGCAGCGTAAATAGCACAATATGTGGCAGGTATGGTAACGAGCAAACCTACACCAAGCAACAGAAAACCCAAAATATTAATAAGCCCCAACAAGATAAAAAAGCCGAAAAAAGCAAACCAATCTTTTTTAATTAAACTCATACTTGTTTGAATAGCAGGCCAAAACTCCATTCCTGAGAAAATAATAATTGGAGCTACAAACGCCAATGCCACACCAAGAAATATACCGGGCAAAATTAAAAGAATAGTTCCAATAACAATAAATATTGTTGTGAGAATGCTTGCAATTACCAAAGGACCGAAAAATTCAAAGCCTTTAAAAAAATCATTAAATTCTGTTTGTTCCCCTTTGTTTACTTTACGTGCTACTAAAAAGAAACCGGCAGAAAGAGGCGGCGCAACTATCAGACTACCAAAAGGTATAAGACCGGACAAACCTACGATAATAAAATACACAAATGTGAAGCCAATGAAAGCTCCGGCATTTTTTCCGAAAATTTCAAAACCTTTATTTATATATTGACCTAAACGAAAACCATAACCTTCATCAATTACTTGCTGAAGACGTTGTTGCCTTGCATCTTGAAATTCCATAATTATTTTTTTAATTTTTTAAGTTAATAAAATTTTTATTGTGTTAATGGTGTCAATATTTTTATGTAGCTCACTATTAATAATTTATAAAAAAGAACTTAGAAACGTGAAATACATTGAACTTACAAATACTAAAACAGTTAAGTATGAAATAAGATTTGTAATAAATCGTAAATCATTAATAATATTTTAAGAATCAGAACAATAAAGAAAACAATCAAAGTAAAGTAAAAAATCGTATCGGTAATTTTTTTTGGATAATTCATTGCAAAGAAAAGAATATTTATTCGGAATCGGAATAGGTATTAATTTCTTTTGTTTCTTTCAATTGAATATTTGCTTGAATATGAATTTTTTCAATCAGCTTGTAAACTTCTTTAAACGGTTGATGTCCAAGCGAATCAATAATTTTATTCAATTCAGAAATCGTGAGCGTTACAACTACTTCTTTTTCGGGTTTTGTGTTCATACCAATTTTTTAATATTATGTTGAATTTCAGAAAAATAAAATCCATTTTTTAGAAGAGTTTCATAATATTATATTCAATAAAAACTCCTTCACCATAGTTGCGTTTTGTGCGTACTTGCAAGTTGTAATCGAAGTACGTGCCCGACCAGCGCACATCAATTTTGTTGCGGCAACGCCCATAAATGCCTTGCGTTTTGCGTATTGCGCCTCTGGAATTACCATAACTACTCACCGCAATATTGCAACTATCTCAAAAGCAGAGTAATGGTTAAGTCCGGAGAGAACGTTATGCCAATTTCCGTCAGCGGGCACTTCGCCATTAGCATAATAACCAATGCGACCTTTCATTGCCACAAAGCCGTCAACCTCCAAACGAGCGCGAGGCGACGTAGTTCCAATTCCCACATTACCACCATTTTCAATAAACAATCGGCTTTCTTTTTCCTGTTCTACTATATTGAAGCCTTCATTACCATTTTCCGCCTTCTGAGTTATTGACCACGAGGATTTCAGGTCTTCAATATTTTTGAAAAAGCTCATTAATTCTTCGTTTGGACCCTCCGCACGAATTTTAATGCCTTCACCTTGTTTCTTAATTAAACCGTCATCTTCTTGATTTACACATGAATCAATAAATTCATGAAATTGACTTTCCGTAGGAATGGAACCTTTCAGAAAGTAGTTTTTTAGCGTAGAGCGAGTTCTTCCTGCCATAAGTTTTTTTACTATTTACTTTGAATTTCTGTTAAAGTTCAATCAATAAAAGTAAGCCGAAATTTACGAAAATTATTTGGTTTTTCTGCTTGTTTTTCAACTTCAAAATCCAAATCTACAATAAAATTTTCTAATCCATCGTCATCTATTTGTTTTTCAATGGGTTCAAAAACGCGAAAATCGGCTCCCATCGTCATATCGCCAATACCGGAGGAAAGTTCCGTGTCATCATCAATCAGATTAATTAAATGATGGGTAGCAGTAACAAATACCGAAACCGGAGTTAAAGGCTTAATTATCAAATCACTTTTGTGAGCTGAGGCGTGATTCACAATTTTCCCGTCCACAATATGATATAGCGCAAAATTCGTAAAAAAGTCAACATATTCGCGAGTTTCCAAAAAATATAGCACCGGCGGCACACCAATAGAGTTGCTAAAATCAACAACAATATTTTCATCGTAAAGCCAAGGGCTAATTAGTTTGCATATATCTTCCTGAATAACATTCATATAGTATTTTGCATCGTACCCTTTATGAAATTTGATATTCAGTTTTACTTGAATTTCTTCATATTTCGGGTTTTTTACATGAAGCGTTACAAATGGCGAAATTTTATCGCTTACAAGCTGTTGTATTTCGGTTAGGCGTGCCTCCGACAATTTTGGCAAACGCTGTTTGAATAGCTGTAATTTTTTTCTTGACGGCAACACAACTAACATTACGTTTCCAGCCTCCGGTAAAAGGGTTTCATTTGTATTGTTCAAACACTTCACCCTATATACTTCCGGAAAATACTCCAACACCATCGCTTCATAGTCCCATCTGTTGATGGCTCGGTCCTTGTGTTGCAAACGTTCACTTACTCTTCGGTAGAAGTTTTTACGCTCCTCCTTGTCCCTACCGCCAAATGATGGGTACGGTTGTTTTATGGATTTTATTTTTGTGGACGAAACCAATAAATTGGTAATTGTTTCAGCAGGTAATTTTGTTTGCAAGTGCGTAAGGTCGTTGTTGTTGTTTGCAAACGTAGCCATTGCAGCTTGAATTTGAATATCAATAATACTATCTACAAAACGCTGACCGTAAGGGCTTTTCAACCGAAGCCAAAAAAAACCTTCGGGTAATCTTACATTTCGTTTTATATTCAATTGATTATTAAAATCTTCAGAAAACTTTTTAATATAAAGTTCCGGTTTAGGAATATCCAACAATAAAATTCCTGCTTGCATTAATTCGTTACCGGTATCTCTCAAAATATTTTCTTCTTTCAACGGAATCCATTGATTGTTATAAAGAAAGCTCCAATGAAGGTTATTTTCGCCTTTAACAAAATCGGTAGCATACTCATCAATCTGAAAAAACAGCGAAATTGTTTGAGGCGGAAATAATTCTTCAATACCTAAATAAATCTCTGTACCATTGTCATATACGGGTAAGAGTGAAGTTGGTTTTGTTTTTAAATTTTTACTAACTTGTTCTATACCAAACGGATGAATGTAGTAAAAATAATCAGACTCAGGAAGTTGTTTTTCCGATAAATTTAATTTTGAAGTAGTTGAATAATCAATTGATACGCTCTTCATTGTAGGATTGTAGGGCGCATTTGGCGAAGGCGGCAGCTTTTTTTTCTTGCGGTTTCGCATTGTAAAATCGCGCACTACATCAGGATATTCTTTATGCCCGAAAGCACCAATAGGACCGGTTAATGTAAGTTTTATGTAACCGTTGCGCGTGTTATCGTCATAAAGCACTGATTCATTGAGAGTCGTATTTTTATCAATTTCAAGCAAATTTGTTTTTATTCCGGTTACTCCCCTAAAATTGTTGATGGGTGTATTGTAAGCTTCCTCTAAATCAACGCTTTCAAAAAGTTCAATTTCTTGTGGATTTTCTTCAGGTATCCAAACTTTCTTTTTTAAAATTTGAATTGTAGCTTTAAAAGCTTCATTACTGTTAATATTTTTGTATCCGGCGTAGTATTCCGGAAAACCATTGTCGTTTGAGGGTACATCGAACCACTCAAAATTCAAATAAAGTTCATTTAAAGGTTTAGAAAACAATGTTTTATGCCCAATATAAAAAGAAGAACCAATTGAAGGAGTAACGGAAAACGGAAAAAAAGGCGCAGACTGCTCCAAAACCGAATAATCGTTTTGAAGTTTCAAATTTTTTATTCCTAAAATATCGGTTTCCATCGTAATTTCTTCCATCAACCAATTTCTAACATAAGGATACAAATGGCTCTTATTTGGATTCATACATAACTGAAATACCGGTTGTTTATTTGCAACGGCATCACTAAACCGATTATCAATACAAGGAGTTATGGGAGCTTCGTGAGGTTCAAAAATTAGAAGTAATTTAATGAAAGCCAGTACATTACCAGCCTTATCGGTTTGAAAAGTACATTCTACATTATTTCCATCAACTTGATTCCAATGTGTATCAATCTCTTGACCGGAAGAAAAGAGAACAATAAAAAAGTTATTGAAAGAATCGTTCAAAAAAGTTAATAAGTTATCGGGCGTTGTCGGGTAATCGGCTGTAAGTTCTCTCAAAAACGCATCAAAGCCAAAACGTTGAAATTGAATACGAAAACTTATCCGCCTCATACCTTCTTCCAAGTTGAGCAAGGTAGAGGCTATTGCAAAGCCTATGTTGGGGCGTTTGGTATAATCAATTTCTTTTTGATAGGGCTGAATGATGGAAAACTGTTGGAAAAGAGTTTTTTCAGAATCGGTTTTTATGTGATTATCAAGTACAACGGATTTAATATCACGCAGTTTAGCTTGATTTAATACAACATTAAAGTCAATTTCGTAAATTATATCGTTACCTTTTTTATCTTTTCCGGCAGAAAGTTTTGTTCCTTTTTCTAATAAATATTGTTTTGCTTGCGATTGTAATTCAAAAATTAAATGAATTTTATCGGGTATTTCCGGTTGTTGTTGAAAATGAAGTATATTGCCAAAATAGTAATCTAAATGTCGTTCGGTAAAATTATTTATCTCATTTTGTGCATTTTTGTATATTTCAATAAAAGAAAAAAACAATGCAATATGTGGGCTAACTTCCTGATTTACATTCAACTGATTAAACAAATATTTTCGTGAACCCTCTACAATCAGCCGCATATTATTGAAAATTCCACTGAAAAGAATGTCAATGAAACGCAGGGAATTTTTAATTTTTTCGGCAATTGAAACGCCCTCAAACTGATAGGGGTCGTAGCCCATAGGGTTTACGTCCCAGTCGCGTGAAAAAGTTACTAAATTTATTTTCAACTTTTTGGGAATCAATTCGTTTTCGAGAGCCATTTCTTCAAATAACGAAAGTTTTGAAAATAAACTACTTAACGAAAACTTAATAAGTTTTTTTATTTCTTGGTTAAATTCTTTAATCAGCTCAGTTTTTTCATTCCATTTTTGAATAGTAATAAAAAGTTCGTATAAAAATTCTAACAGTTGTGAAAAATAATTTTCAATAATATCGTTTTTTGTTTCTTTAATAAGTTGTTGCGTTAATAAGGTATATTTTTCATCAATCGGATTTGTTGAAGAAGAAGAAATTTGAACCAACAAAACCAATTGGTCATTTGCAAAAAAATCAGACCAATTTCCATCAATAACATCATTTTGGTTGTAGAAACCAATAAGTTCGGAAAATTTCAACAAATAATTTATAAAATCGCTTTGTTGCTGTTCATCAACAAGAAAATAGTCGGTATTGAGAGCATCAATGTTCCGTTCCGATTGACTTATTCCGTGATTGTCAATATATTGCAAATATTTTGTCAGCTTTTTCATGCTGTAGAATTAAGTTTTCAAAATTAAAGATTTGTTCCTTCTTTTAAATAAAACGGATAAACCATATTTGCTCTGGAGTTGGTGGTTCGTATAATGTAACGAATGTTGATATAAATAACACCATCTTTAGAAGCATCTTCAAAATGTATATCCTCCAGATTTATACGAGGTTCGTAACGCAAAATAGAAGTCCGTATCAATTCTTCAACATATTTTTCGAGGCTTGCCGTTAGTGGTTCAAACTGCAAATGGTTTAAATTGCAACCAAAACCCGGAGATATCAGCCTCTCCCCTACTTTTGTACCTAACAGTATTTCAAGGCTTTCCTTTATATCATCGGCTCCTTCCGACATTTTAACCGATTTTGTGGCACGGTTAAATTCCGGTGGAAAACTCCAGCCTC
>JFJP01031786.1_pt1 | contig 12104 bp, 9 predicted proteins | sample 431651 | NCBI WGS metagenome assembly JFJP01 (sample SAMN02602958, study PRJNA72255) | Microbial mat metagenome, whole genome shotgun sequencing project. | biome: fresh water; feature: sink hole; material: water; isolation source: purple microbial (photo- and chemosynthetic) mats found in... | reverse complement strand
ATTGGTGCCGATGACTGGACTCGAACCAGCATGACTTGCGTCACCACCCCCTCAAGATGGCGTGTCTACCAATTTCACCACATCGGCATGTTATTCTTTATTTAGCGATCTTTCTTTGTTTCTTTGCTTTTATGGGCAGTTTCTGCTTTTTTATTTTTAACCGTTGGTTTAGGCTCAACTGCTTTCTTTTCAACTTTTGCTTTCTTTTCTACGACTGGTTTAGCCTCTTCGACAGGTTTTACCTGTTCAGTTGGTTTTGACTCTTTGGCAGGTTTGTTATCTTCTTCAGTCTTTGGTGTTTCTGCTTTTTTGCCATTTGCTGCTGTTGATGGTGTAGTAGCTGCTGGCTCACTGACAGTCGGCTTTACCTGAGCAGTCGGCACCGTCGGTGGCGTGACTGGAATTGAAGGTACATCAACAGGAGGCGGAGTATCGTTTTTTGTGCCTTGCACGCTTGGAAGACCAGTATCTTTTTGTTCAGTTACCGGGGTAGCCATTAAGTCTGTCTCAGTTCCTTTGTGACCATTAATGACAGCAAGCCCTAAACTGGTGGAAAAAAATAAGGTTGCCAATATCGCTGTAGCGCGTGATAAAAATGACGCGGCACCTTGCGCACCAAAAACTGAACCCGCTGACCCGGTACCGAATGCAGCTCCTGCATCAGCCCCTTTTCCTTGCTGCATTAAGACTAAGCCAATAACGCCTAAGCCCAACAGGACATGAATAACAATAATTACCTGATACATGAAAGTCTAAATTACTCTGAAATTGAATGATAAACGGCTAAAAAGGATTTCGCATCCAACGAAGCCCCACCTATTAAACCACCGTCAATGTCTGGCATGGCAAACAAGCCTTTTGCATTGTCTGGTTTAGCACTACCACCGTATAAAATTTGAATTTTATCGGCGATAGCTTGATCTTTTGCAGCAATATATTGACGGATATGTTGATGCACTTCCTGTGCCTGTTCGTCGCTTGCTGTTCTGCCTGTGCCGATTGCCCATACGGGTTCGTAGGCGATAACGGCATTGTTAAAAGCAGCAATACCTGCCGCATTAATCACTGCATCCAGTTGTTCGTCAACAACAGCGAAAGTTTGATCCTGTTCGCGTTGTTCCAGGGTTTCACCGATACATAAAACGGGAATGATGCCTTGTTCTTGTGCCTGACAAAAACGCGCTGCTACCGATGCGTCAGTGTCGCCGTAGTAGCTACGTCTTTCTGAGTGTCCAACGAGTGCATACTGGCAGTTGAATTCTTTCAGCATGGTAGCTGAGATTTCACCCGTATAAGCACCTGATGCTTTATCAGCCACGTTTTGTGAGCCTAATGCCAGGCGCGTGCCTTTAGTCACTTCACCAACACAGGATAGATAAACGTAAGGAACGCACACGGCAATATCACCAATATCCGCGCCCAAGCCTGCAATAATACCTTGGGCAAGCGACTCTGCACTTGCACGGGTTCCATTCATTTTCCAATTTCCGATAACCAGAGACCGACGCATCATCATTACTCCCACATAGAATAAAATCGCTTATGATATAGGCTAATGGCTTTTTGTTCAAGCTTCCATTGCTTTTCTAACATCATCAGCGATTTGATTTGCAGAATTTCTGACCAATTCATCCTGCTCACCTTCTACCATAACGCGAATTAACGGCTCTGTACCTGAAGCTCTTAGTAATACGCGCCCAGTGTCTCCCAGTTTCTGCTCAACTGCTCGTACTGAGCGTTGTATGAATTCATTAGAGCTTATATCGATTTTTTTCGTGGTTTTGATATTGATTAAAATTTGTGGATATTTTTGCATATCCGACTTTAATTCATGCAGGTTTTTACCCGTACATTCCATTTCTGCCATCACTTGTAATGCAGAAATGATACCGTCACCTGTGGTGGTTCTATCCAGGCAGATAATATGCCCTGAGTTTTCGCCACCTAAAATGCCTTTATGCTCGGTTAACATTTCTAATACATAGCGGTCACCGACATTGGCTCTCAGTAACGGGATTCCCAAGCGTTTTAAACCATGCTCCATGCCCAGGTTAGTCATTAGCGTGCCGACTACAGGTCCTGACATTTGTCCAGCAGTGAGGCGTGATTTAGCAATGATATAAATTAGCTCATCGCCATCAACTATTTCGCCTTTGTGGTCAACCATGATTAATCTATCGCCGTCACCATCCAGAGCGATACCAAAGTCAGCTTGATGTTGTAAGACGGCTGCGACCAGTTTTGCAGGGCTGGTTGCGCCACATTCATCATTGATATTCAGTCCATTGGGTTCTGTGCCAATGGTAATTACTTTTGCACCAACTTCACTGAATACATGGGGAGCAATGTGATACGTCGCACCATTGGCACAATCGACGACAATTTTTAGTCCGCTAAAGTCTAAGCGTGTTGGTACACTGCCTTTGCAAAATTCGATATAACGACCAGCCGCGTCCCCTACCCGTTTTGCCTTGCCTAATTTTGCCGATTCTACGGTGGTCATCGGTGAATCAATATAGCTTTCTATTTTTTCTTCTATTTCATCGGGCAGCTTTGTACCCTGTACTGAAAAAAACTTAATGCCATTATCGTAGTATGGATTGTGTGAAGCACTGATGACGATACCTGTTCGTGCTCTTAAGGTACGAGTTAAATAGGCAATACCAGGGGTGGGCATAGGTCCTAATAACTGGGTATCCACACCTGCTGCCGTTAGTCCTGCTTCTAAAGCGGATTCAAACATATAGCCAGAAATGCGTGTATCTTTGCCTACCAGCACGAATCCATTGCCTTCTTTTGCAAATACGCGACCAGCCGCCCAACCCAGCTTTAATAAAAAATCAGCCGTTATAGGAGTCTCACCGACTTTGCCACGAATGCCATCAGTACCAAAATATTTTTTTGTCATACATTAAAACCTAAAAAGAATACACAAAGTCATTGCCATTATATTTGGCTAAGACGGTTAAAAATCAAACTGGTTATTTAATTCTTGCTCTGTTTCGTCAAGTTGATGCTCCAATTCTAATCCCGCCATCATGATGAAACGAAAAATACCAACCAGGACATATAAACACAAGGTTATAGCAATCAAACAAGCATAGAGGAAGATAAGAATATAACCAGGGATGCGGTAATATGAACACCGCCGAAAATAATCAGTATTTTTTTCAACATATTATAAACACAAAAAAAGGAGAGCGATTAGTCTCTCCTTTTTGTTACTTTACCCGTATTTAACTTTGTTCAGCAGTTTTGCTTAGTTTACTGTCAATCCCTTTGATGTCATCACGCGGTGGCATATCATCCCAACCTTCAGGTGCGCGTACTGGTCTACGCGCCATTAAGTCATCAATTTGATGTTTATCAATGGTTTCGTATTTTATTAATGCGGCAGCCATCGCATGAAGAATATCAATATTTTCTTTGATAATCTGCTCTGCGCGTTTGTAGTTACGGTCAATAAACGAACGAATTTCTTCATCAATCGTATGTGAGGTTTCTTCAGCAACGGTTTTATGTTGTGTCACTGAGCGACCTAAAAACACTTCGCCTTCTTCTTCACTATAAGCTAAAGGACCTAAACGTTGTGATAAACCCCATTTTGTCACCATGTTTCGTGCCAATTCAGTCGCCCGTTCAATATCGTTAGATGCACCTGTACTGACCTGTTCCCAGCCAAATACGACTTCTTCAGCAACACGACCACCATATAAACTGGAAATCATGCTGTCCAGTTTTTGTTTGCTGGCACTGTATTGATCGCGTTCAGGCAAGAACATCGTTACACCTAAGGCACGACCTCTAGGCATAATACTGACTTTGTAAACGGGATCATGTTCAGGTACTAATTTACCAACAATCGCATGACCCGCTTCGTGATAGGCAGTCATTTTCTTTTCTTTATCATCCATAATCAGGGTGTGTCTTTCCACGCCCATGATTAATTTATCCTTGGCTTTTTCCAAATCCGCCATATTAACGACACGTTTATTCATACGCGCTGCCAATAACGCCGCTTCATTTATCAGGTTAGCTAAATCTGCGCCTGAAAAACCGGGTGTGCCTTGTGCGATATATTTCACTTCGACATCATCGGCAGAAGGAACTTTTTTCATGTGTACTTTAAGAATTTGTTCACGCCCTCTGACATCGGGTAAACCGACAGTGACTTGACGGTCAAATCGACCTGGACGCAACAACGCTTTATCTAACACATCTGCACGGTTGGTTGCAGCGATAACAATAATGCCTTCATTGCCGTCAAAACCATCCATTTCAACCAATAACTGGTTTAAAGTTTGTTCACGTTCATCGTTACCGCCGCCTAATCCTGCACCACGCTGACGACCTACCGCATCGATTTCATCGATAAAGATAATGCAGGGGGCGTGTTTTTTGGCAGTTTCAAACATATCCCTAACGCGTGACGCGCCGACACCGACAAACATTTCCACGAAATCTGAACCAGAAATAGTAAAAAACGGTACTTTAGCTTCACCTGCAATCGCTCTAGCCAATAGCGTTTTACCTGTGCCTGGAGGACCTACCATCAACGCGCCTCTAGGAATTTTACCGCCTAGTTTTTGATATTTGGCTGGGTCTTTAAGAAAATCGACCATTTCAACCACTTCTTCTTTGGCTTCATCACAGCCTGCGACATCGGCAAACGTGATTTTAATCTGATCTTCTTCCAGCATACGCGCTCTGCTTTTACCAAAGCTCATTGCCCCGCGACCACCTGCACCACCGCCATTCATCTGGCGCATAAAGAACACCCAAACGGCAATCAGCAACAACATCGGTCCAAAAGAAACCAGCAACTGCATCAGCATGGAAGGCTGTTCGGGAGGAATCGCCTTGGTTTCAACACCATTTGCTAACAAATCATCAATCAAATGTGGATCATTGGGCGCGTAGGTCTTAAATTGTTGACCATTTTGCGTTTTACCTTTGATGATGTGCTCATCGATAATGACTTGTTGAACCTGTCCCGCTTTCACCGAATCGATGAATTGCGAATAAGATAACGACGAATCAACTCGATCTTTTTGTGAACCGACACTAAAGAGAAGCATCACAACTACAAAAATGAAGCCCCATAAAATTATATTTTTTATCATATCGTTCATTTACACGCCTTTGACCTGAACGGCTCTCGGTTTAAAAACTGAGCAATTATGTCAGAAGTTAGACTCCTGACTGTCGTTATTTATTAGTGTACTCACCCAGTTTGGCAAGCACCCAATACTCATATAAGGGCAGACAAAGCTTATTTAAAGCCCTTTGCCAAAATATACACTTCATTACTGCGCGGTCTTGATGCTTTTGGTTTTCTAATCACGACTTTTGCAAAATAATTTTGCACATCACGATGAAAATTTTCAAAACCCTCGCCCTGAAAAACTTTTACCAAAAAACTGCCATTTTTTGCCAAAATATTTTTAGCCGTATCCAGTGCCAATTCACACAAATACAATGATCGCGGCAGATCCACGGCTTTATTTCCACTCATATTAGGAGCCATATCAGACATCACCAGATGCACTGCCAGACCATCCAGGACACTAAATAGTTCGTCCATAACAGCTTGTTCACGAAAATCGCCCTGAATAAAGTCTACACCACTAATTGCGTCCATAGGCAATATATCCAGTGCGATCAGCTTATTTTCCTTGCCCAGACGTTGCTGGGCAAACTGTGACCATCCGCCAGGTGCTGCACCCAAATCAACAATATTCATACCGGTTTTGATCAACGAATCTTTTTCCTGAATTTCCGCAAGTTTAAATACTGCTCGCGACCGATAGCCCTGCGCCTGTGCGAGTTTGACATATTCATCATCAAAATGTTCCTGCATCCACTGATGACTGCTTTTACTTCGTGCCATAAGGTCTTTCTTTTAGTGTAGAATTAAGTTTTTGATTTTGAGTAAAATAAAGTGAAAGCCATCGATAAACAACAATTAAAGTCCGACGCACACAGCTTGAACCCTGTTGTGATGCTTGGTCAGCATGGGCTAACCGATGCAGTATTAGCCGAAATTGAACAGGCACTGGACTATCATGAACTGATTAAGATAAAAATACGCGCTGAACGCGATGAACGCAAGTTAATTAGTGAAAAAATCTGCAAACAAACCAATGCAGAACTTATTCAATCTATTGGAGCCTGTATTGTTATTTATAGGCTAAATCCCAATAAATAACTTTAAGGAAAGGCGCGAGGCTGTTGTTAACCCAGTACTTTTCACAGTTTGCAGCAAACAATTTACCTGGTACTTTATCGTTACTACCTTAGCCAGCTTTTTACTGGCATCATGTTCAGTGTGCAATAAATTTTAATTCACATTTGAATTATACAATAAAATCAAGCAATTTTTTAACAAAAATGCAGGAGAAATCATGAATATCCCAAAAGAAGAATATACCATCCTCGCTTACAAGCTACATTCAAAAGTTAATCCAGACCAGGGCGATATTAGACCTATTGCTAAAATTGTTGGCGATGAATTTATAGAACTGGATGCACTTAATTTTTGCCATACCCGAAAAGTATTTGTGACTGCTGGCTATCAAAATATTGATGAAAAATTTAAAGAAGGGCAAATATTTCGTACCACGGTTAATCTTGCTGAATATATCAGCAGTAATATCGACCCTAATGCAGCCTCTAAATATATCACTCAGGGAATTAAAGCAGAGCGTTTAAAACCCAACGAGCTGATTGAAGTGATAGATGGCGATTTACCAGACAGAAATAAACGCTATTTTGAAAATAATAACGGGCAATATCCCAGAACTGAATATATCTTCATACGCGACCAATCTAAAGAATGTTTTGGACCGTTTGCTTGGGAACATAAAGAGGATGATTCAGGATTTTCCCTGGAATTACTGAATGATAAGCCATTATTAAAATCCTACAATATCAGTTTGGGGCAGGTTTTTAAAATCACCAATGAAAAATTTAATGAAAAACTCGCCAATCATTCGGTTCATCAATTCAATTCATCCTTTGAAGACAGGACTTATTGTTTTGTTTCAAATATCCATGAGTTTATTAATGATGCTGAGCGTGACGAATACGCCTCTGACGAAGAAATTGTCCGCTACTGTGCCAAATTAGCGGGTGAAATGGGTAAAACGCTACTCAGTAAAGCCAATTGGGATGATTTCAAAAAAATTGCAGGCACTCATCCCATTTTTGACCAGGAATTAAGTAAAAATCGCTTACTACAACTGTCAACGCTTGCCTCTGAAATATTTATTATTCAAGATGAGATACATAATAATATAGAGCCATTTTTAAGAAGTCATTATGGTGAGCAATTAATTGACCGTTTCATCAGCCGAAAAAAACCGCAGTTATTAGATGATCTCAGAAAAGAGGTTATTCAAAAAAAAGACAAGGATATTGAAGAAAAAGAAGAAAAGATTATTCAAATCGAACAAATACTAAAAGCCAAAGAAAAGGAGCGACTGGAATTAAGTGCGGAAGTTGAACGCAGACGTAATGAAGCGAATCAGGATGTGATTCTGAAAAACGCACTGGCTGAGCGTGATGAGCAAATAAAAAAACTTGATGCGCAAATCACGGAAAAACAAAAATTACTGAATGAACTACTTGAAAAGCATAGTTTATCAGACCGTCTGGACACTATAAAAAATGAAATTCAGGTGCAGGAAAATATTTATGACCGCCAGCGAAAAAAGAACGACAGTCTCGAAGCAATAACCAAAGACCTGCAAAATGAATACAATACCTCTGAGGATAAGCTGCGTTCAAAACTGATTTTGTACAAACCTTATATTGATGCCGTTAATGGCTCTTTTATTGTAGATAAAAGAGAAAAGCGTTCGGTATTTGTTGAAACAAATACCGTCGTACATTCCGACAATTTTGAACAGAAAAGATTAATCGTTGAAACGGTTAGACAAAATCTACGCCTAAAAGGGCGTTGTTATGAATCCTGGCAAGTCGCTAATTTTTTAATATCAACCCAGCAATCTTTTATTACCTTTCTGGCAGGTTTACCTGGTGTCGGTAAAACCTCCCTAGCGCGGTTAATCGTTGAATCACAACAATTAGAACCGCGTTTACAGGAAGTCTCTGTTGCGCGTGGCTGGACATCACAAAAAGATTTAATTGGTTTTTATAATCCCTTATCTAACCATTTCCAGTCAGCCAATACCGGTTTATATACGTTTATTGAAGCCTTAAGTTCTGAAAAAAATGAACCAGCAATGGCTTATGTATTATTGGATGAAGCCAATTTAAGTCCAATTGAACATTATTGGTCGGCGTTTATGGCAATGGCAGATGGTGAAGGAGCGCGGGAATTACGCTTAGGGCAAGATACGCTAACTGTTCCTACCGTATTACGCTTTATGGCAACCATTAATTATGACGGAACCACCGAGCCATTAAGTCCGCGTGTTGTGGATCGCGCCCCTGTTTTAGTCATGGAACCGAATGATGCCTTAATAGAAGATAATGAAACTTTAGCTGAAACTGCCGTCGCCTTACCCTTATCTGCGATAGAAATGGATCGATTATTTGGCTTAGTAGAAAACATTCCGTTATTTGCCGATGAAGAAGAAATGATTTTCAAAAAAGTGCGAAAAATTCTTTCCGATCCCAGTTTAGAAAAAGGTCGTCCATTAAGTATTAGTCAGCGCAAAGAAATTGTTATTCGCCAATATTGCGCTCAAGCCAGTTCATTAATGCGCTCTTTTGGTTGTGATGATTTTAAAGCCCTGGATTTAGCGATATTACAACACGTCTTACCTCAAGTACGCGGTAATGGGCAAAAATTTGCCAAACGCTTAACTGAATTAAAACAACTGTGTGATGACGAGGGTTTGCTAGATTCAGCAAATTATTTAGAAAGAATGCTGGTTTATGGGGAAAGCGAATTACATTCTTATGACTTTTTCTGCTGGTAAGACACTGTGAAAATCAATTTCTTTATTGATGACCAACATCATGTCTGGAATACTCATGCCGAGCCTTATTCAATTAAAGAAGATCAGCAGGTTTATTTTGAATTAATGGATTTAGAAGACGATGAAATACCCGTCTTATTGCTTGAAGATTATGAATTAAATCTGACAGCAGATTATGTGCAGGAGTCGGGTAGAATCTTTCGCTCTGATTCTACCTGTTTATTTCGTGAATCCTTTGGTCTAACCATCGTTAATATTCATTTAGCCGATCAACGTTTTGAATTACGCTTTGAAGTCAGCGTAAAAAAATCCACCGCCCGACAAATCGAAGAAATGATTCGTTATCTTGCCCATAAACAGGATGATATTCTGCGTATTTGTTTATCACAAACTAACCTGAAAAATGATATTGCTAACCCAGAAACTTTATTAAACACAGTAGACACTTTCATTAATACCTTAACCAGTTGTCGTCTGGAGTTACAAAATCATTTACGCAAGCGTTTAATACCTGTTAAACAACCTGCATGGAAATCGTCTAAAACCAGTGATATAGACCCTTTTGATATTATATTTAATCTGGATGTCCTTGAACCCGTATTAGGTGAAGGCGATGTTGTTGTTAATGGGCGTAGTTTTTCAATTACTGAAACTGAAATTACCACTTTAGAACCTACTGCTAATGTCAAAGAAAACGCCATTTTATTAGGTGGCTTATATTCAATGCGCCGTATAATAACCAGCTTATTAAATGATATTGATACAGGGTTTCCAGATAATAAAACTACCGCTTATAATCATGAATATGAATCTTTAAACGAAGTCTTATTACGCATTACGTCAGCAAATATGGAGCAACGCTGTAAGCAGCAATTAAGACAACTTGAAGAATTTATACGCTATTTTGAAAAAACAATTGGCGTGACTTATCAGGGCGAATGTCATCCTGTTATGACACCTTTTGTTAGAGCTTCCAGAGTTTATCGACGATTATTTGAGCAATTATATGATTGGTACACCTTGGGTGAACCCTCTTTAGAAGGCAGAAATTATTTAGTAAAATTACGCTCAATTTCTAAAATATATGAATTTGTCGCCTTGTTTAAAATCATTGATTATTTGCATGAAAAAGACTGGGCTGTAGTTAATACTTATTGGTCAAATGACCTGGAATTTGTTCCGTCAAAGGTGATATTTGAACGCAATAATTTTAAATTAACCTTAAGCTATGAAGCCAGAGTGGTTCCCTATAATTACAGTACCAGACATCTCGATTTAGTTGATATGAAACATTCAGCAAAAGGTGAATATGATTCCTGGTGTCCTGATTTTATATTACGCCTGGATAATATGAATAAAAGTGTTTATTTAATTCTGGATGCCAAATACAGCTCATCTTCGACAGTTAAATTATTTCATTTGCCGAATTTATTAAATAAATATTTTATGAATATTGCCGTCTATGACGCATACCAGCAATTATTAAAACAGGAAGCTATTTTGGGTATTATTGCCTTGTTTCCCGATAGAAACTCAGGATTACCTATTTATCTGCCTAACTGGGGTAAATTCAATATTAACAGAAAACCTGTCAGGCTACCGATTGTGATGGGCTTGCCGATATTGCCGCAACTGGATAGCCTGGCTTATCAAACGTTTGATAAAATATTTGAAATTGCACAGCAACAATTAATGAGTAAATAATCGTAACTTCAAGACCTTTCGGGTTTTAAAAACCCGAAAGGTCTCAATCGAAAGTTGTTGGTGACACTACGACTGCCAGTCCTTTAAAAGACTAGAAGTCGTTAATCAAGTGGCTGAGTAGTTACAAATAATCGAATAAGCAAGGAAGTGTAGTCCAAAACACGTTTTGGACTCCGAAAAAAATTAGATATACTGTATATTGATAATTTCGTATTCAATATTGCCACTGGGTGCTTTAACAGTCACAATATCTTCAACTGATTTACCGATTAAAGCGCGAGCAATGGGTGAACCAATGGAAATACGATTTTCTTTAATACTTGCCTCATCTTCTCCAACCACCTGATAAGTCACGCGCTGTTCCGTATCCAGATTTTCCAGTTCCACCGTCGCTCCAAATACGACTTTACCGTTCGCATCCACTTTAGTGACATCAATAATCTGCGCGTTTGACAGTTTGCCTTCAATTTCCTTAATACGCCCTTCGGCAAAACTTTGTTGCTCTTTCGCGGCGTGATATTCGGCATTTTCCTTTAAATCGCCATGCGCTCTGGCTGTCGCAATCGCATTAATAATGCGTGGACGCACGACCGATTTTAATTCTTCCAGTTCTGCGCGTAATTTTTCTGCACCTTTAACGGTCAGTGGTACTTTTCCCATTTTTTAATTCTCCAAATGATTGTTGGTTGAGGTGAGGAATGAACCCCAACATTTTAGCAGTTTATTGTTTATATTGTTCCAACGCTTTGCGTTGGAATGTCTGGTTTGACGCTCTAGCGTTATGTCTCGCAACGCTGGAGCATTGCAGGATAAGTTCCCACGCTGGAGCGGTGGGAACTATGGGTTTTGTAGGTTTGGGGTGAGGAACGAACCCCAACAAACAACGAGACAACACGGAACTATCCAACACAAATCAACTTGATTGGAGTGTGTATTGTTGATTAGCCGCGAGTCCTTGAGAATGTTGGGGGTCGCAAGCTTACCCCAACTTACGCGGTTATAAAAAAGTAGGTCGGAATAAGATCGTCCAAGCGGTAGCGCAGGACGGGCGTTTCCGACATCGCATAAGTCGGAAACGCCTTATTTCGCTCCCGCTCAATAAGGCTTATTCCGACCTACAAGGCTACCCAACACAAACCAACTTGATTGGAGTGTGTGTTGTTGATTAGCCGCGAGTCCTTGAGAATGATGGGTTCACAATCTCACCCCAGTGTACGCGGTTAATCCCCATAAGAAAACATGACCAATCCTAAATCTGGAAAAACGATAATTCCATTGGTATAGTAAGACTTATCTTCTTGCAATGCTTTCTCTATTGCTGTCCCTAATTTATCTTTTATATCTTGCCTTGCACAATACATCCCATGTCCCCAATTTTCGGGTCGTTTTGGGGCTTTAGTCCCTAGTGGTGTCTTGCTCCATTCGTCATAGCTCCTGTAAGCATTATAATAA
>JFJP01006424.1_pt1 | contig 12106 bp, 7 predicted proteins | sample 431651 | NCBI WGS metagenome assembly JFJP01 (sample SAMN02602958, study PRJNA72255) | Microbial mat metagenome, whole genome shotgun sequencing project. | biome: fresh water; feature: sink hole; material: water; isolation source: purple microbial (photo- and chemosynthetic) mats found in... | reverse complement strand
CGACTTGGCAAGATCGGCGTGCAGTTTTCAATTGACGACTTTGGTACCGGTTACTCCAATCTGGGGTATCTGAAGCGGTTTGCAGTGGATCGGCTCAAGATTGACCAATCGTTTGTGCGCCAACTCACCCAACATGCGCATGACGAAGGCATTGTGCGCGCCATCATCGAGATGGCGCATTGCCTGGACATGGAGGTGGTGGCCGAAGGAATTGAGGACTTGCCCACCTTGCAGCGGCTGACCGAGCTGGGTTGCGACTTTGGCCAGGGCTACCACTGGTCGCCAGCACTGCCGGCGGATGAGTTCGAGCGCTTTGTGGCGGCCTACGCCAAGCCCTAAAGCCTGCCGAAGAACCTTGCGATGCATGTTCTGTGGCAAATCTACCCAACCACCACAGCCAGCGTTGCCAGCAGGCGGGTTATGGCTGCACCGGCAGCAGCATGGCAATGCGCTGGCTGATCGAGTCGGCACGCTCGGGGCCAGCAATCTCTTCGATGGCTTCCATCATCTCGCGGGCAGTGGCCAGCATTGACTCGCGGTCTTTGGCATTGCGAAAGGCTTCACGAAATATCTGCGCCTGCTCGGGTGCGCGGCGGGAGAACATGCGCTCGCAAATGTCAAACAGAAACATGCGCGTGGTGGCCAACGACCGCTTGCCCTCGAAATTGTCGGCGTTCACCTCCTGTATGGCCTCAAATGCCTGCGTGATGGTTGGCTCGAATACCGGCGCGGCCGCTGCTACCCTGCTTTGATCTGTGCCAAATGCCAGGATGGCGCCAGGGGTTAGGCTGATGCCAGTCAGGTAGCCATCCCGAATCAGGCCCTCGGCCAGCGGACGCGCGTCGTCCTTGAGTATCAGCGCAATATCGCTGAGAGTTTTATGGCCATCGGCCAGTATCAGCAAGGTGCGCTCGCGCCGACCTAACCGACGCTGGTTGCCGTGCAATTCTTCGCGGCCTTTTTCAGTTTTTTCCAGTCTCATTTCACTCTCCGACAAATGACCCGATTGGAGTCTTGCCGTGTGACATCAGCGTGAACCTGGCGTACTGTCGCGCATCGCTGCGCAAAAAAAGCGATTGAACAGCTTTACTGTTTGATACATCGATTCAGGACCCCATGACACCAAAGATAAAGGGTGACACTGAATGGTCACAGTCCGGTCATACCATTCGCTCGCATCAAGGAGCTGTTCCATGCTTTCATTTCAGCGGTTTTCCATACGGCAAAAGCTTGTTTTCAGCATGGTGACATCACTGCTGCTGTGTCTGGCGATTTCGACTGCGCTGGGCCTGTACATGACTGGCCAAAGCACGCGAGAGCGTGTGGTGTCAGTCGAGTTGCCGGCCATTGTTGGCGAGATACGCAACGATATTCTGCGGCAGATTGGCGAGCCGCTGGCGCTGTCACAAGCGATTGCCGGCAACAGTTTTTTGCTTGACTGGGAAGCCGCTGGCTTGCCTGAAGAGGGCGTGCCCGCCTGGCAGAAATACGCCAAAGCGGTCAAGGAAAAGGCCCACGCGGCCACTGTATTCTGGGTATCTGGCAGCACCGGCAAATATTTCACCGAAGCCGGCTTGGGTCGTACCCTGGCAGCGTCGAATGCCGGCGACCAGTGGTTCTACGGTTTTTTGTCTGGCTCCAAACCCTACACGCTTGATATTGACAAAGACGCTGGCAGCAACAGCACCATGATGTTCATCAATGTGCGACTTGGGGGTGGTGATGGCAAGCTGGGTATTGCCGGGCTGGGCTTGTCGGTGGATGCACTGGCCAATACGATTCGTGCTTACCGGGTGGGTACTAGCGGCTCGGTGTATCTGGTGCGCGCCAACGGCAGCATCGTGGTGCATCGCGACCCGTTGCTGGTGGAGGGCAAGCATTCTTTGAAAGACCTGCCGGGATTTGATGCAGCGCTTGCCACGCGCTTGCTGCATGGCGAAAAATTTACCCACAGCAGCTACCGCGCAGCGGCGGGCATATCACTGGTGGCATCGTCTTTCATCCCTGAACTTGACATGTACCTGGTGGCTGAAGTGCCTGAGACCGAGGTGCTGGGGGATATTCGCCAAACTGCCCTGGTGGCGGCGGTGGTCGCCGCGCTGCTGGGTGTGGGTCTGGGCGTGCTGTTGATTTTTGTCGTCAGCCAGGCGATTGCCGCGCCGGTGCGTCGTGCCGCGCGCATGTTGGGCGAAATTGCCGATGGCAAAGGTGACTTGAGCCGTCGTATGCAGGTGGAAACAGGCGATGAAATTGGTGCCTTGGCCGAAGCCTTTAACCGATTTGTGTCGTCGCTGGAACGTATGGTGCACGAGGTGCGCCTGGCAGCAGATTCAATTTCGGTGGCGAGTTCCGAGGTTGCCATGGGCAATCAGGATTTGAGCCAGCGCACCGAGCAGACTGCCAGCGCCCTACAGCAAACAGCATCGTCATTGGCCGCCATGACCGAGAGCGTGCAAAACAACACGCAAGCCACCCACAGCGCCGGCCAACTGGCGCAATCGGCTCGTAGCGTGGCCGAGCGCGGTGGCGCAGCGGTCAACCAGGTGGTGACCACCATGCAGCGCATCAATGCCTCGTCGCGCAAGATTGCCGACATCATTGCGGTGATTGACGGTATCGCCTTTCAAACCAATATTTTGGCGCTCAACGCCGCTGTGGAAGCCGCCCGGGCAGGTGAACTGGGGCGTGGCTTTGCCGTGGTGGCTTCTGAGGTGCGGGCGTTGGCGCAGCGCAGTGCCAGTGCCGCCAAAGAGATACGCCTGTTGATTACCGAGTCTGTGGCGCAGGTGGAGAGTGGCTCCGAGCAGGTTCAGCAAGCCGGTGTCACCATGAATGAGCTGCTGGCATCGGTGGCCAGCGTGACGCTGATCATTGAAGAAATTAGCCACGCATCGGGTGAGCAAGGCCGAGGTATTGCAGATATCAACGCCCAGATTTCTGCGTTGGATGGTGCTACCCAACAAAACTCGGCCTTGGTTGAGCAGTCTGCCGCTGCGGCAGAGAGCTTGCGCGAGCAGGCCAGGCGTTTGCTGGGCGAGGTGGCGGCATTCAAATTGGGTGATGCACATGGCGATCGGCGCACCACCAGTGGTAACAGGCCTTTGCTTATAAGCCAGTACTGAGCTGGAAGATGGTGTCTATCAGCCGCATGGGTTCACAGGTGAGACAAGCCGAGGTTTGGCATCGCAAAGGCAGGAGCAGCAACGATGAGTTGGCTTGCTGACCTGCTTGCACGTTGGCCGCGCTTGAGTTCGGCAGTGGCCGCCTGCCTGCTGGGCCTGGCCAGTTTGACGGCCATTGCGATGCTGCTGACGTGGCAGCAACTGGTGCAACTGCAAGTGCGTCAAGATGCAGCTGCTGCCCGGGCCAGGGCGATCATGGATGATAGCGTGACCTTGTTGCAGTTGCTCAATCAGAAGCATCCCCAGCCGGGATGCGACGAGCAAAGCCTGACGATTTATCGAACCTATATTTTTGCCACGGCATCGCAGGCAGAAATCGGTGTTCTGGGGGATGATGGTGAGCTGCTATGCACCAGCCTGGTCGGCAAGCTGGCAAAGCCTGTCGCCGCATCTGGTACCGATCTGTATCTGGTGGCCGAATCCGGTCAGACCTATATGGTGGCCTATAACCTGCCTTTGGTTGTGGGGGGTGGACGCTTCAAGGGGTCCATCGTGCGCCAGGGGCATTTCAATACAGTGATCAACCCGAATGCGATGGACGCCCTGTTTGCCATGGGGCAGCAAGTCACGCGCGTGGTATTGCCCGAAGGCGGCTCGTTCCCGATCCATGTCAGCCCCGGTTTGTCGGAGAAGTGGCGCAGCCGGCTCAGCCAGGACCTGGCATTCAACGCTTCCGGGCAATATTTTGACTGGCAGTCGCTGGCTTTTCTGTCGGCACTGGCCGTGCCAGGAACCCACTTTGTGATTCAAAGTGTCTTGCCTGTTGATGAATTTCTACAGCATCATCAGCCGTACTTGTGGTGGGCTGTGCTGGTTTCGCTGTTTGTCGGTGTGCTGACTCATGCTGCCGCAGCGCCGCTGTTTCGGGGTTGGGGGGCACTGGAACATCGCATCACAAAGTTGCTGTGTGCCGAAAACCTGATCTGCCTGTACCAGCCCATCGTCGATTTGGCCACCGGGTGTCCGGTCGGCTGTGATGTGCTGATGCGGCTACGTGATGCAGACACTATTTTGAAACCGGAACAGTTGCTGCCTGTTATTGTGAAGCGCGGCTTGACCTGGGAGATGGATCAGCTCGTGGTGCGAATTGCGTTGCATGAACTCGGGCAGGGCTTGCCGCAGGTCAAGCAGCTTAATGTCGCGTTTAACCTGTTTGCCGACAATATTTGTTGTGAGCGCCTGTGCACCTTGTTTGAGCGCGAGGCATCCGGGGCATTGCAGTCACAGCGCTTTCATTATGAGCTGGCGGTGACTGAAAAAATTTGCCGTGGTGCCATGTTGAGTGAGTTGAGTGGCCTCAAGCGCGCCGGTTTTCTGGTGTCGGTCGATGACTTTGGCACGGGTTACTCCAATCTGGCCAGTGTCAAAAACCTGTCGCCGGATTTTTTGAAGATTGACAGGTCATTTGTCCATGACATGGAGGATGCCAGCGTGCGCTCCTCACTGATTCCTGAAATTGTGGGCATTGCCCGGGTCGTTGGTGCGGCGTTGATTGCTGCGGGCATTGAAAATGAAGCCCAGCGCAAAATGCTTGAAGCCTGCGGGGTTGAATATGGCCAAGGTTACCTGTTTGCCAGGCCAATGGCCATTGATGATTTTCTCGCGTTCATGAATCGTGTCGCTTCCAATGATGCCAATCAAAGTCATTTGTAAGGAACAGGCGATGAAACACGATGTCAAACAACATGTGGCGGCCATGCCACGCGCCGTGGCCTTGTTCACCGGTTTGCTGGTGGCACTGCTGTTTCTGGTTGGCTTTGCGACCTGGTTTGCCAATGACAAGCTGCAAAAGATGCAGACCGTTCAGAACGATGTGGCAGCGACAGTCGGCACGATTGCGCAGGAAAGCACGGCTTTGCTGTTGCGGCTTAACCAAAGTTACAAGCCAACCTGTTCGGATGAAAATCTCAGGCAATTCAGGTTGGAGATTTTTGCCACGGCCTATCAGGGTGACATCGGTGTGTTTGACGAACAGGGGCGTTTGCTGTGCTCCAGCATGTTGGGGAAATTATCGCAACCGGTGACGGTACAGCCGCCAGACATCAGTTTTATCTCAGCCTTGGGCTACCCGGTCGAAGTCAACTTTGGCATGACCATATTGGCGGGTGGCGGACGTTTCAAGACATCACTGATGAAAATGGGCCTGTTCAATATTGTGGTGACACCCAAAGTCATGGATTTGATATTCGCCAAAGGGGCTGACGTGATTGTGTTGCACCCGCAGGGGGATGTGTTTCAGCCGGTCTATGTCAACCCGCAGCGACGGGGTCACTGGCTTGCACGACTGCAGCAAGACGATGTGTTGGCCGCACCGATGAATACGTTCGAGTGGGGTTCTTTGGCGTTCATATCGTCGCAACGTGTCGGCAAGTCTTATTTTTATGTGCAAAGTGTCACGCCGTTGGCTGAATTTTTGCGGGATTACAGACGGGAGTTTCTGGGTGCCGTGCTGGCCTCGCTGCTGGTGGGGGGCTTGATGTACGGTGCCTCTGTGCCTGTCTTTCGAAGCTGGCGCAGCATGGAGCACCGCATTCACAAACTGCTGAATTTGCAGAATTTGGTGTGCGTCTATCAACCCATTGTTGACTTGAAAACCGGGGTGGCGGTGGGCTGCGAGGTGCTCATGCGCTTGCGCGACCGCAATGGCGACCTGATTTACCCCGACGTTTCACTGCCAGCGGTGGTCAAGCAACGGTTGACCTGGCGGCTGGATCAATTGGTGGTGGCCAAGGCCATTGCGGAACTCGGCAGCGTGTTGGTGAACCGGCACAATTTCAAGGTGTCGTTTAACTTTTTCCCGGAAAACATCAACAACCTGAAAATCCGTGAGCTGATTGAGGGCGCACTGGCCAAACTACAGCCGATGAATGTCAAATTTGACCTGGAGGTGATTGAAGAAATGTGGCAGCACAGCATTGTGCGCGAGTTGACAGACCTGAAGACGGCGGGTTACCTGGTGTCGGTTGATGATTTTGGTACCGGCTACTCGAACCTGAGCAGCATCAAAAAACTGCTGCCGGATTTTCTGAAAATTGACAAATCCTTTGTGTTTGACATGGAAGCCAATAGCTTGCGCTCCTCCTTGATTCCCGAGATCGTTGGTATTGCCCATGCCGTTGGTGCCAGGGTGATTGCCGAGGGCATTGAAAACGAAGCGCAATGGCGCATGTTGCTGGGTTTTGGTGTGGAATACGGCCAGGGCTACTGGTTTGCCCGGCCAATGCCACTTGATCAGTTTGCCGCCTACCTGGAAAAGCCGGTAGTCACCTTGTCCGAGTAGTCAGGCGCAGATCGGTCCATTCATTGTCTGGTCTGTGGCAGCTTGGGAAACCAGGGGTATGTCGATGACAAAAGTGGTTCCCGCGCCGGGCTGCGAACTTGCCATGATGCTGCCGTTGAGCAGCATGGTGACGATGTTGTAAGCAATGCTCAGACCCAAGCCACTGCCACCTTGCCCCAGGCGAGTCGAGAAAAAAGGGTCAAAAATTTTGGACAGTATGTCCTGTGTCATCCCGTTGCCATCATCGGCAAAGCGGATCGTCACCCGATCGACATCGAGCCTGTGCGCGCTCAGCAGCATCGTGCCCGTGCTGCGACCGGCAAACGCATGGATGATGGCGTTGTTGACCAGGTTGGTGACCAACTGCTCCAGCGACCCCAGATAACTGGTCATCACAATGCCCTCAGGAATGTCGATGTTCAACACAAAGCTGGTTTTTTTCAAACCGGGGCTCAGTACGACAACCAGTTCCTTCATTTCTCGGCCCAGGTCAAACGGGCGCGGCCGATCGGCGGTCTGGTTAACGGCCACCTGCTTGAAACTGCCGATCAGGGCGGCGGCCCGGTTCAGGTTGCGTTCGATCAGGTCAGAGCCGGTCTTGACGCTCTCAATGAAGCTGACCAGGCTGGAGCGGCGCAGACCGGCGAGCATGTCGCGCTCAAACTTCAGGGTGGTTTCCAGCAGCGTTGAGCCGGCCAGCATCGCATTGCCAATCGGCGTGTTAAGTTCGTGTGCCACGCCAGCCACCATGGAGCCCAGCGACACCAGTCGATCGGACTTGATCAATTGGTCGCGGGTCTGGTTCAACTCAGCAAAGTTCTTTTCAAGCTGCTGTGTTTTTTCATGAAGTTGCCGGGTCCGGCCGGTCACCATCGACTCCAGGTTGGCGTTGAGGTTGATCAGTGCGCCTTTGGTTGTCTCTAACTCGCTGACTCGGTCGGCAATGGCCTGGGTCATGATGTTCAAATGCCGTGACAACTGCGCCACCTCATCGCCGCCACGTTCACTGTCATCGAGTGAGTAGTCACCGCTGGCGACCCGGGTGGCCACCTTGACCAAACGCTCCAGCCGGACGGCCAGGCGCAGTCCAAGTAAAAAAACCATGCCGGTAAACAGCACAATCATGCCCGACATCATCAGCCGCAACTGCTGCCGGGATGCCTGGACCGCTTTCACAATCTCCTGGGTTGACAGACCATACTGCAGATAACCTACGTGGTTGCTCTTGAGCAAAAGCGCTTGGCGGATATGTACTTCGCCATTCATGAATGCGGTTTCAGGGGCGCTGTCGGGGGGCGCAAGCATGGCTGGCGCATTTCCGACCCTGAGCAGGCGCTGCCCGGCCTGATTCACCACCACGATATAAGTGATTCCAGAATGGACATCGCCATCTACAGGCAACAATAGTTCGCTTAAAAAATCACCAAAATTCGCCAACCCTCCAGCAGTGCTGATGGGTGCCATCGCCATGTTCATGATGATGGTGGTGCGCGCCACCATGGCCTTGACATCTTGCGCCATCAGGTCGGTGGTCGTTTTCTGGCTGACGTAAATCATGCCCAGGCCCAAAAGCCCCATGCCGACAAATGACAAAACAATCAGTTGCCAACGTAACGAGCGGAAAATGATGAAGCCCGGCATCGGTTCGGCTTCAGGGCTCGAAAACAATCCTCAGCGAGGTATCAACCTCCTTCTTGTCGATGTAACCCAGCGTGTTGGGGTTGGCTTTGACGATCATTTTCACTTCAGCGTGGGGCACAATCTTGGGCGGTGAGCCCTTGCCGGAGAACACCTGGCGTGACCAGTAGGCACGCACCTGGTTGGGGTTTTTGCCAGTGACTTGCTTGTGAAAGTCAGCGTGCGCGTCCGATTCGGACGGCTGCTCGATGGGGATGGCCTGGACACCGTTGGGAAAGGTGTGCTTTTTGCCCATGTAGATGTCGAGGATGTCGTCCTTTTCCAGGGTACTGATGGCGGATTGGGCGCTTACCACCACGACCAGACTGGCGTGCACGGCAACAGTGCCCAAAGCCAGCAGGGTCGCCATGACGGGTTCATGACGGACTCCTTAGATGACGAAATCAAGCGAAAGCGTGAATGGATTCATGGGCCAGATTGCTCGAATCAAAAAACGCGGTCGTAGGTAATGCGAAAAACCGTCACGTCACCACCGTAATTTCGGGTGACATCGCGGTGGCGGTCAAATTGCGCTTTGACGTTGCTGCTGGGGTCAAGGTCGTAGCGCAGTGACACAGAACTGCGCTTGTAGCTTTGCGGCTCATACAGACTGTCGTCGCTGGAACGTTCTTTGTACTGCGCGTAATTGACAAAGGGTGTCCAGCGGCCCAGGCGCATGCCGAAACCAACGGTGAATGCAGGCACGGTGTAGCTGTAGCCATCTGCACTGAAATCGCGCTTTTGCTGGGTCAACTCGGACAATGCGAACCAGTCGTTGTAGTCGAGATTGGCGGCCACACCAAAAGCCGTGAGCTTGGCTGGATTGCCATTGGCCTCGGTGTCGGCACCCACGTACACGGCGCGCAGTGTCAGCGCGTCACGACTGATTTCAAGGTCGGCACCCAATAAATTCTTCCAAGTGACCTTTGTGTCTTCGTCGCTGAGCAACTTGTAGTATTGCGATTTATCAATGTCTTCCCGGCCGGCAAACACACTGGCGACCATGCTGGCATCGCCCATGCTGAAGCGGTGGCGCAGGCTGACACCGTTGTAGTTGTTGGCCTCCCAGCCATACAACTCGGGCGGCGGACTGACCCACGGGTAGGCCACGCCGACATCCTGAAAGTCAGAATAGAAATACAGGGGAATGCGCTTACGTCCAAGCTGAAACTCCCAGTCCTGGGCAAATTCATAGCTGGCGTAGGCCCAGGTCAGCTCCAGCGCTTCGGTGCTGGCGCGTGCCACCACCTGGCCGACCAGACTCAGCTTGTCGTTGACCGCGTAGGTGGCCTGTAGTCCAGCGCGCGACTCCGGACCGAGTGTGAAGCGCTTGCCATACACGCCGGCATTGCTCCAGTCAGCCGAGTAGCAGGGGCATTGCACCCCGACAATCGATGCTTGACCGGTGTAATCGTCGCCGAGCTTGCCGCTGGTCACCCGGCCTGCCGTCACGGAAAGAAAGCCAGTCAGCTTGACTTTGGATTCGTCGGTGTTTTGTGCCCGACTCATCGAGCTGTAGCCAAGGCACAGCGCTGCGATGGTCAGAACCGTTGCGCGCTGCTTGAACCGGGTATGAACAGGAAACATGGTTGAACTATTCCTTGAAAAATGAACGGGTGAAAGGCACAAAAAACAACTCCGGTTTGAGTCTAAAAGTGCGAGAAAACAGTTTTGTGTCAGTCCCGGCAGGAGGGCGTTTTCTCACCTGACTGGTGTTGCGCAACCGCACTGAAGCGCCACAGCCGGGCGCAGCGACAGCGCGATTGGTTTCAGGCCACGCCATATTGCGCGGCGCATTGCGGCCGCTGCGCCAGCCAATCTGACAGCGCCGCAAAATCCAGGGGTCGCGACATGAAAAAACCCTGTCCATCATGGCAACCCAGATCGCGCAACGTCTGCCACGCCTGCGCATCTTCAATGCCCTCGGCAATCACCCGCAAGCCCAGCTTGTGCCCCAACTGGATGATCATCTCGGCAATGCGTGCGCTGCTGTGTTGCCCCATCTGGTTGACAAATGCGCGGTCGATCTTGATGCGGTCCAGCGGCAGTTTTTCGAGGTAGCTCAGGGACGAGTAACCGGTGCCGAAGTCGTCGATGGCCACCGCAATGCCGGTGGCACGCAATTGGCCAAGCAAATCAGCCACTGCGTCCGAGCCCTGCATGGCGACCGACTCGGTGATTTCCAGCTCCAGTTCATCAGCAGACAAGCCCGACCGGGCCAGCGCACGCAGCACGCTGTCAAGAAAACCGGCGCTTTGAAACTGCACCACCGAGACATTCACCGCCATGCGGCATTGGGACAAGCCCAGCCGTTTGAGGCGTTGCATGTCGTTGCAGGCGGTTTGCAGCACCCAGTCACCCAGGCTGACGATCAGGCCGGACTGTTCGGCTACCGGGATGAACTGGTCAGGCGGCACCAGGCAGCCATCCTCCTGACGCCAGCGCAACAGTGCTTCCATGCCAATCAGAGCACCGGTTGTCAGATCGACTTGCGGCTGGTAAGTCATGAACAAGTGCTCTGCATCAAAAGCACGATGCAATTTGTCCAGCAATTGCGCGCGCTGGCGTGCCACGTTGGCCATGGCCGGCAAATAGTGCGTGCAGCCGCCACGCTGATGCCGCTTGGCGTGCTTGAGCGCAATGCTGGCGTTTTTCAGCCAATCCTCGCCCGAGCTGACGGTGTCGTCCAGGGTCGCAATGGCAGAGGTGACCGACACGATGTGCGGCTGCCCAAATACGCTCAACGGTCGCTGCGTTACCTGCGCCAGGCACTCGGGCGTGAGCGCCGACATCGGACCCAGTAGCCCAAACGCATTGCCGGCCACCCGGGCCACAAAAACATCCGACCCCAGGCATTGCGGCAGACGCCCAGCCAGCGCATGCAGCAGGGCGTCGCCATAGGTGTGGCCCATCAAATCGTTGATGGCCGAAAAATCATCGACATCGATCATGGCCACGGCCAACGCCGACTGACCCGTGCCAAGATGGCCCGCCATTTGATCAATGAACCGCGTGCGGTTTGGCAGCTGCAACAGCGCATCCACATAGGCATCGGTGTGCAGCCGCTGCACCAGCGCCAGGTTTTGCAGGCAGGCACTCATATTGGCCGAAAACACCTCCAGCAGCCGTTGGTCCAGCGGCTGCAGGGGCGCGGTGGTGCCTACATAGGCGGCCATCTTGAGACCGTTTTGTTGCCCCAGATAGAGCACCGTCTCTTGCGCGCCGCGATGGCTCTGTGCCGAATCCAGTACCTGCAGCAACAACCGTCGCACCAACACGTTGTCAACCTGTTCCAGTGACTGGTCAATCAGCCCGGTGTACCGGCCAGCTGCCGCCACCACGGTGTAGTCAGCACTGACACATTCACCTTGGGCACAGACCAGTCCGTCGGGAGCTGTGCCCAGCAGCGCCGCCAGGTGCGTGATCACGCCGTCGGCAAACATCTTGATGCCTTGTGTCTCCAGCATGCTGCCGCTGGCGCGCACGATCAGTTCCAGACCTTTGCGTCCGGCTTCAATCATGCACAACTGGTCATAGGAGCGCACCGCTGTGGTGACGGTGGTGAGCAGCTTGTGATGCGTCAGCTCAGACTTGGTTTTGTAGTCATTGATGTCATAGCGCAGAATGGTCTCATGCTCAGGGGCGTAGCCCGGTTGTCCGGTGCGCAACACGATGCGGGTGGTAGCCAGGCCGGCGGTGGTGCGGATGAAATCCACCAGCATTAACCCGGCCTCATGCGTCTCCATCACCACATCCAGCAAGATCAGCGCCAGGTCGCGCTCGCGCAACAGACACTCGCGCGCTTCGCTGGCACTGTGCGCATGCAGGAATTGCAGCGATCGGCCAAACAGCGTCAGCGACCCCAGTGAGAACAAAGTGGCTTGGTGCACATCGGGGTCATCGTCAACGATCAAGATGCGCCAGATCAGGTTGCCAGGCCCGGCTGCCAGCGCGTCAGCATGGCTGG
>JFJP01000349.1_pt1 | contig 12107 bp, 9 predicted proteins | sample 431651 | NCBI WGS metagenome assembly JFJP01 (sample SAMN02602958, study PRJNA72255) | Microbial mat metagenome, whole genome shotgun sequencing project. | biome: fresh water; feature: sink hole; material: water; isolation source: purple microbial (photo- and chemosynthetic) mats found in... | reverse complement strand
CCGGTGATACCCATGCCGATGGCGATATTAGCTGCGCACGTGCTATGCAGGGAGTTGGCAAAATGGGTCGGGGAGGTGCAGACATCCCCATCGTTGATGATGGAGTCCAAAAGTGCGTAGGTCGTCGTTGTAGCGCCAAAACCACTCGCTACGATCAGGCCCATATCTTCCCGGCCGGATGGTTCGAGTCCGGCGTCTCTTAGGGCAAGCTGGGCCCCAAGCAGGCCCATCCTGGTGAAGTGATCCATTCGTCGCAGAACCCTTGGTGATAGTAGGCACTGGAGCGGGCTCGTGTCGGCCCTGAAAGCCTCCAAGGTCACCGTGCCCGTATCGGTGGGCACCGCAAGGGGAGTCCTCGGGCTCCGACCCAGGGAAAGGGCCTCCAGCAGGGCATTCGTCCCGCAACCGAAGGCACCCACGAGGCCAAGCCCTTGCACGGTGATGGTTGTCATGCTCCATCTCCTTGGGCCAGAAGTACAACAGCGTTATTGCCTCCAAAGGCTAGCGACTCGGAGATGGCTGTTGACCCGGAGATGGTTGTGGCCTCGGAGGTTGGAGTACCTCCAAGGTCTGGGTCTGGGGTGCGAAAACCGATATTGGCTGGAATGCGGCGCCTTTCTAGGCAGACTGCCGAAAAGACAGCTTCGATGGCCCCTGCTGCACCGAGTGTGTGTCCCGTATAACCCTTGGTCGACAAAAACGGCACTCCGGGCAGGACTTCTGCCAGGACGCGGCTTTCAACGCGGTCGTTGTCGGGAGTGCCTGTGCCGTGGGCATTGACGAAGGCGATTTCGGAAACAGAGGTCCCGTGGCAGGCAAGGGCTTCAGCAATGGCTCGTTTGAGCCCCCCTCCGTCGGGCTTTGGGGCGGTCTGGTGGTGAGCATCACAGGCAGCTCCGTAGCCCAGGAGGAAAGCACGGGCCCACCGGCTGCGTTCGAGTCGACTGCGTTCTGACTCGAGAACCACCATGGCTGCACCTTCTCCCAGGTTTAGCCCCTTGCGGTTTCGATCGAAGGGCTTGCAGGGGGCCTCGTCGGTGATCTTGAGCGCAATGAAACCGTTGTAGGTGATGCGACTGAGCTCGTCGGCCCCGCCAGCTACAACCAAGTCGCAGAGGCCTGCCGAAATCCAAGAGGCTCCAATACCGATGGCATCAGTGCCCGAGGAACAGGCGTTTACTACTGTTTGGCAGGGGCCTCGGAATCCAAAGGCACGAGCAATTACGGAGGCAGGATTGCTATTCAGAATGCGTTCCACAAGCGCAAGGTCAGGAACTTCACCCGCACGGTGGGCCCGACAAAACGCCTCGTCGTTCATGGTGCTGCCGGCGGTGGTACCGACACATACGCCTACGCGCATAGCATCCAAACCGGTTCGATCCACCCTTGCATCAGCCAGGGCCTCCCTGGCCGCATGCAAGCCAAGGGCAGCGGTGCGAAGCATGCCCGGCACCTCTGGGAAATCGGAAACCCCAAACACGGGGAAGCGAGTTGGGTGAGTGGTCGAAAAATTGGACGGCGGCTTGGGGGCGCGTTGATTGAGGAAGAGCCCCGCTGTACACGCCTCAAGAGAATTGCCGAGGGCACAGATGCACCCCATACCTGAGATGGCGACAGGACCTGACTGGGTCATTCCGGGATGTGTTTCTCGATGTGGGCAGCCAGAGCGTTTATGGAAGCAAAGGCTTTCTTGCTCTCCTCCATGTCTGCTATCTCAACACTAAAATGTTTCTTGATCACAATGACCAGCTCAACGGCATCCAGAGAATCCAGGCCGAGGCTATCGCCGAAGAGGGGTGCGTCATCGTTGAAGTCGACCCGGTTGAGATCGGGCAAGTTCAATTCCTCGGCGAGAATTTGCTTCAATCTGGTTTTTGTGTCCATAGGGAAGGCTCCAGGTGGATCGGATCTGCGCAGGCGAGATCAGAGAGAAGGATCGGGTCTTGAAGGGGATTCTGTCCACATATCGAAAAAGTTGAAGAACTCAAAGGGATGGTCTTGAACGAATTCTTCGAGGGCCAGGGCGAATTCCTGGGCGTAGGGACGATAGGCCTCAGCATCTCTCCCCAACCCTTCCGGAATCCGGATGACTCTGGCGAGGCGCAAGCAGGAATGTTCGTGGTCGGTCATGTGGGGAAAGATGACTGCGACTGGAGCTCCAGAAACCGAGGCGAGCCTGTAGGGGCTGAATGGCACAGACACGGTGCCCCCGAGAAATTTCACAGAAACTTGGCTCCCTTCACCTCCAAGTACACGATCACCCATGATGCTCAGCACCTCCCCACGTTTGAGCACTTGGAACATTTCCAATGTGCCTCCCAGGTAACCTAGGGGATCGATGATTCTGTAGGGATTTGGGCCTTCGCTGTGCTCGAAAAGATGCCGGTCTGCGTCCCCTTCCTCGCGATGGATGAGGATGGTGATGGGTGCATCAAGGGCGGCGAGGCTGGTCATGCCGACTTGCCAGCTCCCGGCATGGGCTGTCACGAGCACCAGGCCCCGACCTTCAGCGAGGAGCGCTTTGAGCTTGTCTCTTCCCTCGAGACTGTACTTTAGGCGGTGGGATCCTAGGATGCCGAGGACGGCCCGATCTACGAGACTCTTTCCCAGCCCAAGACAAAGGCGGTAACAGTCCAGAAGCCTCAGTGGGCCTGACCGATCCGGGAAACGGCGGCGGAGATAGAAGCCGGCGCGTTTCCTGACCGAAGGCAGGAACAGCACGTACCAAGCCACCACGAAAAGCAGTAAGGCATAGGCCGCGTACCGTCCTCCCAGGCGGATCAATGTGTAGAAGACCTGAAGCTGAAACTTGGAGCCCAGAGTGCGGGCCTTCCATGCAGGATTTCTGCTGGAGTGGGGCAGTGGCGCGGATCCGACAATCGTTGTTTTTGGGGAGCCTTCCTGTGTCACGCGCGTTCCTCTTCCATGATGCGTCGATTGACGCGGATGAATCGAAGGAAACTCGCCATGCTCCTTATGAATCTCAACCAGCTGTTCGGGGATCGCCAGAGCATGGTTACGTAGCCCCACAAGACTTTGGGACGCTTGAAGTGGCAACGGTAGAATTCCTGGAAGAGTTCCTCCAGGCGCTGTTTTGTCATGCCCTTGGTGACGAACTGGAAGTTCATGCAATCCATCTTTTCCCAGACTTCTTCAAACTCGCCCAGCTCGTGGATTTTTTCGTAGATGGGAGAGCCAGGGAACGGCGTGAATTTGGCCAGATTGAAGTCATCGATGGGCAGCGAAAAAACATAGTCCATGCTCCTGCGGATGCTTGTTTCGTCCTCGCCCGGGAGGCCGATCATCAACAAACCTTTCGTGCGAATCCCGGCCTCCTTGATCATGCGGATCTTTTGGGCCAAGTGGTTCAGATCCGCATTTTGGCGATGCTGTGCCAGGAGTTCTTCGTCTCCGGTTTCAATCCCCAGGCTCATCATCCAGCAGCCTGCGCGTTTCATGATCTGGAGGAGAGGTGCGTCGATGTGTTCGGCCCGAACTGCGCAATTGAAGGTCATGCCCAGGGGTTTTTCCAGAACAAGCTCCGCGAATTCTTCGACCCTTTTCTTATTGAAGGTGAACTGGTCGTCGTAGAAGTTGATGTGCCGAACTCCGAAGCGTTCGCGCAGATGTTTGAGGTGGGCGTATAGATATTCGGCAGAATTGAACCGGAAGCTTCTGCGGAAGACCGAGCGATCGCAATAACTGCAGGCATAGGGGCAACCCCTGCTGGAAATGCAACTGGCGTTGGGTACCCTGGGATAGTTGAAGATGGGAAGCATGTAGGAATTGGGAAAACCGGACAGCTTTTCGTAGGCCGGGAAGGGCAGACTATCCAACTCAAGTGCTTTGTCTGGGTAGCCCGTGAAGCAGATTGAGCCATCAGGGGAGTCCCGGTAGATGATGCCCTTGACCTCCCCTGGGGCTTCGCCACCGTTCCGCATGAGGTTGACAAGGGTGTCCTCCCCTTCACCGATTACCGCATAGTCCATGGCAGGGAAGCCTGTGAGCAGTTTCTCCTTTATGGCCGAAACATGAGGGCCTCCGAACACGCTTTGTACTCCAGGTAGGACCCTCTTGGCGAGCTCGGCAATCCGGATCCCGTCGCGAAAACTGGAGGTAGTGCAGCTGAAGCCGATGAAGGCCGGTTGCTCAGCCTGGAGGTATTCGACGATTAGCCGATCTGAATCGGGGCGGGCAAAGCAGTCGACGATATCGGCATTCATGCCGCGCGGCTCCAGGTAGGCAGCCATGCTGGCTAATCCGAGCGGAGGCATGATGTTGGCGACCCTGGAAATATCTCTCTCGGCTGCGGAGGCTTGATAGCCCAAGGGATGTACCAGGAGAATCCTGTTCTTGTCTAGCATGGCAAATCCTTGGGATAGCGGATGAGCGAGTCCCAGAGCAAACCCTGGAGTCCAAAACGATGCAGGACGGCCAGTCTCTTCTGGGTGGCTTCGGGGGGAAAGAGGCGATCCCTTCTACCTCGAAAGGCCTCAGAGATCATGGTGTTCATGAGATTGCCATTCAGGAGAGGTGATTGGTAGAAGATCGGTTCCTGGAGCAACGTGTCCCTATCCAGGAAACCCTCGCGAATGGCCCGCCGCAGCAGTGGGGTTCCTGGAAGGATGCGGATTCCCGTGAAGGCGAAAACTACGGTGTGCTCAAGCAAGGCAAGATTCGCCAGACCCTCTTCCACGGTTTGTTGGGTCTCTCCGGGGCCGCCAAAGATGACGAAGTGAGCGCACGGAAGTCTTTCTGCCACGAAGGCCTGATTCACTTCAAGCACCTCCTGGAAGGTGAACCCCTTGCCCAGGGCGCTCAGAGTCGTGTCACACGCCGCATCCGTTCCCAACTCCACAGCATGGAGCCCCGCCCGTTTGAGGAGGGCGATCTGGGTGCGACCGATGCCTTCTGGGCGAATATAGCAGCACCAGCGCGCCTTGAGTTTCCGCCGCAGCATCTCTTCTGCGACTTCGAGGTAATGCCCATCGGGGTCATTGAATACCGAATCCGTGAAGAAGAATCGATCCACGCCATGATCGGCGCCGGCGCGCTCCATGTCGTCCACAACGGCGCGAGGCTCGCGAAATCGATAAATTGATCCCTCCAAGGATGGGTAGCTGCAATACGAGCAACTGTGGATGCAACCTCGTTTTGTCTGGAGGTTGATCATTCCTGCCTGCTTCAAATAAAAGTCGATCAAGTCCGGATCAAACAGGGGAGAGATCATATCCCGACCGGAGATGGGGGATTCGTCGCGCAACAGGCGGGGTGGCGTGAGTCCGGCATCGAGGTCTCTCACCAGGGCGCAGACGATTCGTTCCCCCTCACCGATCACGCCGTAGTCGGCGCCGGTGAAGGCCAACAACTCCTCGGGCAGAATGGAAAAGGCCGATCCGCCGAGGATGATGGGGGCACGGCATGATTCCCGCACGATTTCTACAATTCTCCGCGCAACAACAGGATAGGTCGTGGCGGTGAGGGAATCGCAATCATCCAGGTTTCGAAGCGAAATACAGATGTGGTCGGGAGCAAAAACCCGGTTTCGTTCGCGCAAGGCCTCTTCGGATTCACCCGCGGCCAGGAAGTCAAACTGGTCCACAGTGTGACCTGCAGCCTTCAGCGCTGATGCGATCATCGCCAGCCCAAGGGGGTAAACAGGAAAAGGCTCTTTCGCAACATTGGATGAGACCAGCAGGATTCGGCTCATCGCTTGGAAATGGCCATCAGGGGTGTCGAGTTATTGCCAGGGTGGTGAGGATGAAATCCAACCTGATGTTCAGGTCTGGACCAAGGTGCGTAGATTGGGCTCATCGTTCACGGCCCCCCCCTTGAGGCATCTCTAAATTATATCGAACCAAAGCCCTCAAGTCATTCGCCTAGCAGTGGGTTCGAGGCCGTCAGAAGCCTACCGTTGCGGCATGCCATGTCTTCCGCTTTTAGAAGCGGGGGCAAATGAGACATGCCTCAGGTGGTGCTTCCGACAGCATGCTGCGACGGTGTTCCCTCAGCGCGTCACTGTGCCACAAGTCTTTGAATGGTTGTTCCAGGAGGTTGCCTACAGCCTTGTCGGGTTGGCAGTCACAGAGTGTGAGAGTGCCTCGTACTCCAATGGGGAGAGTCTGCCATGGTGAGGCGCAGTGTCTGCGGCGCACGGAGCGCGTGTAGAGCTGGTCAGGGGGGATGAGGAGATGCTGTTCGTAGCGACTGGACATTGCAAAAGCCTCAAGACCCCGGACCGAAAGCAGGGGCAGCCGCAGCGAAAAGGCCGTATGGACAGCCTTCCGTACCGTTGCAGCCAATGCGGGCGTCTGGTTTTTCCAGAGACTCTGGGCCAGGTTTGTTTTGAAGTTGAGGTCCGAGAGCATCAGCGCGTCGACGTCAAGCCTCGCCACGGTGCGAACCAAATCCTCCAGGAAGGGTAGTGTTGTTGTGGAAACGGCGGAAAACACGGCGCGGGCCGTGGCATCGGATGAGCCGTGGGAGGCTTTTGCAAGGGCTGAGAAATGCTCGATGTTGATCAAGGCCCTGGCTAGATCGGTGCCTGCGCGAACTTGGGCGGCCAGTTCCTGGGTGGGGGCATCCAGGCTGAAGGTTATGCCATGCAGACCTGCAGCAAGAAGTCGTTGGGACAATTCGGGTGTCAGCGCCAACGCGTTAGTGACCAGGGACACCCGCCGTCCCTGTGCTGCTGCCAGAGCCACAAACGCCACGACTTTAGGGTGGAGCAGTGGCTCCCCAAGTCCCACAAGGGTGATCCTGTAGGCGTGGGGGAGGAGGTTCAGGATGCGTGTGAAGGTGTCCAGGGGCATGTCCTCAACGGGCCTGGCGCCCGATGTCCGAGCACAAAAGACGCACCGCAGATTACAGCGGGTGGTGATCTCAATATTGGCAAAGACAGGCTCACCGGCTGGTTCCAGGGAGGGAGTGAAGTCTGGCCCGAGGCCACTTGGAGAGCAAACCAGGTGGTGTGCAGAAACGGGGGACCGGGAGAGAAATCCCGAGATCGCCGGCTCATCTTGGGCGAGTTTGGTGATCGCACGTTGGTCTGTTTCAGACAGGAGGCTGTTGACATCTCTCACTGCCCGGACAATCGCATCACACGCAAAGGCGCTGCCTGGACCTTTGAACATGTGATGCCGGGCGCCAGGAACGAGGATGCTGCGAAAAGATCTGGGTCTTAGGTGGCTCTCCCAGCGGGTAATTTCCGAGGGTGGTACCAGTTCGTCGGCATCCCCCTGGACCAGGAGCATGGGGGATACGGGAGCAGGTCGTCTCCCATTTCTGTTGATCAAATCCACCATCTGGGCAATGGATGTGAAGGTTATCCTGCCAGAGGAATTTCCAGTAAGCCGGGAGTGGGCTTCCCAACGTGCCGGGTAGTTTCCGTCGATTCGGTTGGGGGCTGCAGCGATCACCAGCAAGCGGGGTTTGAGCCCTCGTTCTGCCACGGCCGTCAAAGCCAAGACTCCTCCCGTGGAATGTCCTACCAGGATGAGTGTTGAGTTTGTGGTGCTCAGCGTTGCGGCCGTCTCGCAGATGGTGTCTAAAAAACGCTCTAATGAAAATTCGGGCCCTGGTTCATCATGACCAGGCAAGGCTGGCACCAGAACTCGGGAGCCTGGGCAGGCATTCCTCAGTTCGTCCGGCAGGGTCCCGAAATCCGCAGGCGAGCCGGTATATCCGTGGATCAGGAGTATGCCTAGACTCATCATTCACCTGTCGTCAGTTCATTTGCCAGAGTTTCAGCCCCATTAAGCCCGAGGAGGGTCCTTTGGGCTTCGAGAAGGCCGAAGGTCGTTCGGGGATCTACAATCAGGTTGGCGATCAACCCTTCGATTTCTTGGTCTTGGAGCGACTTGAATGCTTCGACATAGACCCGAGGATCGCCCCGAAAAAGTCGTGGGGGTGTAATGCGCCGTCCGCAATTCATCCGTTCCAGGCAAACTCCGTTGTGAGCTTGCTCCGCTTGGAATGGCATGACCACAACGGGAACGCGGTGGGCAAGGGCCTCAAAAATCGTCAACTGTCCACCATGACAGACCAGTAGTTTCGCCTGGGGCATGAGTTGGTGGAGGGGGGCAAAACGGCAAGCAATTACATTGCGTTCCCCGGCCATGGCCTTTAGTAAATCCTCCTGACCACCCGCTGCCAGCACCACCTGGTAGCCCTGGGCTAGAAGGCTTCGCACCATACGGGTTGCCACCTCGGCGCTGCCTACACAGGTCCCGAAGGTGAGTAGGGCGAGTGGGCGCGGGTCGGCATGGAGCCTTTCTAGATCCATTCGATCCTGAGACCAGCCCTGCCAGGAGATGGGTCCTACATGCAATATGTCAGGTGATTCCGGTAGTGGTGAAAAAGCATTGAAATCCCATAGGTAGGTCCGCTCTCCCTTGAGCATTTCGCGGATGTCCGTGATTTGGTCTAATCCCAGGATTTTCAGGGCTCGGTTGGTGCGTGCCCCTGCAAAGGAGTAGAAGAGCTTAAGAAACTCTTTCTGCTGGAGGATTCCGGGCTCCCCCTCGGCAAAACCAAGCACTTCGGAGGTTTCCGGCAGCATGCAGCCACAGGCGAGTGAATCGTAGGGAATTCCAGCCAGTTGGGCCGAGGCTTTGAGTGTGAATCGGAAAATGCCCAGAGCTCGATCTGGCTTGATCTCTTTCAACAAATCCACTTCGGCCTGGATGCAGACTGCAGTCCGCTTTGGGTCCCGGAACCATTCCGCAGTGGGATAGCCAGAACCGTCGATTTCCTGCAGGTCAGGCAAAATCCTTCCGCGCTCTCCAAGATGTTTCACCAAGTGGGCCCGTGCTTGACTCACGGCCACAAAGACCTCGCAGCCCCGGCCGCGAAGAGTAGCTTCGAGCGCCAAGGCCTTACCTAGATGGGAAAGGGAGTTGTTGGCTGGAACGATCAGAAACCGCATTGAACCTTTTCGAAGGGAGAAACCCAGTGGTAGATCTGTCAGTGTGCACCTGATTGATCACCCAGGGCTTGTTCGGGGATGGGATGCCCCGGCTTCCATCGATCGGGTCGACTCCTTTCCCGCAGGGCCATTACAATGCCGGAATGGAAGGTGACCACGGAGAATCTAGCCTAGTCTTGGCCGGAGGGTTTTCATGAGAGTCGCCTTCACTGTCTCTGGTCATGTGCAGGGCGTGGGCTTCCGGGCCTTTGCTCGCGATGAGGCTCGGGCACTGTGTGTGCGAGGCTATGTGCGCAATGAATGGGACCACACCGTGGTGGGTCAGGCCGAGGGTACTCCGGGTGAACTAGAGGTTCTCCGCGAGGCTCTCGAGCGCGGCCCAGTCTTCGGGCGCGTTTCCAGGCTGGACTGGAGCCCTCGTTCCGAGGGAGAATCTCTACCCTTTCCTTTCGAGATTCGTTCTTAGAGAGAAGCCATGGATTTCAAGCAGCACGTTCGCCAAGTCTCCGATTTCCCCAAGCCGGGCTTCGAGTTTTGGGACATCACACCTCTCCTGGTGGATGCCCAGGCCTTTAGCCGAGCTATGGAGGCCATGGCCGCACCGGTGCTAACCCTCCAGCCTACGCATGTGCTGGGCCTGGAATCCCGGGGCTTCATCTTCGGGTCGGCCCTGGCCCAGAAGCTGGGCCTGGGCTTCGTGCCCGCGCGCAAGCCAGGCAAGCTGCCGGGTTCGACCCTTCAGGAATGCTATCTGACGACAGACGGCAGTGAGGACGCGCTGGAGATCCACAAGGGTGCCTTCAAGCCCGGTGACCGAGTGCTCATCGTGGACGATGTGCTGGCCACGGGGGGCACTGCCACCGCCGCCCGCAAGCTTATCGAGCGCACCGGAGCCCACCCTGTAGCCCTCACTCTGTTTGTCGAAGTTGGCGAACTCCCGGGGCGTGAGAAGCTCAAGGGCCTGCCAGTCTTTAGTGTCTTGAGGGTTTGAGGCTCAACCAATACTGCGCACTGGGGGTTCCATCGGCAGCACCAGACTGAAACGGCTGCCGGGGGCGAGGGGCTGGTAGTGGGCCTCGCCGCCATGATCCTGGGCAATGCGCCGCACGATGGCCAGGCCCAGGCCCGTGCCTTTCCGCTTAGTAGAAAAATAGGGCTCGAAGAGGCGCTCCCGGATTTCTGGGGGCACGCCGGGACCGTCGTCTTCTACTTCGAGGCGGATGCGGTCGGCCTCGGGCTTCAGCGAGAGGCCAATGGTGCCTTTGCCGTCAAGAACACTCACTGCGTTATCCACGAAATTGATGAGGGCGCGCTTCACCATGTCGGCATCCCACCGCACTTGGAGGGGACAGCGCGCAAGGGTCAGGTCGAAGGTAATCTGGGGATGGGTGGGGGCGTAGAGGGCTTGCACCTGGCGCAGCAGTTCGCAGGCATCCATGGGCTGCGGCTGCGGGGCGGGCAGCTTGGCGAAGCGGCTGAAGCTGTCGACCAATCGGGAAAGGCTCGCCACTTCGGCCAGAATGGTTTCCGCGCCCTCGGAAATGGCCTGGGGTTCCAGGCGCCCTTCTCGGCTTCGGCGCAGCAGGCGCTGGGCTGTGAGCTGGATGGGCGTGAGAGGATTCTTGACCTCGTGAGCCATGCGCCGAGCGACCTCCTGCCAGGCGGCACGTTTTTCGGCCTGGGCGAGCAGCGAGAGATCTTCCAGCACCGCTAGCTCGCCCCCTTCGGTAATGGGTACCACGATGGCGCGCACGGGGCGCCCTTCGCCCTCGCCGCCGATACGCAATTCCTCCTCCCGGGGGTGTCCGGTGTCGCGCACATTTTTGACCAACATGGAAAGGCCACTCATGCGGGGTTGGGCCGCCAATTCGCTCCAGATGGAAGTAGAGAGATCCCAAGCTTCCAGGCCAAACCAGCGGCGAGCGGTCGGATTGAAGGTCCGGAGTTCGCCTTCGCGGTTCCACCCCAGAACTCCCACTGGAAGGGCTTCCAGGAGCTGGTTCAGGTAGGTCCGTTGGCGTTCGATCCGAGTGGCCTGGACCTCGATGGCCTCCCGGTTCTGGCGCAGATCGCCGATCATGGTGTTGAAACTTCCCGAAAGGAAGGCCAGTTCATCCTCGCCCTGGACCGGCAGCTTAACCTCAAGATCCCCGGTGCCCACTCGTTGGGCGGCCTTGGCCAGGGCCCGGACGGGCTCTGAAATGGTGCGTGCAATAGCCAGCCCCACCCATACCGCGAAGAAGAGTGTGAAAAGGGTGAGCAGCAGGAAGGTTTCCTGGGGCAGGGTCTCCAGGTTTTTGCGGAAGGCCTGGATCTGCAAGGCATCGCGCACGCGTTTGTCCACGCGGAGGAGACTATCCTGGGTTTCTCTAGGGATGAGGACGCCAGGTGCCACCACCCAAAGGCCCTGAGGTGAATCAACCTGGACGGGACGCTGGAAATCAGCGGGAAGGGTAGGGAGGCCAAGCTCCGGGGCGAGGTCGTGGGTTGGGCCCTTGGCTGGAGGATTCAGGTGGACCAGCAGGTCGAGTCCCGCCTCCCGGCGCAGGTTACCCAGATCTCCGGCGGCAGTCTGGGGTAGCCGAACCAGGGTTAGGGTCAAGCGGGCTTCCAGTTGTTGCCGATAGGCCTCGGATAGCACCTTGCCATCCTGGATTAGTTCCCGGGTTTCGGGCATGAACCAGCGGTCCACATTCTTGCGGATGAAGTCCTTGCCCATGAGGAAGAGCGCCAGGCTCGGTAACAGACAGACCGCGAAGAAAGCCACCACGAGACGCGTGCGTATGCGGGAGCCAAGGATGCCTCGTCGCCGTTCGAAGTACAACTTGGCCAGGGAGCGGGCGATGATGAAGAGCAGTGTGCCGATGGCCAGCGTGTTGGCCAGCCCGAGGGCCAATAAGGCCCAGCGGCTGGGGGCGTCGATTCCCGAGGCCACCTGGGTGCTGAGGAGCTTATAGCCTCTGAAGAGCACTCCGATGAGCACGACCAGGAGCGCCGCCGCGTACATTCGGTTCAGCTCACGATTGCGCTTGGTCTTGGGTTCGGTGTCCATCGAGAAAAGTCTACCCTGGATCCAGGAGCTTGAATGGCCAAGGTGAAAACGAGAGATCCCTTCGAGGTCCGGCAGGCATTTCTGGAGTCCTTCGCCGAGGATGGAGATGGCCTGTGGTCGGAGGTTGTG
>JFJP01039993.1_pt1 | contig 12108 bp, 11 predicted proteins | sample 431651 | NCBI WGS metagenome assembly JFJP01 (sample SAMN02602958, study PRJNA72255) | Microbial mat metagenome, whole genome shotgun sequencing project. | biome: fresh water; feature: sink hole; material: water; isolation source: purple microbial (photo- and chemosynthetic) mats found in... | reverse complement strand
TATTGTCCAAAAGAAATTGATTTATCTAATCTAGTTTTTTCTCGCTGATTATCTGTCGAATGCAGATATAGAAAAGCCTAACATATTGAAAAAACTTTGAGTTTTTTACACTATTTCTTTGAATGATTAATCTTTTATGCAGCGGACAGAAAAACCATTATACTTATGGTAGACATGGCTATATACAATTCCGTTATGCCGGGCCATGGAACGGATCCATGCAAGCGAAGTGTCGTACTTTGTAGCACTCCACCAGTAACCACTGTACTCAATACTTCCAAATGTACCATTATAGCCACGAAATCCCCCAGGTAGAGCTGTAAAGCCGGCTTCATTAGTTGCATTAATATTGGGACTAATCCAGTGTATTGTTCCGGTTTCTTTGAGTTTATTTCCCGCAACGCTTGTTCCTCCTAAGTAATCAATTAATACTGTCCACTCAGCATCACTAGGTAAATGCCAACCTGAGGGGCATACACCCTTTATGGTGCTTGGGTTAGCTGTTGTGCTTGCTGCTCCATTCATAGCTGCTGCCCATGTATAAAGTGCTCCGTAGGTAGCTTTGTTTGCTATGTCATCATTGTACCAACAATAAGCTTCACTTGTTAAGGTAAGGGCAGCCCATGTTGAAGTTGTGTTTACCAAAGGTATAGCTGTCCCATCAGCGTATTCAGTAGTTTTGAGGTTTTCTGCCATCCATACTTGGTCTCCAATTTTCACATATTTATAAACATTTCCATCTCTAGAATCTGTAAATGTACCGCTTGTCTCATTTTGTGCATTCAAAACCGAGTATGAAAAAATAAAAGGTAGCGTTATTGCAAGTACAATTTTAATTATTGAGCTTAGGTTTTGTTTAAATTTCATAATAAATAAAGGTTTTTAATTGATAATTTCCCATCAAAAATAATAAAATAATATTACGAACAGGTTTGTTATTATGTATTTTTTAATATAAATATTATTCTTATAATTTAGATTGCAGGGCTAACGCCCATTTATTTGCGGGAAATTTACATGTCGTTATAAAACAAATAATGCTTTCTTTAATACCTTACAATCTTTAAAAAGAAGGTTAGGGGCGCTAGTCCTGATATCTTAGTAGCAAAAAATACAGCATTGAAGCATCAAAGGGGCGTTAGCCCTGACATCTTTGATGGTGTTCAAATTTCATATCTCACAATCTCATCATCAGCCTAGGAGAGTTCCTGCTGCAACTTTTTCGGTAGTGTAGCGATTACAAGTGTATAGGATTTTAGTATCCATTCTTTCAGTGTTTCGCTTGTAATATTCCCCTCGGTTTTAATGCTGTTCCAATGCTTTTTGTTCATGTGATAGCCGGGTATTACTTCTTCATACTTTTCGCGCAATTCAATCGCTTCTTCCGGATCACACTTTAAATTGATAAATTCAAAATCTTCAACATCGGTTAAACAAAACATCTTTCCTTTTACTGTAAAGACAAGGGTTCTGTCGTCAAAGGGCATTTTCTCTTCAGTTCCTTTTAGCGATAAACATAAACTTCTTAATTCTTCAATGTTCATATTGCTTATTCTTTCAAATTTTACATCTTCCTACTTTGAAATAGTATCAATATAATTTACATGCAATTCCCTGTTTCTAAGTGTATTATTTTCTCCTAATAATAAATTTGAAAGAAAATAAATCAGATATTTTTCTGTTCTGTGTATACCTTTTGATAAATCTTCATAATTGGCTCGCACTAATGAATTGCGGAAATAAAACGAATGCTCAGCAAACAGGTCGTTGTTTACTTCTTTATAGCCAAGTTTGCGTAGATATTTTATTAAAAAAACTGCTGTTGTTCGGGTGTTGCCTTCACCAAATATATGGATTTGCCATAAACTACTTATAAAATAGGCTATATGTTCAATAATTTCCTGCTTATTCAGACTATTATAAAGAAACTTTTTTTCTACTTCAAAATCGTACTCCAAGGTAGCTTGTATGCTCTCCGCACTCGCGTACATAACTGTTTCTCCGTTTAAAATCCATTCCTGTTTTGTAATATTATAATCTCGTATTTTTCCCGCATGGTGATACAATTCCTGAAACAACCTGCGGTGAATGCTTAGGTATTCAATGGGTGAAAATGTAAATGCTTGCTCACTTAATATTTCGGCAATACGCGCAGAAACTTTATCCGCTTCTTCTGTGCGGGTTTGGGGGTCTTTAACCGTATGGTGTAGGTAGTAATTATCAATTCGCTGTTTTACATCTTCTATAGAAATATTGCCTTCAATGTTTTGCTTTGCAGTATCAATTAAATAAGCAGATGGTACTAATCCATCAACTTGTTGCAGGCCAATTGCTGTTTTCCATATTTTTGCTTTTTCTGCTTGATTGGGTTCACCCTGACGAAAATATTCTTCAAAACTATCCATTATGATATCAGACATCCTTCTGCTTTTAATCTTTTAATTTATATACAAAACAAAGATAATCAATTCTTTTCTAATTATTATAAAGCTTTTCATGCTAATGTTTACTTCATCCGATAATCTTTTTATACTTTTTTTTCTTTTTAAAGAAAAATTAATTATCTTTGCCTCATTATGATAAAAAATTCTAGCATTATATCAAGTCTTCTTATCGGTGGTTTACTACTACTCGGTAGCGATATGTCTTGATTTCCTGTTAGATATTATTATCTTAAAAAAAGTGCAGGAAATTATCCTGCACTTTTTTTGTTTTATAACTTAAGATTATGATTTTTAATAAATTAATATATTTTACCCGCTATTTGCTCCCCAAGGGGGGATGTAGCTTCTATTTTCATACATTCTGTAGTGCTTATTTATAATTATTTATAATTATTTAAAAATATTTCTTTTCTTTGCACTTCGAATAAAATCAAACATTTATTGAGTTTATTGGTTCATTCTAAAATTTAAAATTATGTCAAAAGATAAAGTTCTAATTTTTGATACTACTTTGAGAGATGGCGAACAGGTACCTGGTTGCCAGTTAAATACCGTTGAAAAAATTGAAGTTGCTAAAGCGCTTGAGGCTTTGGGTGTTGACGTTATTGAGGCTGGTTTTCCTATCTCCAGCCCGGGCGACTTTAATTCTGTGGTCGAAATCTCCAAAGCGGTTAATAATCCTACTATTTGCGCTTTAACCCGTGCGGTTAAAAAAGATATAGAGGTAGCTGCCGATGCGCTTAAATATGCGAAACATCCTCGTATCCACACGGGTATTGGGACTTCTCATTATCATATTGTGTATAAATTAAAGTCTAACGAGGAAGAAATCATCGAAAGGGCTATAGAGGCTGTTAAATATGCTAAATCTTTTGTTGAAGATGTAGAGTTTTATGCCGAGGATGCTGGTCGTTCTGATAATGTATATTTGGCTCGCGTTATTGAAGCAGTAATTGCTGCTGGTGCTACAGTGGTTAATATTCCAGATACTACCGGATATTGTATCCCTGAAGAATATGGTCGCAAGATTAAATTCTTGAAGGAAAATGTTAAAAATATTGATAAGGCCATCATTTCTACGCATTGTCATAACGATTTAGGTATGGCTACTGCTAATACGCTTGCTGGTATTATGAATGGTGCCCGTCAGGCCGAGGTAACTATCAATGGCATAGGCGAAAGAGCAGGTAATACTTCCTTAGAAGAGATTGCCATGATTTTGCAGTGCAGAAAGGATGTCAATCTTACTACGGGTATCAATTCAAAGAAAATTATGGGTACCAGTAAAATGGTTTCCCGTTTGATGCGCATGCCAGTTCAGGCCAATAAGGCTATTGTAGGTAGAAATGCTTTCGCTCATTCTTCTGGTATTCACCAAGATGGCGTTTTGAAAAATCGCGAAAACTACGAAATTATCGATCCTCAAGATGTGGGTATCAATGAGTCTTCTATTATTCTTACTGCTCGAAGTGGTCGTGCTGCTTTAAAACACCGTTTGGATAATTTAGGTTTTACCCTGTCAAAAGAGGAATTGGATGATGTGTATGACAAATTCTTGAATTATGCCGATAAGAAAAAGGACATTCAGGATGATGATTTATTAATTATTTTAGGTGAAGAAAAACGCAGTCATGATAAAAACCTTGTTCTTAAACACTTACAAGTAATTTGCGGCAAGCAAACCATTCCAACGGCTACGCTTACCATTTCATATAATGGAAAAGATTATACCGAAAGTGAAAAAGGTGTGGGGCCAGTAGATGCTGCAATGAATGCAGTACGTAAAATTATTAAGGAAAAAGTTAAGCTTGAAGAATACTTAGTTCAGGCTATAACTCGCGGCAGCGATGATATGGGTAAAGTGCATATTGAAATTGAATATAATGGAGTGCATTATTTTGGTTTTGGTGCTAATTACGATGTGGTTACGGCTTCAGTAGAAGCATTCTTAGATGCAGTGTCAAAATGTTTAAAAGCTAATTAATACAATGGGAAAAACGTTATTTGAAAAGATATGGGATGCCCATATCGTTGATACCATCCCTGATGGTCCTTCGATTTTATATATCGATAAACACCTGATTCATGAGGTTACGAGTCCGGTTGCTTTTGAGGGTTTATATACCCGCAAGCTTCAGGTTTTCCGACCTAAACAGGTAGTGGCTACACCCGATCATAATGTGCCAACTATCGATCAACATCTTCCAATTAAGGAGGAGTTATCTCGTTTACAGGTACAAAAGTTAACTGATAATTGTGAAAAGAATGGTATCAACCTATATGGTATGAATCATCCTTATCAAGGTATTGTTCACGTTATCGGTCCTGAATTGGGTATTACCAAACCGGGTATGACCATTGTTTGTGGTGATAGTCATACGGCTACTCATGGTGCCTTTGGTACTATTGCTTTCGGTATTGGAACCAGTGAAATTGAAATGGTATTTGCTTCACAATGTTTATTGCAATCGAAGCCAAAAACTATGAGAATTACTATCGATGGTGAGTTACCAAAAGGTGTTACTTCAAAAGATATTATTCTTTATATCATTGCAGAACTTACTGCTGGTGGCGCAACTGGTTATTTTGTTGAATATGCAGGTTCTGCCATTCGTGCTTTATCAATGGAAGCCAGAATGACTATTTGTAACATGAGTATTGAAATGGGAGCGAGGGGCGGTTTAATTGCACCCGACGAAACCACTTTCAATTACATGAAGGGTAGGGAGTTTATGCCTAAAGGTGCTGATTGGGATAAGGCTTTGGCTTATTGGAAAACGTTATATTCCGATTCCGATGCTAAGTTTGATATGGAATTGAATTATAAAACTTCTGATATCGAACCCATGATTACTTATGGCACTAATCCTGGAATGGGTATAAAAATATCTAAACCAATTCCTGCTAATGAGTCTAATACAAAGGCATTGGAATATATGGGTTTTACTGCTGGTGAAAAATTATTGGGTAAGCAAATTGATTATGTGTTTATTGGAAGTTGCACCAATGGTCGTATTGAGGATTTACGCGAAGTTGCAAAAGTTGTAAAAGGTCGTAAAAAAGCTGAAAACATCAGAATGTACATTGTTCCCGGTTCTAAACAAGTAGAAAAACAAGCTATCGCCGAAGGTTTGGTGAAAATATTCGAAGATGCGGGTATTGAATTCCGTCAACCAGGTTGTTCTGCTTGTCTTGCTATGAACGAAGATAAGGTGCCAAAGGGTAAGTATTGTGTTTCAACTTCTAATAGAAACTTTGAAGGTCGTCAGGGTCCAGGTTCCCGCACCTTACTGGTAAGTCCAATTACCGCTGCTGCGGTTGCTATTACCGGTAAAATAACCGATGTTCGTGAATTATTGTAATTTTAATTGATGTGATGTTATGGAAAAATTAAATATTGTTCAGTCTTCTTGTGTGCCCATCAATATTGAGAATGTTGATACCGATCAAATAATCCCTGCACGCTTTCTAAAGGCTACTAATCGTGAAGGATTTGGCGACAATCTTTTTCGCGATTGGAGGTATGATGATAACAACCAACCAAAAAAAGATTTTATCCTAAATAATCCCACTTATAAAGGCCAGATTTTAGTTGGGGGTAAAAATTTTGGTAGTGGTTCTAGTCGTGAACATGCTGCTTGGGCTATATACGACCACGGTTTCAGAGTAGTAGTTTCAAGTTTCTTTGCTGATATCTTTAAAGGAAATTCTCTCAATATAGGTTTACTACCTGTAGTTGTTTCTGAAGGCTTTTTAGCTGATTTATTTGCTGAAATAGCAAAAAATCCTGCTACTGAAGTTAAGGTTGATATTCAAAATCAGAGCATCAGTATTCTTGCCTTGAATAAAACCGAAAAATTCGAGATCAGCAATTACAAAAAGCTTTGTTTGATAGAGGGTTTAGATGATATCGAATTCTTACTTTCTAAAAAAGATAAAGTTGAAGCTTTTGAAAAAACACATGTTATTTTTTAATTTTTGATAATTTATATTGAATATGAATACTTATAAAATTGCTGTTTTACCGGGCGATGGTATTGGTCCCGATGTTATTGCTCAGGCTATAAAGGTTCTGAAAGCTGTTGAAAAAAAATATGAGCTAAAATTCGAATTCAACGAAGGCTTAATTGGTGCCGTTGCTATTGATAAAACAGGGAATCCACTTCCCGACGAAACCATCGCATTGTGTCAGGCTTCCGATGCTGTTTTGTTAGGTGCTGTTGGTCATCCTAGGTTTGATAATGATCCTAATGCGAAGGTAAGACCAGAACAAGGATTATTAAAAATTAGAAAGACTTTGGGCTTGTATGCAAATATCCGTCCGGTTTCTGCTTTTCCTTTGCTTTTCAATCAATCTCCATTGAAAAATCATTTATTAGAAGGAGTTGATTTGGTTGTGTATCGCGAATTAACCGGTGGTATTTATTTTGGTGAAAAAGGTCGCAATCAAGATGGCACTGTCGCTTTCGACAATTGTAGTTATAGTGTTGAAGAAATTCAACGCATCGCTAAATTGGCCTTTGAATCAGCGCGCAACCGCAAAAAGAAACTTACGCTGGTAGATAAAGCCAATGTATTAGAAACTTCACGTTTGTGGAGAGATACCGTTAAGAAAATGGAACCATCTTATCCTGATGTTACGGTAGATTATATGTTTGTGGATAATGCTGCCATGAAATTAATTCAATGGCCGGCTTATTTTGATGTTATTGTTACAGAAAATATGTTTGGTGATATATTAACAGATGAAGCTTCTGTATTGACTGGTTCAATTGGTCTGCTTCCTTCGGCTTCTGTAGGTAGTGGGGTCGCTCTTTTTGAACCTATACATGGTTCATATCCTCAAGCGGCAGGAAAAAATATAGCCAATCCTTATGCTACCATTTTAGCTGCGGCTATGATGTTGGATTATTTAAATATTTATGAGGCAGGTATTGCAATCAAAAATGCAGTTGATAAAGCTTTGGCTGAAGGAAAAGTAACCATTGATATCAATCCTGATAAGTATATTTCAACTACTGAAGCGGGTGATTATATTGCTTCGATTGTTTAGACGGGTAGGCGAGTAGGTAAAAAAACACGGGCGTTGAACCCGTGTTTTTTTTTAATCTTCATTATCTGGTATGTTTTCTACATCTTCTTCAGATGAATCTTCGGCATAGTCATCGGCGCCCGGAGCACTTGAAAAATCATCTTCCCCTCCACTATAATCCTTTTCATCAATCTCTTCAGGATGTGCATCAATTTTAACAGGCACTTTAATCAAATAACTGAATTCAGCTACGTCTAAAGTAACAGCAAAAAAGTGATTGTCCCCGTTGGTCTGAACTTTCATAACATGATTTTGGTAACCATCTGGATACTTCTTCTGTAACGCTTCCAACAAATCCGGCGTCAAGTTTTGATAACTTACTACTTTATTAATCTTTCCCATAAAAAACAAACAAATATTTTTTGCAATTATACGGTTTAAATTTAAAAATGGTTAAACTATCAATTATTTTTTTTTAATAATTTATAAATCTTTTGGATTTTTCCGTTTTCTCCAGTGTTCTTCAATCTCTTCTAAGGTACGACCTTTGGTCTCCGGTAAAAAATATTTCCCAAATATCAATCCCAATACCCCTATGGCAGCATAAAACCAAAAAGCTCCTGCCGGATTAACCGTAATTTCACCTTTTGAAATGATTTGCATTTTCTCGCTGGTAAAAAAAGCTGATATTTTTAGAAATGTATAGGATACAATTCCGTTAAACAACCAATGGGAAAGGGTGGCTATACTCATAGAAAGACCACGTATTTTTAAAGGAAATATTTCTGAAATAATTAGCCAAGCTATGGGACCCAAGCTTATAGCGAAAAATGCAACAAAGCTTAAGGTGAAAACTACAACAAGAATTTTTAAATGCTCTTCAAACATTTGATGTTCATAGAAGAAATAGCCTAATAATGTCAAAGAGATTATCATGCCTGTGAGACCAATATTATATAGTTTTTTTCTGCCTATACGATCAATATATGCCATGGCAACAAATGTGAAGAATACGTTCACAAAACCAATGCTAATAGCAGTAGCAATTGCAATGTAATTATCTTGAAAGCCGGCCATTTCAAATATCATGGGACCATAGTAAATAAACACATTGATCCCTATAAATTGTTGAAAAAACATAATGCCAATGCCTATAATAAAGGGCATTATCATCCATGAATTAAAAATATCTTTCCACGATTTCTTTTGAGAAGATAGCAAATCCATGTCGATTTTCATTTTCAACATTACTTCATCAATAACTGCGGCATCTTCATATTTGGCAAGTGTTTCACGGGCTTCTTTTTCGCGACCTTTCGACATCAAAAAGCGAGGTGTCTTGGGTAATCCCAGCATTCCAATCAATAAAACCAATGCGGGAAACAGTCCCACAAAAAACATCCAGCGCCAATTATCGCTAACGTTAACCAGTGCCAAATCACTTAAATACGATAATAGAATCCCTATAGTGATCATTAATTGATTTAACGAAACCAAGGCTCCTCTATTTCTAGCTGGCGATATTTCGGCTATATAAAGAGGAACAGTAAATGAGGCCATTCCAACAGCAATTCCAATAACAACCCTGCTTAATGCTAGAAAATTAAATGAAGGCGCAAATGCCGATCCTAATGAACCCAAGGCAAATAATATGGCTATGATGATAATAGTATATTTTCTTCCAATGGAATCAACCAATTTTCCACTAAAAGCTGCTCCAATAACGGCGCCTATCATGAGTGATGCAATGATCCATTCAACCTGATGCTGCATCAAACCCCAATCATCTCTAAGAAACATTATAGCACCAGAAATAACTCCTGTATCAAATCCAAATAATAAACCGCCGGTTGCGGCAATTAATGCTATAAAAAATACCAAACGTTTTTGCTTTTTCATTCCTTTATTCACCATCTACCGTTTTAATATATTTTACAATTATAATTTTTTATTCATTAAATGACAAGCTTTTATTTATTGAGTTGGACATTTTTCTCATTAAGTACAATCATTTTTTGCTTATAAAGGTTGCCCAACGCTTTTTTATACATTTTTTTACTTATACCAAATGCTGCGTAAATTTCTTCGGCAGGGGAGTGGTCAGTTATATTTATTTCGCCCCCTTGCTGTTTAATATATTGTAATATTTTGTCGCTTAATGGTAATATCGCATCATATCCTTTAGGATGTATGCTCAAATCAATTTTTTCATCTTCCCTTATTTTTTTAATATAAGCGGGTAATTTCATTCCGAGTTGGATGTTGATAAAAACCTCATTGGAATAAAGAACTGCTGAAAATTTATTATTTACAACAGCTTTATAACCCATGGGTGTTTCATCATATACTGTGATTTCAACTTCCTGACCTTCGCTAACATCCACAGGCTCATTATCCAAATATTTTTCAATCTTCGAAGATGCAACAATACGCTGGGTAATGCGGTCTAAATAAACATACACTACATAATAGTTACCTATTTTCATTGCTTTTGCTTGTTCGCTCAAGGGCACAAACAAATCTTTAAGCAAGCCCCAGTCGAGAAAAGCTCCTGCTTGGTGTTGACCAACAACTTTAAGAAAAGCAAAATCGCCTACCTGTGCTAGCGGACGCTCTGTGGTGGCTATAATGCGGTCTTCAGAATCGTTGTATATAAAAACTTCCAATTCATCATCTACTTCAGTGTTTTCTGGTACATATCTGGTGGGTAGTAGTATTTCCAAATCATCGCCTCCATAAAGGTAAACACCAAAATCTACTGTTTTTTTTACTTTTAATTGATTGTATTTTCCTATTGCTATCATATCTCAATTTTTCAATGCAAAGGTAGAACTAATTAACCGATATTTTGTTTCTACTCTTATAACAAGTGTATTATATGGCACATTTAGTAAAAAAAACATTGTTATTTGTCATTTTAATTGGAATGTTTCATTCCGTAACAGCTAGAAATATGAAGACTATAATAATTGGAGGGGGTTGTTTTTGGTGTCTTGAAGCGGTTTTTTCAGAAGTACCCGGTGTTCAGGATGTAATATCGGGATATGCGGGAGGACATGTTAAAAACTCTGCGTATCGTGAAGTTTGTAATGGATCTACAGGGCATGCTGAGGTGGTAAAGATTGTTTATAACACTGAAAAAGTGAGTTTAGATGAACTATTACAGGTGTTTTTTATGATTCATGATCCAACAACTCCAAACCGTCAAGGAAATGACGTAGGTACGCAATACCGATCTATAATTTTCTATAACAACGAAATTGAAAAAGATCATATCATAAATTATATTAATAGTTTGGAAAAAAGTAAGAAGTTTAAGGATAGAATTGTTACAGAGTTGAAAGAGAATGAAACTTTTTATGAAGCCGAAACTTACCATCAGAATTATTTCCGTAATAATAAAGATCAGCCATATTGCAAGTTTGTAATTGAACCCAAACTAACCAAGTGGCAGCATTTTAATGATTCAAAGACTAAATAAGAAAGAACATTTTATCGTATATATAAAATTCATATAATTAATATTATGTTAAGTAGACCAAAAGCAAACAAAAAAACGGCGTTAAGATAATCCTAACGCCGCTTTATATCTTTTACCCTATTTCTTAGGCTTCATCGAATCTAATTTTGTTTTTACTACCTTATATTTATCATTCATTTGCAAACGATAATATAAAGTTTTTAAAGATTCCAATACTTCTAAACTTTCTGGGTTAATTTCCAATGCTTTTTCTAAAGGACTAATTGATTTATTGAAAAAATCATTTGCTTTATCAAGCAATGCTGATGCCTTTTTATTGTCCTTTTCCAAAGCAGCTGAATTATTCAAGTCGATACCTTCATTAAAGTACATAATACCACTCCAGTAATATGCATCAAAGAAACCAGGCTTAATCTCGGCCGATTTCATATAAGCTTCAGATGCCTTATCAAAATTTTTGGCTTTAGAATAAGCATATCCTTCGGCATAAAACAACATGTGATTTCCTGGATCTGATTTCTTTGCCAATTGAATGAACTCAATTGCTTTGGCTGGATCTTTTGCAATATACACATTAACCAATGATATAATAATGTTATAATCAGAAGGATCAAGCTTGTTACCTTTATTTAAATATTCAATAGCATTGGTGGTATCTTTTATTTCAAGATAAGCTGTAGCTATCATGTTGTACTGCGATACTGGCGCGTAGTTCATAGCAATTGTCTGGCTCAGATACTTTATTGTTTTTGGATAATCTTTATTAAGATAAGCCGCAAAACCTGCATTGAATATTAATCCTGTATCGGCTCCCAAACTTGCATAGGTAGCGTGAGAGCGTATTTTAACTCCCAATTCAAACATATCCATCGATATTTTATACTCACCTTTTTGATACGCATCAACTCCTTTTTGGAAAACTACTTTATTCAAATCATCTACGAATGTTCCAATATCTTCTTTGAATTTGGCTTTTGTATCGAGCTCTCCAGCCTTCAAAACAGATTCGTATGCAATATTCAATGGATTTTCAACCAAAGCAAAAAATTCAGGAACCACAGTTATTCCCAATGCATTGTATACTTTAGCACGTACCAGCCAAGTTTTAGGCATGTCTTTGGTTTCGATATTATCAATTGCTTGATTAATCA
>JFJP01040278.1_pt1 | contig 12109 bp, 9 predicted proteins | sample 431651 | NCBI WGS metagenome assembly JFJP01 (sample SAMN02602958, study PRJNA72255) | Microbial mat metagenome, whole genome shotgun sequencing project. | biome: fresh water; feature: sink hole; material: water; isolation source: purple microbial (photo- and chemosynthetic) mats found in... | reverse complement strand
ACAATCACCCCACCAGCAAATCCAACCAGAGACGGGTACACCTTTGCAGGCTGGTCTCCAACAATCCCGTCTACCATGCCTGCAGTTAATCAAACACATACTGCTCTATGGGAAGAAATTCAAGCTAGCAGAAAAACTAGCACATCAGTAGCAGGTAGAATTATGAACTTGGAGAAAATTGGTAACGTTACACGAGCCAATGAATTAAGAGAACAGTTTAATATGGATAAACCAAAAACCACATCAAACAACCAATCTCTATCAGCGTCAGAAATCATTAGTCTATTAATTAAACTGAATATAATTAAAGGAGATAATATATTAAAAGCTCAACAATTAGCAAATTCATTAAGTAACAATACAAATACAGAAAATATAAATCAAAATCAATCAAATTCAAATCAAACTAACACATATAATTTCACTCGTGACCTATACCTTGGTTTAGACGGAGAAGATGTCAGAGAACTACAACAATATCTAATTAACAAAGGATATCAATTACCATCAGGAGCTACAGGATTCTTTGGTAGAGAAACTAGAACTGCTTTAATTCAATTCCAAATTGATGGATTCTTTGGTAGAGAAACTAGAACTGCTTTAATTCAATTCCAAATTGATAACAATATAGAACCTGCTATCGGATATTTTGGGGAGGTGACGAGGGTTGTGGTGGGGAGGTAGATTTGCCACAAGGTTTATTTTAAGCTATTATTTAGCATACTATGAACCAAAGAACATATATCAAGGATTTACAATCAAAAATCGGGATGGAGGTTATTATAAAGGGTTTTGTTGATACTTTACGAGATCAGAACAAAATTATTTTTTTGTTATTGCGGGATGATTCTGGTTTAGTACAAAACGTTGTTTTAAAGGATTGTCCTGATTTTGATATAGCTAAAAATCTGTCAGAAGAATCAGTCGTTGAAATTTCTGGCCTAGTAAAAGAAGAAAAACAGGCACCTGGTGGTTTTGAAATTGAAACTAAAACTATTAAAGTTATTTCAGCAGCTAATCCTGAATTACCAATTCCAATCAAGGTTAAAAAAGGTGGTGAGGAAACTAATCCTAACACTAGATTTGATTATCGATGGTTGGATATTCGAAAACCCGAGAAAAATAAAATTTTCAAGGTTTGGACCGCTGCCGAAAAAGGAATTCGCGATTTCTATTACAAGAATAATTTCGTTCAGCTATATACTCCATCTCTTATGGGAATGGCTAGTGAAACGGGGTCAGAGGTTTTTGAAGTTAAATATTTCGACAGAAAGGCTTACTTGGCTCAGTCACCTCAATTTTATAAGCAGATGGGGATCGCCTCTGGTTTTGATAAAGTATTTATGATGGGACCGGTATTCAGAGCCGAAGAATCATTTACAAGTCGTCATATGACCGAATTCGTTGGGTGGGACTTTGAAATTGGTTACGTGAATTCTCATTTTGACGTGATGGCAAATGAAGAACAGATGATAATTTCTGCAATCACAGAAGTTAAAAAACAGATGCCAGAAATTGATATAGAAATTCCAACAGCGCCTTTTCCAAAATTAGCTTTTTCCGAAGCTAAGGCAAAATTAGCCAAGGCTGGAATCACAAGTGAAAAGGAATTCGACTTAAGTCCAGAAGAAGAAAGAGAAATTTGCAAAATAAGCAAGGAAGAAACAGGTTCTGATTTCGTATTCATTACCAATTACCATAAAAGCATTAGAGCTTTCTATCACATGAGACTTGAAGAAAATCCTGATCTAACAAAGAGTGCCGATTTGCTATTTAGAGGCATTGAAATCACAACTTTGGCACAGAGGGAACACCGACTAGATATTTTGAAGAAACAGGCTGTAGAGAAAAAAATGAATCTAGCAGAATTGGATAGTTATCTGAAATTCTTTGAATTCGGTTGTCCTGCTCACGGAGGGGGAGGAATCGGAGCGAACAGATTTATTATGAAGATTATGAATTATGATAACGTTCGTGAAGTAACCTACCTACCAAGAGACGTAAACAGATTAAATCCGTAATCATGATTAAAGTTAAAAAAGTCAGCAAGCTTTTTGATGGACAAAAAGTCTTAACAAATATTTCTTTTAATTTAGAAAGGGGACACAAAGTCGCTTTGGTTGGACCTAATGGTTCTGGAAAGACTACTTTATTGCGACTCTTAAAAGAAGAAATTCTGCCAGATAAAGGCCAGATCGAAATTCAGAAAAAAATTAGAGTGGCTTTTTTACCTCAGGACCCAAAGGCCCATCATGAAGAATTAGTAGTTGGTTACATTACTAATTATTCTAAGTTAACAAAAGAATCAAATGAAAGAGACCCGTTAACATTCGAACGTAATATAGATATTATGTTTGCTGGTTTTAATTTACCGGCTGACATCAAAAATAAGAAAATTAAGGAACTAAGTAGTGGGCAAAAAACTAAAGTATTTTTGACTGCTATTTTATTATCAGATCCAGATTTGATTTTACTCGACGAACCTACAAACAATTTGGATTTACCAGCCTTGATTTGGTTGGAAAACTTCTTAAATCAAAAAGATATGACTTTTATTGTGGTTTCCCACGATCAAATTTTCTTAGATAATGTTTGTAATAAAGTTTTTGAAGTGAATGAAATTACTAAGAATATTGAAATAAATAATGGAAAATATTCTGACTATTTATTGAATAAACAAAAACTATTTGATAGACAAAAATTGAAGTATAGAGATCAGCAAGAAGAAATTTTGCGATTGGATAGACTAGTTAGAAGTAAAAAAGTAAAGGCTGCTGAGGGTGCGAAATATGAAAGAAATGATAATGATCACGTCACAAGAGGTTTTTATCGTAGCAAGGCTGGGAATTCATTAAAGGATGCAAAAGTTATCAAGCACCGAATTGATAGAATAGACAGAATTAAAAAACCAGACGAACGGAAGAAAATTAAAATTGAAATAGTCCCAGAAACTGAAGGAGTTGAAAGAAACATTTACCTGAAGAATTTAATTTGTGGTTATGAGGATGGTTTTAGAATAGGACCGTTTGATTTGGATATTTTATTTGGTCAGCAAGTTTTAATTCTTGGGTTAAATGGTGAAGGAAAAAGTACTTTGCTAAAAACAATCACTGGAAAAATCCCGAAAATATCAGGAGAAGTTTTAATTGATGATGGGGTCAAAATTGGAAATTTAATGCAAGAGCATGAAAACCTTGATTATGGTGTAACTGTTTTTAAATATTTGAATGAGAGAACTAATTCAAAAGGAGAAATAGAGAAAAGTGTTTTACACAATCACCTTAAAAATTATGGGTTTAATGATGATCAAATGAACATCAAAATAAAGGATCTAAGTCCTGGAGCCAGATCTCGTTTGCTTTTGTCTTATTTTGCTTTTGATAATGTTAATATATTAATTCTAGATGAACCTACAAATCACTTGGATTTAGAGGCTGCAGAAGCTTTGGCTGAAACAGTCCAAGGATTTGAAGGTACTATAATTATAGTAACTCACAACCGTTTCTTCGTTCAGAAAATTTTATCTGGTGATATTTATGTTCTATCTGAAGGTAAATTAACTAGAATTCTTGATTTTAATGAATATGTAGAAAATATGGCCATTAAATCTCGAAAGATGATTAGGATTTTGAAGACAAAATAACCAACGAGGAAATCTATTTTTAATAGAAGCTTATAGAAGGGAAAGGAAAACCTGTAATTACCAAAATAAAACTTCAGATGTTTTCTTTTTGATATTTGATTTTAGACAGGATTCTATTTCCTTAATTCTCTTGGATGTAGCTTCTGATACGACTGGTAATTTATTACAACTAAACCACCGAGATTTTTCAATTTCAATTCGGTCGAAGAAACTTTGTTTTTTGTTGCTTTTCTTAAATTCGTTACTAATTAGTAGGTAAACATAATCACTTTTTCCATTAGAAAAGTTTTTATACCTTCCAAAACCCCACATATTGTTTGCTAAATAGCCGGTTTCCTCCTCGAGTTCTCTTTGACCCGCATCAGTGATAGATTCACTTTTTTTAATTCCTCCACCAGGGAATGTCCAAAAATCATTATATCTATGTTTGACTAATAAAAAGTTCAATTCATTGCTTTCAGAAAATTTATATAGAGATATTCTAACTCCTTTAGTTTTTCTCTTTAAAATTTGATAAGTTACAAAATTTTTTAATTGAATAATTTTATTAATCATTTGGTTTACTTCATGAGCTCGTCTCTAACTTTATAGATATCACCAGCTCCGATCGTCGTTATTATATCATTTTTTTGATAATGATTCCTAGCATAAGCTATAATTTCAGGGAATGTATTGATTAATCTAATTGGTTTATTGGATTTTAAGGCGATAGTTTCCATCAACTTTTGGCTGCTAATACTTTTTATGTCCTCTGGCGTATCCATTAATGTTGGTATTATGTCAGTCATGATGATTTCGTCGGCTTGTTTAAATGACTCGCCGTATTCATTGGTAAAATTCTTCATTATGTTAAATTGCCTCGGTTGGAAAATCGCCAAGACCTTGCTTTTTGGATAAAACTGTCTGATGCCATCGAATAGGTATTTTACCTGTGTTGGGTGATGTGCAAAATCGTCAATTAAAATCTGGCCAGTCTTATTTTTAGAAATTTCAAACCTTCTGCCAACCCCATAAAAATTCTCTGCAACTTTGTGCACTAATTTAATATTCAGATTTAATTCATTCATAACTGCCACAACAGAAACAAAATTTAAAATATTATAGTCGCCTGGAATTTTAATTTTTAGCTTATCGATAATTTTCTGACCTTTATGATAAATTGAAAAAATAGATTCATTTTCTTCTTTTCTCACTTCGCTAACAATATAATCATTTTGGATTCCAAAACCAAAAGTAATAAGCCGACCCTTTATGCCTCGGCAAATCCTTTTAAGTTTTAAGTCGTCGCCATTAATAAAAACCTTTGAAAATTCATCATGCTTGTTCAAAAAATATTCAAAGGCCTTGTTCATTTTGTTTTCAGTCTTATAATATTCGAGATGGCTTTTTTCTAAACTCGTAATTATAGTCATATTGCCAACTAGATCATAGAAAGAACGGTCATATTCGCATGCTTCTATAATAGAATAATTTGCTTTTCCGAAATGATTGTAACCGTTAAATTCTTTGGTGTATGCACCACCATAGATTGTGGCGTCGAGGCCGGCATTAATACAACTAAGACCTAAAAGGGCAGTTGTTGTGCTTTTCCCGTGACTTCCTGCGACTGAAATTCTAAATGTATCTTTGGTTATTTTATCAAGGAATGCTGATCTTTTCATGATTTTAATTCCGTATCTTTGTCCCGCACTAATTTCTGGTGAATTTTTAGCCAAGGATGAATATATAATTAGGTCTATATCTGGCTTAATATTTTTTTCGCTGTGTTCATAAAAAATTTTTGCTCCATTTTTTTCTAGGCTGATTGTTTCGTCTTTTCTTTGGGTATCAACTCCGCTCACTTGGTAACCTTTTTCTAAACAAATTTTCGCAATTCCATTTAAACCTTTGCCTCCTATTCCTATTATAAATATTTTTTTCATAAGTCTTATTGTGGCCTATGGATGATTAATAAAAATTAAAAAAAAGTTAAAATTTTTCTAAAATCAAAACTTGATTGGATATGATTTAAGGTATAATCTAGTGATATTGGTTTAAAATTGTTGGAAGTATAATTAAATTTTGTGATCAGGGCATATAAAAAACTTGGGCAAACCCCACTAGAATTAATAGATGAATTGAGAAGGCAAAATCCCGATCTAAAAAATCAGAAGCTTTCCTATGCCGGGCGACTCGACCCGATGGCAGAGGGACAAATGATAATTATGGTTGGTGATTTAGAAAATAAAAATCGACAAAAATTTTTAAATGCTGATAAATTGTATGAAGCTGATATTTTGGTTGGCTTTTCTACTGATTCGTATGATGCGCTTGGTGTTGTCGAGACGAATATTTTTAATAATAGTGTTCATGAACAAGTCGTAAAGCTGGATAATAATTCTAATCGAGAAATTTTTTACAAAGATCTAAAAAAAGCCTTAAGAAAAATCAAACAAATCGATGAAATTAAGTATCCACATTTCAGCTCGAAAACCGCTTCAGGAAAACCTTTGTGGCAATGGAAAAAGGAAGGGTTAATTAATCAAATTGAAATTCCCTCACGCCAGATTAAAATTAAAAAAATCAAAGTTCTTGAAAATCAATCTATTTTAGGGACCGATCTTATAAATTATTTAAAAACAACAATCAGTAAAATTAATGGTGACTTTCGTCAAGAAGAAATCATCAAGTCTTGGGAGAATGAAGTTGATAAAAGTAAAAAATATCAAGTAATAAAGATCAAATGCAAGGTTTCAAGCGGAACTTACATTAGATCGTTGGTTAACGAATTGTCTAATGAATTGGGTGTTCCTTGTTGTTTACTGAAGTTAAATCGTAAAAAAGTGTATTCCGGGATAATTTATAAACTTTTCAGATAAATTTCACTATTTTTTCAAGATTGTTTCATTATTTTTTTGTTATAATTGAAAATATGAAAAAAATAGCAATTTGGGGTTTTGGTATCACAGGCCAGGCTGCATCAAGATATTTTGTGAAATCACCAAAATATTTGGAATATCAAATAGATATCTATGAAGCTCAACCTGCAAATTTATTTGAAGGTGTTATTTCTCACAACGAGAGAGTTAATTATTATTTTGGCAGCGCAGAAATTTCTGATGTATCTAGATATGAAATTTTGCTAGTTAGTCCAAGTATTCCAAAGGAAAACCCGGTATTACAGAAAGCTTATGAAAGTGGAGTAAAAGTCTGCAATGACACCATGATTTTTATTGAAGAATTTAAAGGCATGGGAAAAATCATAGGAGTTACTGGTTCAAATGGAAAAAGTACCGTGGTAAGTTTGATTTATGAGTCTTTAAAAACGCTTGGCAAGAAAGCTATTCTAGTAGGGAATATTGGACAATCTCCACTTGATTATCTGATTGATTATTCTAAACAAGAATTAGATGGAACAATTGCTGTTATTGAATTATCTAGTTTCCAGTTAGAAATTTTTGAGGACCAACATTATGTTGATATTGCTATTATTACTAATTTATCACCAAATCATTTAGACAGACATCACAATAGTATGCAGGAATATGCCGATGTTAAAATGAAAATTTTTAATCAAGCTGAAAGTCAAATCATAACAGTCTCCGATGATCAGGGTGTTCAAGAATATATTCTGCCTAAAATTAAGTCGAGTTCTTTGCATCTCATTTCTTTAGATTCCGCAGGCTCTGATGAGCTGATTAGTTTTGTTTTAAAAAATTATGGAAATCCTTCAAAAGTTAAATTACCAGGAAAGCACAATTTATATAACATCGCAGTTTCTAATAAAGTCTTAGAAATTTTAGGAATTGAAATTAATAACCAAAAATTGATTAGTTTTATACAAGACTACAAAGGCCTAGAACACAGAATTGAATTTGTCAGAAATTTGAATGGCCTTAGTTTTTACAATGATTCAAAATCAACTAGCCCTGATGCTACTAGGGTTGCCATTGAATCATTCGATGAATCCCAAAATATTATCCTAATAATGGGAGGAAAGGATAAAAAAGTTTCATTTGATCAGCTTGGTCCGCTTATTAAAAGTAAGGTAGATGAAATTATAATATTGAGTCATGAAATTGACCAAAAAATTGTTGAATTAGCGGAGAAAAATTCGGTTCCTTACAGGATTGCCGAAAATCTGAAGCAGGTTATTGATATCGTTATTACATCAAAAATTAAAAATGGGGTCGTATTGTTTTCGCCAGGTTCTTCATCATTAGGTAAATTCAAAAATTATGAAGACAGAGGAAAGCAATTTAAGGATATTGTGAATTCTCTTAATTAAAAATTTGCTATAATTATTTTATGATTAAAAACAATTCTGATTATATTGGCAAGGAGGAAGGAATTAATTTTGTTATATTCGGAGCAACCGGTGATTTGGTGCAAAATAAAATCATACCAGCACTGTTTGATCTGTATTGTAATAATTTATTACCGGAAAACTTTGTAATTAATGGTTTTTCACGAAAGCCGTTATCTGATGATGAATATAGGAATTTTATTGAAGGAATTCTTTTAAAAATGGAAAATAATCAGCCTATACTAAAAAAGGCCGTTAAATTATTTTTAAATAGTATTCACTATTTCCAGGGGGATTTAAGTAATCCAGAATCATATTTACAATTAAATGAATTCCTTGTCAGCCAAGAAAAAGAAGACAACTCCTGCTTAAATAAAATATTTTATTTAGCAACACCACCTGAACTGTACGAGGATATTTTTGTTAATCTATCTAAGTCTAAATTAATTAAAAAATGTGGAACTAAAAAAGCTTTGAAAAACTGGTCTCGTGTATTGGTTGAAAAACCATTCGGTTCAGATCTTGAAGGGGCAATTAAATTAGATAAGTTGATAGCTAAACTTTTTCAAGAAAATCAAATTTTCAGAATTGATCACTACCTTGCGAAGGAAGTTATACAAAATATTATTGCCTTCAGATTTTCAAACTCAATCTTTAAACCAATTTGGAATAATCAACATGTTGAGAAAATTGAAATTAATTTATTTGAAAAATCTGATGTTAATAATAGAATTCACTTTTACGATAAAATCGGAACACTGCGCGATGTAGGACAAAATCATATCTTACAGATGTTAGCGTTAATGGTTATGGATGATCCTCACAGTTTACAACCCGAAAATATTCATAGATCAAGAAAAAATATTTTATCAAAATTAAAGCCATTTAGTAGAAAAGTAAATGAATATGCTAGCAGAGCTCAGTATAATGGATATAAAAACGAAACTGGTGTGGAAAAGGAATCAGAAACAGATACTTTTTTTGAATTAAAATTAATGATTAACGATCCTAAGTGGAAAAATGTTCCTGTGTATTTGCGGAGTGGAAAGGCTTTGTCAGATGATTTGGTTAATTTAAAAATTACTTTTAAACCTATCGAGAGTTGCGTTTTTTCTGGAAAAACTAGTATCGCATATTGCAACGAAATCGATATTCAGGTTAAGCCTGAAGAAAAAATATTAGTTAAATTTTGGTCTAAAAAGAGGGGCCTAGACTATTCATTAGAAGCCCAGAATTTATTCTTTAATTATGGTGAGGAAAATCAAATATTTAAAAACCCTTACCAAAAAATCTTGTTTGATTGTATCGCCGGCGATCAGACTTTATTCAATACTAGCGAAGAGATTATGGTCCAATGGCAATTAATTACAAAAATTCAGAAAGCATGGATCGATGTACCTTTAACAATTTATGAAAAAGGTTCAAAACCAGATGAACTATTCCGATTAAAATAAAAGTGAAATTATAGAAAAATTTTATTAAAATAAAAAATTTTATGAATCAAGATAACATGGAATCAGAGCAGGCGCAAAATATTGTAGGGAATAACATCAAGATTGGTTATATTGGCCTTGGAAAAATGGGCTTAAATATGGTTAAAAGACTCAGAGATCAGAAATATGAAGTAGTGGTTCTGGATCATAATGAACCTAAAATTGCCGAAGCTGTTCAACTTGGCTGTGTTGGGTCGACATCTGTAAAGGATTTATTTGAAAAATTAAGATCAAATAATAACGAGAAACAGATTGTTATTTGGCTAATGATTCCTCATCAATCGATCGAAAAAACACTTGAAGAAATCGAACCAGAATTAGAACCCGAAGATATATTAATTGATGGAGGCAATTCATTTTATCAGGATTCAATTAATAGATATGCAAAATTAAAAAATCAGAATTTGAATTTTCTAGACGCCGGTGTTTCTGGCGGACCGTCAGGTGCTCTAAACGGGGCTTGTATCATGGTCGGCGGGGACAAGGAAATTTATATGAAGGTTGAAAAACTTTTTAAAGATTTAACATTGGCCGACGGCTGTCAGTATGTTGGTTCTGCGGGTTCCGGACACTATGCCAAAATGGTTCATAATGGTATTGAATACGGTATGATGGCTTCTATCGGAGAAGGTTTTAATTTATTGAAAGAGTCTAGGTATCATTTTGACCTGAAGAAAATGGCTAAGTTATATAGCCATGGCTCCGTCATTGAATCGAGGTTAATGAGTTTACTATCGAATGGATATGACAAATATGACCAGGATTTACACCAAGTTACAGATGTGGTTGGCCACACTGGGGAAGTCGAGTGGCTTTTAAAAGACGCTCGAAAAAATAAAATTCCAGTCAGTAATATTAAACAGTCCTATAAAATTAGACTTAATAAGAAAAATAAAACCTCCTATATTAGAAGGGTTTTGTCATTACTAAGAAATCAGTTCGGTGGCCATTCTTTATAAGGTTTAAAAAATAGCCCCCATTTATATTTTTTTGTTATAATATGTCTATGAAAGAACAAATATTAAAATACCAAGAACAATTTGAATTTGACCCTATAATTGAAAATTCTCATAAATTAAAAGAAAATTACCAAAACTTTATCTTAGCAGGAATGGGTGGATCTCATTTATCAGCTGGCTTGATCAAGATTTTTCGTCCTGGCATCAATTTAACTATTCATAGTGATTACGGATTACCTAATCTCGAGGATGAAATTTTCAGTAAAAGTTTGTTAATTGCTAGTTCATATTCCGGCAATACCGAAGAGGTAGTCGACTTTTTTGAAAGTGCCTATAGCAAAGGTTATGACGTAGCGGTGGTTACTTCTGGTGGTAAATTACTAGAAATGGCTAAGGAGAGAGAAATTCCTTATGTTGAAATGCCAAATATTGGCATCCAACCAAGGCTAGCGCTAGGATTTTCATCTCTTGCAATTTCATCATTTGTTGATAGTGGATTAACAGAAGAATTAAAATCTCTGTCATCAACACTAGATCCAGAAAGTTTAGAAGATCAGGCTGACCTGTTGGCTAACCAAATTGGAAATAAAATTCCAATAATCTATACTTCTAATTTAAATCAAGACTTGGGTTATGTTTGGAAAATTACTCTTAATGAAACTGCTAAAATACCTGCTTTTTCTAACGTCTTTCCAGAAATAAACCATAATGAAATGCAGGCCTTTGATACAACTAACGATGAGGCAGAAAACCAGTTTATTTTCTTCATAATTCATGATTCTGAAGACCATCCTAAGATAGAATTAAGAATGAGAACCGTAGAAAGCCTATTAGAAGAACGTGGGCACCAGGTAGTATCTTTATTCTTGGAAGGTGAAAGTATAACTGAAAAAATATTTAACTCATTAATTCTCATCCACCTAGTTGCTGTAAATGTAGCAGAAAATAATGGCGTGGATCCAGAATCAGTTGCTTTGATTGAAGAATTTAAAAAAAGAGTTTTATAAATAACTTTTTAATAAGTAAAAATATGATAATTAAAAAAGTAGAGAGTAACTCCAAAAAACGCTTTTGTCTTTTAAAATATAAAAAATCATTGCTTGGGATTGTAATTCTGGTGGTCATTGTTTTTGTGGGAGCTAATTTCTTTTTCAAAGAAGATGAAATGGTTGGTAGAATTGAAGAATCTCAAAAATCAGACTGGAAAATTTATAAAAATGAAGAGTATGGTTTCGAATTGGAATTTCCTAATCAATGGTCTCTTTATGAATCATTTGAGGATGAAAAATTATCTGTTAGCTTTTATAAAGATCAATTTAAGCAAGATTTTCCTTTAGATTATTTTAGTAATACTACCCATTTTTCAATTTATCCGAACGGCATCGCTAAATCTGGGGTTATTGGCAAACAAATGGATTCGCCAGATATCAACTCTAAAATATCCGAACCTGTTGCTAATGTTAACAATTATGTTCTGGAGGACGATAGTAAATCATGGGTTACCTTTATAAATTTTTCCAATCCACCCGAAAAATGGAAATCATGGGGATTTATTCTAATGAGAAATGAAATTAGAAATTACGAAGAAAAATGTTTTAATGGTGAACAGGAAATCAGTATTTTTGAATGTAATATTTTTGAGGGTGATAGTATAAAGCGATTTGGAGAAATTAATGATCGTGATTTAGAAATCCAAAAACAAATTCTTGAAAGCTTTAAACTTATAAAA
>JFJP01021139.1_pt2 | contig 12109 bp, 10 predicted proteins | sample 431651 | NCBI WGS metagenome assembly JFJP01 (sample SAMN02602958, study PRJNA72255) | Microbial mat metagenome, whole genome shotgun sequencing project. | biome: fresh water; feature: sink hole; material: water; isolation source: purple microbial (photo- and chemosynthetic) mats found in... | reverse complement strand
TCTCTTGCCTCCAGGTCGCCTTCGGCCCGACCCGGGTCGTCCACGGACTAAGCTTCGATATCGCGCCCGGTCAGGTCGTGGCGCTGGTCGGTGAGTCGGGGTCTGGCAAGAGCGTCAGCGCGATGAGCGTGCTGCGGCTGCTGCAGGAGCCGCCGGCAAACTATCCCGGCGGTCGCATCCTGTGGCGCGGTGAGGATGTCCTGCGCATGGACGCCGCACGCCTGCGGCGGTTGCGTGGTGGCGAGGTCGGCATGGTGTTCCAGGAGCCGATGACCGCGCTCAATCCGACCATGACGGTGGGCGCGCAGGTCGGCGAGGCGCTGGAGATCCATACCCGGCTCGATGCGGCCGGTCGCCTGGCGCGCACCATCGAACTGTTCCGCGCGGTCGGCATCCCGCAGCCGGAAGGGCGGGTCAGCGCCTACCCGCACGAGATGAGCGGCGGCCAGCGCCAGCGTGTGTGCATCGCCATGGCCCTGGCCTGCGAGCCGCAGCTGCTCATCGCGCCCTCGATGTGACGATCCAGGCGCAGATCCTCGATCTGCTCAAGAGCCTGCAGACCTCGCGCGGGCTGTCGGTGCTGTTCATCACGCACGATCTCGGCCTGGTACGCGAGATCGCCGACCGCGTCGTGGTCATGCGCCACGGCGAGGCGGTCGAGCAAGGCCCGGTCGCCGAGGTCTTCGCCGCCCCCAAGCATCCCTACACGCGCGGCCTGCTGACCTGCAAGCCGATCCTGGGCAAGCGGGTGGCGCGCCTGAGCACGGTCGCGGACGCGATCGCGCAGGGCTGACCGTTCGGACGCTGGAAGCTGGAAGCTGGAAGCTGGAGGCTGGAGGCCCGAAACAGACTAAGGGTACACACCGGTCTCGGTCAGCGGAAGGTGACAGCAGCATAACCCGCAGGTTGGCTTGCCGAGCCTTCAGCTTCCAGCCTCCAGCCTCCAGCTTCCAGCCAGGTTCAGACCGTCACCAGCCCGGCGGTGTCGAGGGCGATGACCAGTTCCTCGTTGGTCGGTACGACCAGCGCCGCCACCGAGGCGTCGGTGGTGATGCGGCCGTTGCTGTCGCGACCGTTGGCTGCGTTGCGCGCCGGATCGAGGACCAGGCCGAGGACGCGCAGATGCTCGACGACCTTGGCGCGCACCGGTACCGAGTTCTCGCCGATGCCGCCGGTGAAGGCCAAGGCATCGAGGCGGCCGAGCGGCACCGCCAGGGCGGCGATCTGCTTAGCCAGGCGGTAGCAGAACACCTCGACCGCGAGCTTGGCGCGCTCGTTGCCCTTGTCGCACTCGGCGAGCAGTGAGCGCATGTCGTTGCTGACCCCGGACAAGCCGATCAGGCCGCTCTTCTTGTTGAGCAGGTCGGTGATCGCGGCGGCGTCCTTACCCAGGCGTTCGGCCATGAAGGCGACCAGGGCGGGATCGACATCGCCGGAGCGCGTGCCCATGACCAGGCCTTCGAGCGGCGTGAGGCCCATCGTCGTATCGACACTCTTGCCGTTGCGGATCGCGGTGGCGCTGCAGCCGTTGCCGAGGTGGGCGACGATCACCGCGTGGTCGTCGCCGCGCAGGTTCAGCATGCCGACGGTGCGCGCGCTGACGAAGCGGTGGCTGGTGCCGTGGAAGCCGTACTTCCGCACCGCGTGCTTCTCGTACCACTCGTAGGGCACCGGGTAGAGGTAGGCGTGGCGCGGCATGGTCTGGTGGAAGGCGGTGTCGAACACCGCGACCTGGCGCAGACCGGGGAACAACTCCTTGCAGATGCGGATGCCGAGCAGGTTGGGCGGGTTGTGGAGGGGGCCGAGGGCGAAGCAGGCCTCGATGCCCTTCTCGACCTGTTCATCGATCACCACCGAGGCCGAGAACAACTGGCCGCCATGCACCACACGATGGCCGATGCCGGCGATGCTGCCGGCCAGTCCACGGGCCTTCAGCCCTTCGTACACCTCGCGCATCGCCTTGGCGTGGTCGCCGCCGGGAATCATGTCCTCGTGCTTGCGGCCGCTGGCGTCCTTCCAGGTGATCGACGCGTCCTGTCCGCCCAGGCGCTGGGCCAGGCCCGAGACCACCTCGGTGCGGGCCGCCGGGTCGATGACCGCGAACTTGAGGGAGGATGAGCCGCAATTGACGACGAGGATCTGCATGGTCATCCCAGCTTAGCCAGCGGGGCAGGCACCGGAAGACCCCGGCGCGCGCATTGTTGAACCACCGTTTCATGCATGGATGGAGCGGCTTCCGCCAGGCTGTACGCGGCCATGCTTAGGACATGCCCGCCGCCCTGCTGCTCGACCTCGATGGAACACTGCTCGACACCGAACCGCTCCACTTCGAGGCCCACCGCCGCTTTCTGGCCACGGTCGGCATCGTCCCCAGCGAGGCCGATCTGATCGGCAACATCGGCAAAGGCGATGTGACCTTCTACCGCGATCTGATGGTGCGCGAAGGCAAGACCGGCGATCCGGTGGCCTGGGTGGCGCGCAAGACCGCAATGCTCATGGATCTCTATGCCGAGCGGCCGGTGCCGATGCGCGCCGGCACCGTCGAACTGCTCGATGCAGCCCAGGTCCAGGGCATCACCTGCCTGGTCGTCACCTCCTCGGAGCGGACCTTGGCTGCAGCCGCGCTGGCTTCGGCAGGCCTCTCGGCCCGTTTGCCCATGCGGGTGGCCCACGAGGATACATTGCGGCACAAGCCCCATCCCGAGCCGTACCTGCTGGCAGCGGTGCGCCTTGCCCTGTCGCCGCAGCGCTGCCTGGCGGTCGAGGACAGCGCCACCGGTGTGGCCTCGGCACGCACCGCCGGTTGCCGCGTGGTCGGGGTCGATGGCCACATTCCCGCGACGGTCCTGCGGCAAGCCGGAGCCAGCCGGATCATCGCCCGTCTTGACGCCTTGCTGCCATTGGATGACGCATGACGTCTGGGTGGTGGACCGAGGCCTTCCGTTCGGCATATCTTGAGGTGTACCACCATCGCACTGATGAGCAGGCGGCTGGGGAGATCGCCGGCCTGCTGCCGCGGCTGCGCCAGGCTCCGGGTCCGCTGGTGGATGCGGGGTGCGGAGCGGGCCGTCACCTCCAGGCGCTGCGGGCGGCGGGCCTGCCGGTATTCGGCTTCGACCTTTCCCCTGACCTGCTTGGTGTCGCCGCCCAGCGCCCCGCTGTGACCGGGCGCCTGGCGCGGGCCGACCTGCGGGCTCCGCCGTGCGCCGCTGGCTGTGGGGCGGTGCTCTGCCTGTTCACCGCCTTCGGCTATTTCGACGACGCGGCGAACGCCGCCTGCCTGTCAAGCTTGGCTGGGCTGCTGGCGCCGGGCGGGTGGCTGGTGCTCGACCTGCCGGATCCCGAGCGCCTGCGCGCCGGTCTGCAGCCTGTTTCAGAGCGTCGGACTCCACGTGGCTGGGTGGTCCGCGAGCAGCGTCGCCTGGTCGGAGCCCGGGTCGAGAAAACCGTCGAAGCGACGCCTCCGCAGGCCACCCCGATCCGCTGGCAGGAGAGTGTTCGGCTCTATGACCGCTCGGAGATCCGTGGGCTGGGAACCGCCGCGGGATTGGTCGATGACGGCATGTGGACCTCCCTGGCGGGCGCCGACCAGCCTGGTGAACGCATTGTAGCGTGGTTGCGCCGACCTGCGTTGACATGAACCGGCTCGGGGGGATGCTGGAGCTCCGCGATCATGTCCTCTGACTACACCTTGATCCTGCGTGCCTGCCCGGAAGGCCACCGCGAAGCCGCGGCGGTCTTCCTCGGCAAGTTGTTTTCGCTCAAGGAACATACCTGTCAGCAGATCGTCGGATCATGCCCGATCATTCTGCTCTCCGGGCTGGCGCGCGAGGAAGCGGGGGCGATCCATCTGCTGGTGCACGGGCTGGCTGCGAGCGGGGCGCAGGTCGAGGTGACTGCGCATCCGATAGGCGAACTGCCCAAGATCGACTGGCCACGCCGTCCGCAGGTATTCAAGCGCGAACTGACCGAATGGGTCGCTGATTTCCAGTACCCCATACAGATGGCTCAGGGCTCCAACCGGCTGATCGAACTGCTGGTGGCCGGGGTCGAAGGCCGCAAGACGGAGTTCAAGGGCGTGGCCCTGCCCGAGGTCACCCCGTTCTCCACGCCGGCGCTTCCTGCCGAACCGCGTCCGCCGACCCTCCGCACGCCGCGTCCCCCCGAGGCCCGGCCGCTGACCACGCGCACGCCGTTGCCCCCCCCGCCCACCGGCCGGACCACCCCGCTACCGGCATCCGCCGGCGGCGAAGACGATCCGATGTCCCGCCTGAACGAGCTATTCCCTGACGAGGAAGGCGGCGGCTTCCTGCCTGGGAAGGAAGACATCACCAACATCCTCAACCGCATCCTGCCCGACGAGCAGCCGAGCACCGGAAATAGCGGCAGCGGACGCAGCGCGGTTGCCGTCGGCGGGGGTTTCTCGGTGTTCCTGGCCAAGATCGCCGACGAGGACCGTCGCAAGAAGGCGAGTGCCCTGATCGCGGAACTGGGCAAGATCCCACCCGAAGAGGCGGATGCGCTGTCCAAGAAGATGATCATCCCTGTCCTCAAGGGCGTATCCAAGGACGAGGCCGAGGCGGCGAAGGCCCAGTTCGGCAAGATCGGTATTCTGGCGCGCGTCAAAGAGGGCTAGCGGGGCTCCACCCCAGCCCGAGGCTGATTATGGGCGTCGCCCCGCTAGCTGGCTGTTGCTGCGGGGGCTGCGCCCCCGCACCCCCGAGTCCTCAAGGGCAGCGACTTTGCCGACTTTGACTTGGCCTAGTATGCATCTGGGGCTTTGCCGGCAGAGCCCCAAAGCAAAATGGCGGGAGCGCATAGGAGTCGAACCCACCTGAGAGGTTACCCCCTCACCGAGGCTTTGAAGGCCTGGGGCCGCACCGGCGACCACCCGTTCCCGGGGCCATTCTAGTCTGACGACGACGGTCGTGCAACCGCCTGCGCTCAGGGCGGGTCGCCGATCAGCGGTTGACCGATGCTCGGATGCGGACCGGCCAAGCGTACGTCGCCCTGCCGCCTGGTGACGCCGATGGCATCGAGCCAGTCGAGGCATTCGACCAGGCGGCGGCGACTGAGGCCGAGCCGGTCGCGGGCGATCGGCAGGGTCAGGGGGGCGGTGGCGAGCAGCGCGTGCACGGTCGCGATCAGCGTCTCGGCCTGCTGGCGATGCACGAAGGTGCGGGCATTCACCCGGATCAGCCAGCCACGTCCGGCGAGCCAGCGCTGCGCCCGGGCGGCGAGGGCCGGATCGGGCTCGGCCTCGCAGGCGGCCTGCTCGTAGGGCGGTTCGAGACCGGCCGCCTGGTACATCGCCAGCAGCCGTCGCGCCGCAGCCGCCAGTGCAGGAGGGGGTGGCGGCAGACGACCAGGGGCGGCCAGCCGACCGTCGTGGCGCAGCAGCGTCGGACCGGCCAAGCTGTCGAGCAGATCGATCCAAACCGGTTCGGGCAGGCGCGGGGCCAGCGCCTGGCGGGCGTCCTCCTGGCCGTGCCAGATGCGTTCCGGCTCGGCGGCGGTGCGGCGTTCGAGCCAGGTCAGCAGGGCTTCGCCCAAGCGCTGATGCTCGGACGCCAGCCACAGCCGGTCGGCGGCTCCGACCGTGCGCCACAGGCAGGCGGGGCCGGCGGCGGCCAGCACCGCGGCGAGCGGGGCCGGACCACCGGCCCAGCCCTCGGCGTCGGCGCGGGTCGGCGGCGACGGGCAACCGGTCAGCCAGGCGGCCAGGGCCTCGACGCTACGGCCGCTGCGTGCCGCGAACCAGTCGCGCGCCTCCTGGCTGAAACGGGCGTGGTGCGGTGGAGCGGTATCGACCACGATCGCGCCAGCGAGATTGGCCGGCGGACTCGGGCGGCGCAGCACCAGGCGGTCGCCGGGACGCAGCCACAGCGGGGCGTCGAGGCGCAACTGCGCCTCGTGCTCGCCGGAGACTGCCTCGTCGAGATGCAGCAGATGCAGCCGACCGGTGGCATGCGTCGCGCCGTGATAGGCCTCGATCGCGATGCGGTGGCGCACACCGGTCGGCAGCACCTCCAGCCGCACATCGACCGTGGTGGTCGGCTGCAGGCTGCCGGGGGTGGCGAGCCAGGCCCCGCGCGGGATCGCGTCTCGTTCGATGCCGGTCAGGTTGATCGCCGTGCGCTGGCCAGCCAGTGCGCGATCGACCGGCTGGTGGTTGACCTGCAGCGAGCGGATGCGCGCCGGTCCACCGGGGAACAGTTCGATCTCGGCACCGGGACTGAGTTCGCCGGACAGCAGCGTGCCGGTGACCACGGTGCCATGGCCGGCGAGGCTGAAGACGCGATCGACCGGCAGGCGGGGATGCACCCCGGCAGTCTGCCGGCGGCACTCGGCGGCGCGATCCAGCAGCCATGAGCGTAGTTCGGGCAGCCCGGCTCCGCTGCGCGCACTGACCGCGATCGGTGCCTCGGCGGCGAAGGGCGTGCCGCGCACCAGATCGAGCGCCAGTTCAGCGGCCGCGGCGAGGCCGGCGGGATCGACCAGATCGCTCTTGGTCAGCACCACCCGGCCCCAGCGCAGGTCGAGCAGGCGGAGGATCTCCAGGTGCTCGCGGGTCTGCGCGCACGGTCCCTCGTCGGCGGCGATGATCAGCAGGCAGCCATCCATCGAACCGGCCCCGGCGACCATGTGGTGCACGAAGCGTTCGTGGCCGGGACAGTCGATGAAGGCGAGGTCGAGGCCGGCGGGTCCGCGCAGGAAGGCGAAGCCCAGCTCGATGGTCATCCCGCGCCGCTTCTCCTCCGGCAGGCGGTCGGGATCGGTGCCGGTGAGGGCGATGACCAGCGAGCTCTTGCCGTGATCGACATGGCCGGCGGTGCCGACCACGACCTGGATGGCGGCGGTGCGGGCGGGCATCTGCTGCTGCCTGGTCGGGTCAGGCCTGGCCGAGGTACGAGCGCAGCAGGAAGGTGGTGGCCGGATTGAAGCCCGACACCGCCGCGTTGGCGCTGCGCGACTTCTGCAACTGGCCGCGCACCGCCTTGGCCAGCACCTTGCCCAGCTCGACGCCCCACTGGTCGAAGCTGTTGACGCCCCAGACGAAGCCCTGCACCGCGGTGCGGTGCTCGTACAGCGCCAGCAGCTGGCCGGTGCTGTAGGGGGTCAGCTGGTCGAGCAGCAGGACGTTGCTCGGGCGGTTGCCGGCGAAGACCTTGTGCGGGACGAGCGCGGGCGCGACGCCCTCCTTCTGCAGCTCGGCTTCGCTCTTGCCGTAGGCCAGGGCGTCGGGCTGGGCGAAGAAGTTGCTCATCAGCTCGTCGTGGTTGTCCACCGGCTCGCCGGGCAGTGCGACCGGGGTCTGGCTGCGGCGGAAGCCGATGAAGTCGCAGGGGACGACGCGACCCTGGTGGATCAGCTGGTAGAACGAGTGCTGGCCGTTGGTGCCGGGCTCGCCGAAATCGACCTCGCCGGCCTCGAAGGGCAGCACTTGGCCGTCGGCGGTGACGCGCTTGCCGTTCGACTCCATGTCGACCTGCTGGATGTGCGGCGCCAGCTTGAGCAGCGACTGGCAGTAGGGCAGCAGGGCGCGCGACGGGCGGCCGAGGAAGCTGCTCTGCCACACGCCGAACAGGCCGAGCAGGGCGGGGATGTTGCGTTCGGGCGGGGCGGCGAGGAAGTGGCGGTCCATGGCGTGGGCGCCGTTGAGGAATTCTTGCACCGGCTTGTAGCCGAAGTGCAGCGCCAGCGGCAGCACGCCGACCGCGCTGCACACGCTGTAGCGGCCGCCGACCCAGTCCCAGAAGCCGAAGGCGTTGGCCGGATCGATGCCGAACTCGCGCACCGCCTCGAGGTTGGTCGAGACTGCGATCATGTGCTTGGCGACGGCCTCGGTGCCCAGCGCGTCGCTGATCCACTTGCGCACCGTGCGCGCGTTGAGCATGGTCTCGGCGGTGGTGAAGGTTTTCGACACCACGATCACCAAGGTGCGCTCGGGGTCGAGGTCGGCGAGGGCGCGGGTGACGTCGATCGGATCGACGTTGGCGAGGAAGCGCAGGGTGCGGCGCTTGGCCGCCTTGGCGCAGCCGGGGTCGGTGCGCATCGCCTCGAAGACGAATTCGGGGCCGAGGTAGCTGCCGCCGATGCCGATCGAGACGATCTGGGTCAGCTTCTTGCCGGTCGCGCCCTTCCACTGCCCACCACGCACCGCCTTGCTGAAAGCCTTGATGCGCTCAAGCACGGCGTGGACGTCGGGCACGACATCGTGGCCATCGACCAGGATGCTCTTGCGGCGCGGGGCGCGCAGGGCCATGTGCAGCACGGCGCGGTTCTCGGTGCCGTTGATCTTCTCGCCGTTGGCCATCGCCTTGATCTTGCGCGTCAGCCCGGCGTCGCGCGCCAGATCGACCAGCAGATCGACGGTCTGGCGGGTGGCGTTCTGGCGGCTGCCGTCGAGCAGCACCCCATCGACCTCCCAGCGCAGTCCGGCGCAGCGCGCCTCGTCCTGCAGCAGCTCGCGCAGGTGGGTGCCGCGGATCTGCTGGGCGTGCTCGGAAAGGGCCTTCCAGGCCGGCGTATCGCTGATGAGCATGGGGAACTCCGTGATGGGGCGGGAAGACTAGCCGGCGGGTTCCGGCTGGCAAACAGGGTGGCCGGGTGGAGTCGGACCTATACCGTCCCGACATGTCCCGGGTGATCATTGTCGGTGCTGGAGCCATCGGCCAGTTCTACGGCGCCCAGCTCATCCTGGCTGGCCACGAGGTCTGCTTCGTCGCGCGGCGTGATCTGACGGCTCTGCGGATGCGTGGTCTGGTGCTGCATCAGGAGCCCAGCACATATGTCGCCTCAACCCGCCTGCATCGCACGCTGGTGCTGCCGCCTTCAGCCTTCCGCGCCACTGCCGATCCGGCTGAAGCCGCCGCAGGTGGCGTCGACTGGTGCCTGCTGGCAACCAAGGCCTCGGCCTTGGCCGAGGCGCAGCGCCTGTGCGCTCCGGCGGTGGCGGCCGGAGCCCGGATGGCAGCCCTGCTCAATGGTCTGGGAGTCGAGGATGCCTTGGCGCAGTGGTGCCCACCGCAGCGGGTGTTTGGCGTCCTGTGCTTCATCTGCGTGAATCGTGATGCTGATGGCACGATCCGCCACATTGCCCACGGCCAGGTCGGCGTCGGCCACCTTCTCGACCAACCGGAGGAAAGCGCCACCCTGGCGGCGTTGTGGCGCTCGGCCGGCATCGCCGTGCTGGAACCGCCCTGCCTGCTGGAGGCCCGCTGGCGCAAGCTGGCGTGGAACATCCCGTTCAACGGCCTGAGCGTCGCTGGCGGCCTGCCGGGCCGGGGGACGCGGGCCATCCTCGGCGATCCCGCCCTGCGCAGTCGCAGCGAACGGCTGATGCGCGAGACCATCCGCATCGGCAACGCCGACCTCGCAGCGCATGGCCGGGCCGAGCGCATCGACGAGGACGCGTGGACTGCCGAGCAGTTCCGCCTGACCACCGAGATGGGGGACTACCTGACCAGCACGCTGCTTGACCTGCGCGGCGGTCTGCCGCTGGAGACCGGGCCGATATTCCACGAACCGCTGCGCCGGGCCAAAGCGCTCGGGGTCGCCGCTCCGGAACTGGCGCGGTTGGTGGCCGAGATCCGGGAGTAGCACGGGCGTCCCGCCCGTGTTGAGTGGCAGAAGCACGGGCGAGACGCCCGTGCCACCAGTTCAGGGCGCTGCCGTCTCAGGTTCCTCGGCTTCGGCCTCGCTCTCCGACTTCTTGGTCAGCTTCTCCGGCTTCTCGGTCTCGTCGCCGACGGTGTTGCGCACCACCTCTTCCAGGGTGGTGATGCCGCGCATGACGTTGAGCAGGCCGGCGCGACGCAGCGAGATCATGCCGGTCTCCAGCGCCACCTTGCGGATCTCTATGTCGGTGCCGCCGCCAATGATGATCTTGCGCAGGCGATCGTTCATCTCCAGGCATTCGACCAGCGCGAAGCGGCCCTTGTAGCCGTTGCTGCACAGGCTGCAGCCGACCGCTTTCTTGAGGTTCAACCCTTCGAGGTCCTCGGGCTTGAATCCCATGTGCAGCAACTGCGCCTTGTCCGGATACTCGTCCTTGGCCAGGTCGGTCTTGCAGTTGCTGCACAGGCGGCGGCCGAGGCGCTGGGCCAGCACCACGTTGAGGGTCGAGGCGACCATCAGCGGCTCGATGCCCATGTCGATGATGCGCGTGATCGTCGAGGGCGCGTCGTTGGTGTGCAGGGTGGACAGCACGAGGTGACCGCCTGGTCGCGGATCTCACCGATCATCACCGTGTCGGGGTCCTGGCGCAGCAGGGCGCGCAGGGCGCTGGCGAAGGTCAGGCCGCGCTTCGGGTTCACGTGGCACTGGTTGATGCCTTCGAGTTCGTATTCGACCGGGTCCTCCACCGTGTTCACATTCTCTTCCGGCGTCATCACCGTCTTGAGACAGGAATACAGCGTGGTCGATTTGCCCGAACCGGTCGGGCCGGTGACCAGCACCATGCCCTGCGGGGCGGAGAGGCCGCGCGAGAGGATGTCGAAGACCTGGGGTTCCAGGTTCAGTTCCTTCATGTCCTTGAGGTTGCCCTTGGCGAGCAGACGCATGCATATCTTCTCACCCCACACCAGCGGCAGCGAGTTGACGCGGATGTCGCACTTCTTGCCTTCCATGCTCACCGAGATGCGCCCGTCCTGCGGCTTGCCGCGCTCGGCGATGTTCATGGTGTCGGTCATGATCTTGACGCGCGAGCACAGGGCGCGTTCCAGCTTCTTGGGCAGATCCATGACCTCGAGCAGCACGCCGTCGATGCGCAGGCGGACGCGCACCTTCTTCTCGTAGGGCTCGATGTGGATGTCGGAGGCGCCGCGCTTGATCGCCATCGACAGGATCGCCTTCACCGCCTTCACCGCCGGGGCGTCGTCGCCGGCGCTTTCCAGGGCCGCGTCGTCCTTCTCGTCCGGCTCCTGCTTCTTCTTGTCTAGATCGACGTCGTCGTCGATGCCCTTCATGTCCTCCATCATCTGTTCCATCGCCTTGTCCTGGGCGTGGAAGGCCTGGTCGATGGCCTTGAGGATGGCGCGTTCGCTGGACACCACCGGGATGACCTGGCGGCCGATTTGCAGCTTGAGGTTGTCGAGGGCGACCACGTCGTAGGGGTTGACCACCGCGACCGTGGCGTGGTCGCCGGCGATGGCGATGGGCAGCACGCCGTGGAACTTGCAGGCGTCCTCGGCGAGCAGGTCGTTGCCCTTGTTCATCGAGCGCAGTTCGTCCATGTCGATCTTGAGCTTGTCGAGGTCGAGGGGCGGCCAGCCGCTGTCCTCGGAGACCAAGCCGATCAGGGTCAACTCGTCGAGCAGCTTCTCGCCGACCACCAGGCTGGCGAGCAGGGCGCTCTCCTTGTTGGCCTTCTCGACCAGGGGCAGGAACGAGGCTTCGTCGACCAAGCCGGCCTTGCGCAGCAGGGAGGCCAGTTTCCGGTTGTAGCCAGTGACGTTGGACATGGTTGTTTCGCTACGGAGGTGTTAGAGGCCGTTGGCCTTGAGGACGACGTCGATCTCGCTCATCTTGGTGAGATAGACCTGCAGGCTGCAGCCGGTCTGCGTCTCGATCTCCTTGAATACGTCCTCGGAAATCAGGCCGGCAATCGCGATGACCAGGACGTTTCCGATCGAATCCATCGGCACGAACTGGAATTTCCGCATCATCTGCGGCTCGAAGATCTCGAGCAGCTCCTTGGGGATCTTGTAGTTGCTCGGCTTGATGTAGGGGATGCCGAACTGGGCGACCAGCACGGCGACGATCTTCTCCTCGGTGATCAGCTTGTTCTGCACCAGCGTTTCACCGAACATCAATCCGGTCTGGTGCTGCATGCGCAGGGTGTCCTGCACCTGCTCGGCGGAGAGCAGGTTCTGTTCGACGAGGATTTCGCCGAGCTTCTTCTTGGTCAGGCGGTTGAGGGCGACCATGGTTAGCTTTGAGCTTTGAGCTTTGAGCTTTGAGCTTCGCAAGGCGGATTGCGATAATTGCAGTCTGTTTGTGCCATGTGGCTGTGCCTGTGATGCGTTGGGTGTGTGCTGCGGACTCAAAGCTCAAAGCTCAAAGCTCCAAGCTTGGGGCAATGCTACATGCCAGCGCCGTCGCGCTG